>Ga0255751_10006582_pt1 | contig 10202 bp, 18 predicted proteins | sample 071ome_20_FD_179951 | JGI IMG/M metagenome (GOLD analysis project Ga0255751, IMG submission 179951) | Coastal salt marsh microbial communities from the Groves Creek Marsh, Skidaway Island, Georgia - 071412BT metaG (version 2) | ecosystem: Environmental > Aquatic > Marine > Intertidal zone >...
ATATTCATCAAATTACCTAAAGAAGTATCACTTGCTGCAGTTCTTGGATTATAAACTCCTGTTGCTGCTATTCTTTCTCTAACTCCTGCTCCTTTTGCTTTTTTAGTATTTTTAGTACTGCGTTTTCTATTATAAACAGTGCCCTTGCTTGTTTTTTCACTAGTCTGTTTTTTCTTTGCTCTTGCTTTTGTACCACTTGTTACTTTTACACCTTTTAAAAGTTTAGAAATTCGTTCTACTCCTTCAACCATACTGATAGTAGTATTTAAAGCCCCGTCTTCTAATCTTTCACCAAAAGTTTTACTTCCTTTTAAATCTCTATATCTTTTATTAGTTTTATTTAAATTAGTATTTGCTAACTTTTCTAATTGATTTTGAGCAATTTCATCTAATCTTTTAGAAATTCCATCTCTATCTTTTTTACTCATACTTCGATTTAATTTATCAGTACCATATTCTAAAGTAACAGTAATTAAATCTTTTACTTCTGTGCCTTCAGCTCTTTGTGCAACTATATCAGTAATTTTTTGATTGCCTATCTTAAACTCAGAAAAAATTTTAAGCATTTCATTTCTAGTAGTAGCAATAATATTATCTTTATCTACTATTTGAGATACTATTGGAGCAATTTTTTGATCTACTGCGGTTTCTAAGTTTAATAATGCATTTAGAAGTGCAGTAGTAGTATCATTTCCCATTGTAGAGTGAGAATCAACTGCTCGAGTTTTAATTTTATCTTTCTTTTTTAATTTTTTAAATCTTTTAACTTTTGCTTCATTTTGCATGCTTCCATGTCTACCAACATAAAATTTTCCTTTGTTTTTGACTGTTTCTTTAAATTCAGGAATAAAGTTTTTTAGTACTATTTTAACTCCTTGAACAGCAAGGTCTTTTTGTGCATCGTGTCTAAGTCTTCTATCTGCGCTTCCTTTTTTTGGTCTACCATAAACTCCTTGAGGAAAAGATATATTACCCTCTGAATCCACAGATATATCATTACCAAAATATTTTTTATAAGTTTTTTTAATATTTTTGGTAGTAAATACTTTATTATAAGCAAATAAAGCTAAATCTTCTAATGTTTTTTTATAATCAGCCGCATCTTCTTTTGATAATTCAAATGCACTCATTTTTACAGTTTTTGAAGGGTCTTTTTTATTTACTCTATTTGTAGAAAAAATTCCTACACTTTTTAAGGATTTTACTGTACTATTATAAATAACATCTATACACTCATTTTTAGGAAATTCTAATTTATGAGCAAATATACCTGCTAATTCATCAGCAGACCTTTGATCTGCTTTTATAATATCTAAAAAATGTCGATGAATATTTTCTATTGCCACTAGATGATTACTCGATATAAGTCAAGTACTCGTTTGATATGGTCAGGAAAATCAGTACTTGTTCTTAAGCCTGCAGAACCTTGATTTTGCACAGTTGCTCCACCAAGTGTCATTCTCTGCTTGTGTTCATCTTTCAAATAGTATTTTACTAAATCAAAGAGTGCTAATTTAAGGTCGGAAGGAGTTGCTGAATATCCTGCATTATACACAACTTCAACTGCTCCAAATCCTTTCTTAAAAGCTTTTCGATTACCATCTGAGTCTACTCTAAAAATAGAATCACTCGCAGTATCAATATAATAATCAGTATTGTTTGTTAGTGTTTCATAACTAGAAGTCGGATTATCACGTTCTTTAACTGATGTTACCGATGTAATAGGTGTTTCACTCATAACAACAAAACTGGTATAATTATCACTGATATTGAATGTTTCTGTTTTCGTAGATGAATAAAAATCTATAAAACTTGTTCCACAATATTTCTTTGCAAGATCAGAAATTTGAGGCACTAAAATAGCAAGACGATCGTCATTATTGTCGCCTCTCATGCCCTCTGCATCTTTGAATTCTTGTACTGTTATTAAATTTGCCATAGTTTGAAAAAAGTGAGGGGATAGGCTCCCCTCAAGCCGCTACGCTAATTAAGCGTCGTATTTAAAGCCCCATTTTGAAGTTGCACCTTCGATAATGTCTGCAAAGCCGATTCTTTGTGAAGCCACAAGAACTCTTCTTTGATTCTCTACGTCGTAGTCAGACTCGATTGTAACACCTCTTAATCTTGGGATTACGTAGTTTCTTGGGTAAACCGCTACTGCAGCAAACTTTTCAGCTGCTTTTGATGGGAATTCGTCACAAAGAATAACTCTTGATCCGAACACCTGTCCGATTTCACCACTTAGCTTTGTTGCCATATCGCCAACTAGGTTAGCATCTTGGAACTCAGCATCTTCTAGTAAATTATAGTATGCATCTTGTGAAACTAGATAAACTACTTCATTTGGATTTACACCATATTTACCCATATTTTTTCTCATTTCGAGCAAGTCAGAAGCTAAAACTTTATCTGAAGATGAGAATGATGCAGGTGAACCTGTACCAACGTCATCAGTAAAGTCTGAGTCAGCTTGTGCTTGTTGTAGCAATCCATCAAAAATTCCTGATGTATATGCGCCGTCTGCGTGGTTTCCTAAAAGAATAGCATTTTCAATACCTCTTGCATGTGATCTAACCATGGACTCTCTTAATAGAGGAAGTATTGGAATAATTGCATCTTCTTCGGTTTCGTTACCTAGGAATGACTTGGAGATCAACTTGTTTGTTGAAAGTGATCTTTCTGTCATTGTAACACCTGTAAATGGTGCACCTACTGGATCACCTCTGGTTTCTAAGTTACCATATGGTGATGTACCAGCACCTGTACCTGCAGGTGAAACAAACTCAGCGTATCCAGCATCAGGTAAGATTGGTAAAATTTGACTTGCAGAATTCATAGCAATTTCTCTAAACAAAGGAGCTAGTACTAATTCGTTCTGAATGTCTCTTTCTACGTTAGCGGAAACTACTTGTTCAAAATCTGCTGAAGAAACTTCAACACCTGAATGTTGATTTACTTTCTCAAGAATTGATTTTGAATATGTATTTTCCCAACCTTTACCAGTTGCTAAACCAGCAAATTTTGCGTCTAATATATCTTGCTCAAAAGATTTTCTCCAGTCACCAGATTGTCCTCTATCTGAGAAAACTCTCTTAGAGTCTCTGATGTGTTGTATTTCTTCTGATTTTTCTTTAAGTTCTGTTTGAAGTTCTTTAACAAGAGATTCAAGCTCTTCGCCTTTTTTGTTAAATCTTTCTTCAACGTCACCCATAAGTTTTTCTGCACCAGTCATAACTGATACAACAACTTCTTTTTGCTTTTCCTGTTCTGCTTCGATCTGTGCTTTTTGCTCAGCTTCTACTAGAGCAGCCTTTTCAGCAGCTTCCTTAGCTGCTTTCTCTTCAGCTGCTTTTGATTCAGCTTGTTGCATTGCTAGTTTGGTAGCAGCTTTTTCAGCTACTTCCTTAGCAAAAGCATCAAGGTCAAAGCCCTCAGGAGCTTTCATTTCTTCGCTCATGCGATTCTCCTTAATGTCGGCTTGCGCCACTTTAGACTGCCCAACTTCTTCAGTTTTAACTGAATCTGCTGAGTTAGTCTTAATAAAAGATTTCTTAAACTGTTCGTATTCTTCCATATTATCAAATCCCTTAGATAAGGAAAACATTGCTCCCTGGTTACAAGGAACTGATACTACAGAAACTTCGAAAAGTTCAGCATCTTTGATTCTTAATCCACCAGTGTCAGGTATATGATCTGCATCTTTTACACGAAAACCTACAGAAAATGCTCCTAAAACACCGTCTTTAATTAATTCTGTGATTTCACCTGCGGCTTTTGATATTTTCGCAGTGAACTCTAATCCATTATCAACTGTTCTTACAGCTTTTGCTCTACCGATTGGTTTGTCATGATTATGGTTGTAAAGAACAATAGGATTTTGTAAATAATTATCTACACCACCTTTTGTCCATGCCTCAACCTCAATCACGTCTCCCGCTCTATCTTGAGAGTTTGTGCTTGCCAAACCTTTGATTTCAACACTTCCATCTGCTTGTTCCCCAAGAGACTTGAATGTGTTTGTCCAGTGAAAAATCTTATTCGACATCTTTCTTCACCTTTTTAGTAGACTTTACTACTTTCTTTGGTGCAGGTGCTTTTACAACTACTCCAATATTAGGATAGTAGCTTTTGACATAAGTCATCATTCTACTCCAAGAGTTAAAAACTCTCTTTACAATCTGTGCCCTCATGGGAACATCAGTTTCTCTATTGTACTCGTCGATAGACATGTATTTTCCTTTTTTCTGGAAATACTCGCCTAACTTGTGTACGATTGTCATTCTGTTCATATTTATTCTTCCTCATTTTCTGTTGGCCTACCACCCTCGATTGGGTTGGCGGCTGAACCTGCGATATTTGCAGGAACTCTTGGTGTATCAAATCCTTCGACTGCTTCAAGATTCAATTTCTCCCTTGCCTCGTTAGGAGTCATAATACCTGTGTTAACCAAAGAAGCATAATAAGCTGCTTGATCTTTTAATTCTGGTTGTAGAGATGGAACATTTGTGACATCTTCTATAAGTCTAAAACCGAAAAATCTTTCGTATGCTTTCATTATTTTCTTTACTATAGGTAGTATAGTTTCTAAATAATACATTCTTTGATTTGGTCTTATATTTGCATTATTTCCGCTATCCATAAGAATAGGAGGAACTCCTAATGCTTCAAGAATAATTCTCTCATTTGATCGAATTGCTTCTTGGAAATCTAATTCTTTAAAATTGACTTCTGTCAAATTATCTACTTCAAGACCACCATCTAAGAATAGAGGTCTTCTTCCACCTGTGTTTGGATTGTAACGAGCAACCCAAGCCTGTAACATTCTTTCTTTTATTTTTTCAGAAAGCGTGTTTGGTGACTTTAGTACCAATCCTGGTACTGCTCCATTTTTAAAGAAGTTATCTTGAAAGTTTCTCATATTGACCAGTAACTGCATAGTTCGATGGGCAGGTTTTAGTCTTGGTACTCCTCTATAAATGGAATGAAAACTATTTTCTTTTATATGTATTATTTCATTGACTGAGTAATCGATACTATTGTCAAAAACATACTTACTTACATAAGTATTTTCATCTGTTTCAATTGTAACTTTGTCTGAAGGTAGATGGTACATATGCATACCATCAAAATAGACAAAAATATTACCATCAATAATTAAATCTACTAATATGTTTCTTTTAAAAGTGCTAATATCCTGAAAAGGATTTGGCTCTTTATTTAGTAGTAAATCAACTCTTGTCTTACGAATATTTTTGAAGATGGGTGTAGTTCCAAGTACTTGTTCTTGAACTAGAAAAGGTATGTCAGAACAATCATCTACAATCATATTTACAGCACGATTCACTACTTCTAACTGTTCGTAGGCATTTCTATAGCTCGTGATATTTTCACGACTATCAACTGTAATTCCTTCGTTTCTAGAAATTACATATTGTGAAGGATTTAATTTTTCTTCGTCTGATTGAGTACGTCTACCCAATAGAAAATCATACCATGCCATATTTGTCTCTTTGTCTCTCTACCCATCTTTGCTGTTTTTCAGCAGTTATTAACTTTGGTCGTTTGCCATAGATTGAGTGCAATCTTAAATGATGTTTATGGCAAAGTGTCACTGTTTTAGTGTATATTTGTTCTTTGTATTCATTAATAAATGATTCTCGTAAACTTAGTATGCTTTCTTCATCATTTATTTCTAATTTGTTATCTGCTATCCATTTTTCAAGTAGTTCTGTAAGTCCGTAGTAATGATGAAAATCTAATTCATCAGTAGAACCACAAATGTGACAGGCAGACTCTTTCTTGTACGCAGACTTTGCTTTGTCTCTCACGTATTTTACTAAGTCTCTCTTTAGTGTCATTTCTATTCTTATGTTCTAATTGTAACAGAAGTTGGAGATAAAGTCAAGCATTATTTTTTCTAGGTGTCGTTAAAACGTAGTCATACTCGTCTCGAATGAGTAAAGAGCATATCTGAGCGCATCAGCCATGTGTGAGGCAGAATTGTGTTTTGGTTTTTCTTTAAGTAGATTCGGATTTGGGTCCCATTGATACTGGTCTAATGCCATCAAAGACTCTGTGCATTTAGCATCGACTATAAGTCTATCATTGTCTATAATTCCTCCAACGTGTCCGATTCCATCAAGTACAGACTTTTTAGCATTGAGAGTACTAATCTCATAGTTTTGAGCAAAGTCATATCTAGTTTGTTGAGCAGCAGAATCAATATAAATGTAATCAATATCCCACTTCTCAATAAGTTTTCTTATTTCTACTGCGTGTTGTTCTGTTGTTCTTTCACTATCTAAATATTCATCAAGTAAGTAGTATTTCTCCTCTTCCCAACTATATCCAATAACACAAAATGCTGTCGGGTCTTTATAACCAACGTCCATTCCTGCAAAGATATCCATTTTTCTTATTTCAAGTTCTGATAAATCTTCTACACATGTTTCATGATTAAATGCCCATACCTGTCCTTCAAAGACATTAAAGTCTGCCATGTATTCTTGATTAAATTCTGCTTCTGACATAGTCTTTTTTGCTTCTAATATGTCACTTTCTGAAAGTCGTGGGTTTTCGTGATAGGTCGCACGAATGGAAGCCCACTCTGGATATTCACTACTAAATCCTCTATGCCAAAATTCAGCAAACCAATTATTTCTACCACGAGGTGTAGAAATAAAAAGTGCTTTTGAGTTTTGTTTATCTAGTGTCGGACGTAGGGCAACGTTGAAAGCATCTTTGCCGTCAACAAGGGCTGCTTCATCGAATATGATGAGATCATAAGATCGACCCACCACCGAGTCAACTTGATTAACTGATCCCATACGAATTGTACTATGGTTAGAAAGTTCAATAACTTTATCTTTTGCATTGTCTCTTATTACCTCTAAATCAAAATGTTTAATTAATTGCCTTTGCAAATCAAATGAGATTTGCGATAGTGAATAGTTTGGTGACATCAATAATATATGGGAGTTTGGTACTAAAGATACTAACTGTCCTAGTATATTAGCGATGTAAGTTTTGCCCTGTCGTCTTGAAACAGCGGCACAAATAAAACGATATTTAGGATTGTTTAATCCATTTATAATACCTGTTTGTGAAGAATTAGGTGTGATACCAAGTAGGTCTAAATAACCTTCGATTGGAAGTTTAATAAATCGAGATTCATCAAATTCCATTAGTGAGTCGGACAGAATGTCCTTTCTTGAAATGTCTATCATTAGTGTATTGTTACGTTTTCAAATAGTTCAGTATCAGGTTCGTTTAAAAATTCTCTATCTTCACATAGTCCATGTAAGTATATGAAGCCTGCGCATAAATCCTGCAGTTCTTGTTCTCTATTGCTAAGTTCTTTTTTCTTGGTTAAGTAAACTAAAATTTTTTCACTTTTTTCACAAAGTGCTTCAATCCATATATCTCTAGTATTCTTTTTATGTTCCATTAACTTCTCCTTTTAATTCCACGAACAAATTTTTGTGACTTAGGAGGCATTTTTTTGGAACCTCCCTTTCCTGCCCATAAAAATTTATTTGCCCAATATGCTGGCGAAGATTTTCCTCTAGCAATATTTTTTGCGTGTCTTGCTTTGAAACTTCTTCTGGCTTCAGGGCTATAATTATGCCCCATGCCTTGTGCACCAAAGCGGATTATTTTAACTTTACCTCCAACTCTTGTAGCAACAATTGCTTTCTTTGTTCGATGCTTTGGAGTCATCTTTGGTTTATTTAAACGAGTTAATCCTGCTCTACGCAGTCTTGCTCTTTCCGCTTTTGTTAGTGCCATTATTCTTCCTGTTCGGATAATCCGCCTGCTAAGTAATCTGCTCCTGATGCAATTTCATACTCAGCAATTGCTATTTTATCTGTCCACCAAGTAGGTAGTGAAGTTTCTCCTTCGGGTAAATTATCAAGTATCATTTGACACTTTCTCATAATGTTTTCACATTTTCTTTTTGCAGATGCAACATCAGTATGTCCATCTTTTTCTATGACAAAAAGTTTACCGTCTTTAATGAAACCCCTCACTATCTTCTCCTTCTTCGTCCTGGAAATCTTGGTCTTGGTGGATTTGCTGTTTTACCAAATCTTGGTCCGATTGCTTTTGGTCTTGAACCATATCTAAATGCTTCAACACTGTTTGGATTTTTTGTATTTACTAAAGCTCCTGCAGCTGCGTTCATATCTCGTGTAACTCCTCTTTGAAGAGTATGTTTACGAATTTTTTGTGTGTTATGAACACCTGTAGGTCCGCTTAGAAAACCGCCTGTTCTAGCCATTTTTCTTCCTTTTTACTGCTCTCACATATGATTGGTGAGTGCTACCTGGCATAAATCTCTTCTCGGAACCTCTTCCATGTGAGTGTATGCCTCTTAATCCCAACGCTCTTGCTCTTTTACGAGCTTGAGCCATTGTTTTGTAAACATCTTTATTTGCTCTAAAGACTTTGTGTTTTGCTTTATTTATTGCCATTTCTATTTCTGGGTGTATATTATTGTGGTGTGCTTCAAGTGCAAAACCACAGATTAGTAATAAAAATAATTTTCTCATTTTCTTTTTCGTTTACCAAGTCTAATTCTTTGGTCAATTAATTTTTTAGGTACTCTTTTCCCTTCTTTATATAGTTGAGCAATCTTTTTTATAACTCTTGCAAGTGTAGCACTACCCATATCATATTTTCTAGGTACACCATGTTTGCTATAAGCAACTTGTCTTTTACTACCTTTTCTTTTTCGTGCCACGTCTTTTCCTTGTTATCTTCTTTCTTTTGATGTCATTATCTTGTGAATGACCACCTCTAATAAAAGAATTTACTCTTCCAAAAGCCCACTGACTCATAGACACTCCTGGTCTAGAACCTGAACTTAGAAAAGCTCCTTGTCCTCGTCTATATACTCTTGCAAGTTGGCCATAAGTAAATCTAGTATTTTTTGCTTTTCTTTTGAGTGTTGCTTGTACACTTGCGCTAAGTGATCTTCTCTTAACGCCTGTTCTTCTTTTTCTTCTTTTTACGGCCATTTGGCATCAAGCCTCCAAACTCTATCGCATTAAGTAATCTTACCATACGACTTGCACTAGCTTTACTTTTTGCTTTTGCTTTTTTCGTTAGTTTTTTACCGTTTCTTTTATAAACTGTTGTTCCCTTTATTGCGTACGGCATATCTCAATTCTTTTAATCTTGCTCGATCTTGCTGTATAATTACAGGCACTGGTGTATTATTATTTCCTCCCTTGGTAAAGGTTGGGTGAGACCATAAATATTCACATTTGTCTTGACATTTATTTAAAAATGCCACGTACTCATCAATCGCATCAAGCGTAAGGTCATCACCCAGTAGATATATGATCACCTCCCAAGGTAATGTTTCAAAGTTTTGTTCGTTTAATATCAAAAAGTCTTCATTGAAGTCTGTAATTTTAGTTGTGCCGTCAAGATAACTTTGATAACTCCAAGGACACACCTTTTTTATACTGCCAAAGTATTGTAACCAATTAACCTCGACTTCTTTTTTTCTTGCCACGTTTCTTTTTCTTTCCGTGCATACCTTTTTGCTTAGCTAAAATAGCATTTCTCAATGCTTTAGGTAGCTTCATTTGTTTTTTGCTTAACGCCATCTATTTTCTCCCATTGTCCTTCTGGACACTCTGCCGATGGTATAAGAACTTTAATCGGCATAAAGCACTTGCAAACATTGCAAGTTTTCCAAAACTTGTTAAACTGTGAACAATTCTTACAAATGTCGTAACGTTTCACTTTTGTGTACGTTTACGTTTGTATTTTGTTCTACGTTTAATAGCTGAGGAGAGTTCAGTATCTTTCTGAACTCTCTCTGCTGCATCTTGTAATGCTTTTCGTAAACTCATTTATTTATCTTTTGCTTTACCTACGTTTAATGCACACCAGTCCATAACCATGTACACTTTTTTCATCCAACCATCATCAACTGGGGTTGGTGTGATAGCTGCGATAAAGGACGCAATCATCACTACTGTTGGAATTACGGCAATCCATGCCTGTATCCATTGGAAAAAATCTAACATCAGCTCATCTCCTCAATATATAGCTTTGCCGCATTTTTAGTTGCGAACTTGTGTAAAACACCCTCAGGGTTTCTTACACACCATCTACCTCTTTTTTCGACCATTGACCAGCCGTCTGGTAGACTAAACTCTTTTTTGACTTTTGGAGCCACCATGTCT
>Ga0255751_10006587_pt1 | contig 10197 bp, 12 predicted proteins | sample 071ome_20_FD_179951 | JGI IMG/M metagenome (GOLD analysis project Ga0255751, IMG submission 179951) | Coastal salt marsh microbial communities from the Groves Creek Marsh, Skidaway Island, Georgia - 071412BT metaG (version 2) | ecosystem: Environmental > Aquatic > Marine > Intertidal zone >...
CTTCTATGCGTAAGCGCCTGTTCAATAAGATCAAGGCAGGAACGAAGGGAGGGAATGCTGGGCAGTGGTCTGCACGCAAGGCTCAGATGCTTGCAAAACAATACAAGGCCGCAGGAGGCGGATACAGAAACTAATGCCAGCTCTTAGAAAATCTCAGAAGTCGCTCAAGGACTGGACGTCTCAGGAATGGATGACGTCTGGAACGCACGCGAACAAAAAGAAAGGCAGCTCTAAAGAAGTGAAGTCTAAGGGCAAGAAGCGGTATCTCCCCAAGGCTGCATGGAGCGCCTTGTCTAAAGGCGAGAAGGCCGCAACAAACAGAGCAAAGGCTTCAAGCTCTAAGCAATTCGTTAAACAACCCAAGTCGATAGCAAAGAAAACTTCGGCTTACAGATAATTGTTATATTTGCAGAAATAACAAACAAAAATGGCTACAACAACCGCAACACTCACGCTCTCTAGTGCAGACCTTACTGGAGATGCTTTGTCTCTCTCTACGACGGCTACCTTGACCAAGGATAGCAGCGCTACTGGTCTCGATCAGACGACTGGTGTCGCTCGCAAGTTCTTTGCTGCGCAACAGACCGCGTACAACCTGATCGCTGCTGCTGACTACACTGTAGACAAAGCTCACAAGGTTTACATCAAGAATACCTCAACCAGCAACTCTGAATACGTTACTATTGAGGTCGGAGGGACGAACGTTTCTTTGGGTAGATTGTACGGAGGTGACTGGGCGTTCTTCCCTTACGACGGGAACAACGACATCGACATCGATACGTCAGACGTTAACATGACGGTCGAATACCTCGTAATCTACGAAGCATAATGGCGACCGTCAGAGTCTTGCTTACTCTGTCTAGCGGAGATGTTATGACGTCTCCTCTAAGCCTTTCCGTGGACTCAAATCTCTCGGTTGATTCTGGGAGTTTGATCAGGGCTAAGGTTAAAGGCACGGCTGCAGACACAAACGACCTCGCGATATACATCGCTAACCAGTGTTCTGATCGTGCATATTTGTACATCAAGAACCTCGAAGAGGAGCTGGAGAACTACGTCTACATCCATAACGACACTGACACGGGTCTGGTAGCCAAGATCGGTGGTGGTGAGTTTGCATTCATACCAGTCTCTCCAGACAAGAAGTACGAAGTGTACGGAACCAAGGTTGATTCTATGATTGAGTACGGTGTGTTTGGAAATGATGACTCTGACAATCCATACGGAGGAACCTAATAATTAAGACATGGCACATCCATCAGCATCACTACCTAACGACATTCACATTCTGAATGGCACTAATGATTTGACTATGTCAAATGGAAAGCATGTTATTGCGATTTACAACCCAACTGCATCTCAGGTAACTGTAGATCTTACTGGGGCTATTGTGAATTACAACAGCAGCGCCTATCAGCAGAACGATTCAGAGGTTGCTGGTATTCCCATCCCTTCTGGGGGGACTATCTACGGTAGATTTACAAACGTCGGCTGCACTACGGCCAACGTGATCTGCTACGTAAACTAAGTAAACAACTAATTCAATATAATGGAAGAGAATAATGCACCAGTCGCAGGCTTTCAGGTCTTCGACTCGCCAGAGGCTATGATGGCTTCTGAGCAACCACAAGAAGAGACTCCCCAACAGGAGTCTCAACCCGTTCAGGACTATCAGGAACCGACTCAGGAACCACAGCCTGAACAACAGGAAGAATCTCAGCCACAAGCTGAACAACAAAATGTACAACCTGAGTACTCTCAGGAGGATATCGAACAAGCGGTCCTCAACTACGCCAGCGAAAGGCTGGGTATGAAGATTTCGTCGTTCGATGAACTCCAGAGACCTCAACAAGCTATGGACGAGCGAATCGCTAAGATCGCGGAGTTTGTCGAAACGACAGGCCGTGGTCCAGAAGATTGGTTTCGGTATCAGTCCCTTAACCCATCCGAAATGGATGATCTCACTGCGGTGAGAGTTGGTTTGGCCGCTGACTACCCAAATCTCTCAAGCGATGAAATCAACTTGCTCGTAAAAAATAGCTATAAACTGGACCCTGAACAGCATGATGCCAACACGGTCCAAATGTCGCAACTGCGACTAAAGGTCGATGCACAGAAATCGAGGCAAGCAATCTCTGATCTCAGAGAGCGGTACACTGCCCCGAAGCAGAGCATGGATCAAGAGTACGAGTCTGTGATTGACGACAACTGGATATCTGCGATGTCCGCTGAAGTCGATCATATGGATGGGCTTGAGTTTGACCTCGGCAACAACACCAGCTTTAAGTTTGGTTTTACTGACGATCTCAAGTCTCAAATTAAGCAGGCTAACTCGCAAATCGAAGACTTCTTCGATCCGTTTATTGATGACGACGGGAACTGGGATTACGATGCCCTATCTGTACACGTCGCTGTATCTCAGAACATTGACCAAATCGTCAAGTCTGCGTATCAGCAAGGTGTCGGGGATGGACAGCGTGGCCTGGTGAACAAGGCGGCTAATGTATCTGCCTCTACGCCACAACAGACGGGTCAGGAGCAAAACAACCCACTCTCCGATCAGGTTCGCAACATCATGCGCAAACAGAACGGAGGACTATCTTTTAACTTATAAAAACTAAGAAATTATGGCTACTATTGGCTCAACTAGAGGGACTGACATCCCGAATATCGATAACACTCTGAGTGTTTCGAACAAGACAGTAAATAATACTTTGCTGAGCAGAGGGTTTAAAATTACCCCCGATGCTTACACTACTATCGACGACCTCATCAAGGCAACGAAGGAGGACGTCATGCCTGACCTCGTCAAGACGTACGGTGACCAAGGTCTCACTGGATTCTTGAAGTTGACGGGTGCAATCTCAAGCGGCGGTTCTTCAGACCAGGTTGACTGGTGGGAAGAGGGTCGTCGTCACAGAGCGTTTACGATTTCTGATAGCTTTGCTGGAGTGACTGGCGCTTCTGCCACTGTTACCGACGCTACGTTTATCGCTAATGTTCAGAAGAACGACGTCGTTATGGACGCAGATACTGGCGTTCGTTTCATCGTTCAGGCTGGCGGTTTCGGTACTGGTTCAGCAGTTAACGTTACGCTCGTCAAGATGGACAACACGGCGATTGTCGATGCCGACTTGACCGACTCCAGCGCAAAGTTCTTGGTGATCGGTAACATTTACGGTCAAGGAACGAACCAGCCTACTGGCTTCACGGACCCAGGTATCGTTCGTTACACCAACCCTTACATGATCGTTAAGGATCGCTACGAGGTCAATGGATCTCAAGCAACCAACATCGGTTACGTAAACTTGGGTAACGGCGACTACAGATGGTTCATGTACGGAGAGAAAGAGGCTCGTGCTCGTTTTGAAGACAAGCGTGAGTTGATGATGCTCTTCGGTGAAAAGAGAACTGGATCTGCTGGTACCGCATTGGATAACTCTTTGGCTGGCTCTGAAGGTTACTTCTCAGCTATTGAAAACAGAGGTATCCAGGTTGCATCTGCATCTTCTAACCCTCTCGACAGCTTCTCTGAGTTTGACGATATCATCATCGAATTGGATAAGCAAGGCGCTCCTTCTGAGTACGCTATGTACGTGAACAGAAAGCAAGACCTCGCTATCGACGACATGTTGGCTGCAGGTATCGCTACTGGCGTTACTGCTGGTCTCCCAGGTCAGTTCGGTGCATTCCAGAACTCTGCAGACATGGCTGTCCAGCTCGGATTCAAGAGCTTTACTCGCGGTGGCTACACCTTCCACAAGCACGACTGGAGATTGTTGAACGATCCAACGATGTTGGGTGCTGGTTCAACCAACTACATCCAGGGCGCTATGGTGCCTTTGAGAACTGTGAACGACGCCCGCAGCGGTGCCTCTGTTCCTGCCCTCTCTATGCACTACAAGGAAGCAAACGGCTACTCTCGTGAGATGGAGCACTGGGTGACTGGCGGTGGTGTTCTCGGACACAACAACAACGGTGACGCTGGTACGGACCAGGCTGTTTTCCACTACAGATCAGAAATTGCTTTGTGCGTCCGCGCTGCTAACCAGCACGTAATGATCAAGGGTTAATAGTCTTATTGTTTAACTATTAAAACCTAGATTATTATGGCTACTTTTAGACACGGAACACCAGGCACTATGACGTCTTCAAAGAAGATTGTCATTAGTGATGCAATTACAAGCTCTGGTAATACTGACTTTTCATTGATTCAACCTAAGGACACCATTGTAGATGAGGTCTTTGTTAGAGTCTTGACAGCTCCAGTCATTGCTTCGGGTGACATCGGTTTGACTATGGGGTATTCTGCCTCTGGAACTGAGGTCGTGGGGAACAGCACGGGTGTAGACAACCTCTTGGATGGGGGGACTACACTTCCTGTCGGAACTATTTTCAAAATCTCTGGAACAGCAGATACCACCTTCGGTGATTTTGCCACTGGAGATGCAGCTAGTGAGACAGCTCATGACACCTTGAAAACAGCCGATACCGTATTGCACGGTAGAATCGCCTGCACTACCAACGCTACAACAGCGGGTAAGTTGGAGGTTCACGTTGTATTCAGATACTTTGACTAATGCGAATGGGGCTTCGGCCCCCTTTGCTTTTTCTATTTTTGAAAAGACGAAAAACAAAAATTATTATGGGACACTTTGATGAAATGGCCGCTAAGAAGGTTGTGACTACAGCAATCAAAGACGGAGCCAAAGCAGCAACGGTAGTAGCAACTACTGCTGGCAGCGGAACCTGCACGATTTCTGGGTCTGACCTCGTAGGCTCCCTTACATTTGCAAACACCTGGGCTGACGGCGATACAGCTGTTGTTACCTTTGGCACGGCTAAAAACGTAGCGCCACATGTGCTTATTTGCGGCGGAGCTGGGGCTAACGTTGACGTAGACACGATTGCCGTGACTACCACTGGCTTCACCCTGACTGCAGGAGGCACTTGTGCTGGAGATCTGCAATACTTGGTTATTGAAAAGTAATCCTTGTGCTGTCTAGGAGAAAGGGGCTTCGGCCCCTTTTTCTTTTTTCTTATATTTGCGGTATCTTTAATGCAATGAAAAAGTTTTTCCTATTCAAGCGCAGAGACATCAACGTCTCCAGCATTTCTACCTCTGATACAGGGGAGGGTGTTGACGTGTTTGCAATCTCCACAGATCTTCTTGCATTCATGACCGCGTCCCTTGGGAAGGTGAATATCGTGTTTAATAACGCCACGATTTACGAAGAGAGTAATCTGTTGGACGGGGAGTCGTTTAAGAAGACGATTGTAACGGTGTCGTGCAATCAGGGTAAGGAGTTCGACCTGATAGATTCTATCATGAGATTTATCGGGGCAGAGAAGACTTCTTCTAACGTAATGAGGTTTGATGCGGTCGAGGGGTACACAAACCTCGGATCGGCAAGCGTTGGCGCATTTACAGACGTTGTATCTGAGGTTAAGCAGAACCCCGTCGTTCGTACGACTCAGAAGGTTAGCAAGCGCACCTTCATAGGAGGGACCGCCTCCACTGCGTTTGGAACGGGGGCTACGATCGCTGGCATTGAGTTCGGCGAAGGGAACGAGCCAGTCATAGACTACAACGAGGATGGATTTACAGAGTCTGGCGGAAATGTTACTGCATGGGCCAACAGCGGAACAGGAAGCACCACTTACGGCATATCGACAGTAGGCGGTACTATTCCTCTTGACACTTCTACGGGTAGGCTTAACAACGGTCTGGCTACGCAGGCTGCCGATATAGGTACTACCGATTACTTCAGCCTACCTGCGACCTATGAGGCAGAAAAAGAGTTTACGCTGTACTGCGTTATTGGGAGAAGCGTCACTGACATACAAGACAACTCTAAGCTAGGATTTGTTTTTCAAGGTAGCGCCACAGCTGGACAAGGGCTTACGTACGCTTTTGTTGACCCATATGACAATAACAACTTCAAGTTTCAGTTCTCTGGAGAGAAGGGCGGATTTGTTACCGCCCCAGCCCCATCCCCAATCATAACCAACAACGTCCCTGAAGGGGAGATTAAGACGTGCTACGTCTTTGTTATAAGAAGAGATGCTGAGAGCAATATCATTATCTACGATAACACAGGAAACGCTATAGCCATCGCGGGGGCAAACACCGTAGATGGGTCGTATGAAAGGACGGACGGGAAGCTTGTGTTTAGACACATCGGAAACGGACTTTCAGCCCATAAGTTTCAAGGAAACCTGGCAAGACTTGGAATTATACCGAGCGACATCGGGGCTGCTGCTGCATCGCAGCTAGCAATAGACCTCGACAAGAGATACAAACCTTAATTTTAATTTTTAATAAAATGGATCAAGTTAAAAAGAGCCCAGGGCGGCCTAAAGCCCAACCGACCCCACAGGTCAGACCAGTTGTAACAGAGGCAAAAAAGAAGCCTGTAATCAGACGCGAGGAGGAGCTCAAGACTACCGCTGAGTACGAAATTCCAAGTCGTGCGGGCGTAGTGTTTATGCTTCCTCAAAAAGGAATTACTGTGTACGACAAAGAACAGGATACGGTGCGCGAGATGCGCTACTGCCCTAACGAGCCTAGCATCTGGGTTGACGAGCAGAGCGACAACGCTATTAAAGAGACTGTGGCGTTTAGGGAGGGTAAGATTTTTGTGGCAAAGGAAAGACCAAACCTCAAGAAGTTTCTTGACCTCCACCCTATGAATATCGCCAATGGGGGTAAGGTGTTTAGAGAGGTTAACAAGAAACGTGACGCTGAAGTAGAGCTTCAGAAAGAGTTCAAGCTCAACGAGGCTATTGCTCTTGTTCGAGACAAAGACATCACGGATCTTCTACCGATTGCTATCTACTTCAAGGTGAACATCAATCAACCGACTACGGAGATTAGATACAACTTGCTCAATATCGCCAAGAAGAATCCAAACGAGTTTATCGAATCATTCGATTCTCCACAGGTGACCACTCGTGCTTCTATTCAGCAAGCTGCTGATTATCAGATCATTAACATCAAAGACAACGGATGTTACTGGTTCGACTCTAACTCCTTGATTGTGTCTGTACCTGTCGGACAGGATCCGATGGACGTCATGGTTAGGTTCTGTTTAACCGAACGAGGGGCCACAGTCCTCTCGGATATAGAGGACAGGCTTGAGAAGCTAGCGTAACGAAAGGCCACCCGAAAGGGTGGTTTTTCTTTTTGTATATTTGCTTCATGGCGAGCGTACTAAAGGTATACAATGCGCTGAAGGATATCAGCAACAAGGAACAGAAGGGCTACATCACTGAGGCCGTGTTCAACACGTTTGCTGGCATAGCCCAGATGAACGTCTACAATGAGCTTTTTGGTGATATCCAGAAGGCTCAGCAGATTATTCGTGCTGGGATGGACCCAGGCAGAGATAAGTCTCCGCGCAAGATGACGGAGGAGGATCTGTCAATGTACGTAAGAGAAAGCTCTTTGTCTTCTATTGATTCTAACAGATTTTCAAAGCCATCGGACCTTTCTAAGATCATTTCGATTAGAACCGTTGGGGACTCGTTCACTGACGAAACACGAAACCTGTGTGAAATTGTATACGATGTAGAGAAGATGAACGCCATACTTGGTAGCAACCTCTCTACACCCACATTTGACTTTCCTGTGGCGCTCGTGACTACGGATATAGAGTTGTTTCCAGAGGAAATAGTCGATGTGATAATGACTTACTACGCCCTCCCGACCTCTTATGAGTTTGGAACGACTACAATCTCTACGCTCTCCCCTCAAATACATCTTCAAAACGGTGTCCCAGTATTGGCTTCATGCAGAGACTTCATGATTCCAGACGAGTACATGCCAGAGCTTGTGTACGAGATGTGTGAGTTGCTTGGTATTAGAGTCAGGGACAACAACCTGGTGTCGTTTGGCGCTAGAAAAGAAGCATCAGAATAATGAGCATGAACAAAGTAAAGTTGAGTCAGGTGATAAGAGACTTCATCGTGACTCTGGATGGAGACGACTACGTTAGCAACGCATCTGATGCAGCCATCAGAAACTTCGCTCTGCGCGGAATTAGAGAGATAGGCTTTGATCTCGGAAAGAAGATTAAGTCGCTCAAGCTTACGATAGACACTACAAACGATACGGTTGCTCTGCCTGACGACTTTGTCGGGATGTCTAAGCTGGGAATTGTTGACGAAGACGGGATTATTAGACCTCTCGTTCAGAACAACAATATCAACTACTCACGCAAGGCAACTACGACGACGTCAACGACCGATTCCCAGAGTGGACCGCTTGACATCGAGGCTAACTTTATCCAGAACACAGAGGCTAGCAAGTCTGCCACGGGATCGACTCCAAAGAATCCAGACGACAGCTTCGTGTTCGACAACTACACCTTCCAGGGAGGTACGGGTAGGCTGTACGGCTTTGGCGGCGCTCAGGCTGCTGGGCACTACAGAATGAATCTCGACCAAGATAGAATCGAAGTCGAGCTTCACACGAGCGCTACAGAGGTTGTAATTGAGTATGTGGCGGACGAAGCTAGATCTACAGATCCAGAAATCCACGTGTATGCAGAAGAAGCATTGCGGTCCTACATCTACTACAAGCTTGTCGAAAGAAAGTCTAGCGTACCAGCTAACGAGAAGGCCAGAGCTAGAGCCGAATACTACAACGAGAGAAGAAAGGCGAACGCTAGATTGAGCTCGTTCACGAAGACCGAGGCGCTCAAGACCATTCGCAAGAACTTCATGCAAGCACCTAAGTTTTAATGATTGATAAGATTACACCTAGGTTTCTGGACAAGTCTTCAGACGAAAAGCTGGTTAAGAAGACCAGCTTTATTGATGCCCTAAACCTCTACATCGATGACGTTGATGGGGACGGTGGTGTACTCAAGCCAATCAAGGGCACACAAGCCGTTAGTGCTGCTCCAGGGCTTTCTACGGACTCTGAAGAAGAGTACATAGTGCTTGGAAGCGTATCGGATGAAAACACAGGTATTGTATACCTTTTTGTTGGATGCTCTGACATTAACGAGCACGGGGTGTACGCATATGACTCAAGAGGCGTTCTCCCCCGTCCCCTTGCCAACGGTAACTTTAGCCCCCCTACAAAGGGCCTATACTTGAAGATACTCACAGCTCCAGAGTTTAACTTCCCAATGAATGGGTTTGTTAAGGGTGATATTGTCTACTCTAACACAAGAGAGTTCGACAAGCACGACCTGCCTGGATCTTATGCAAGCTACCCAGAGAAAGACGCACTCCTGTATTTCACAGACAATAAGAACGAGCCTAGAAAGATTAACGTCTACAGAGCTCTTCTTTCTGGATTTCAGCTGGAAGGACCAGACTCTCTTGAAAACAGACAGATAAAGAGAGATTTTATCTGCGCCTGCCCAAGAGTTCCATTGGAGGAGATTACGTTTGAGTTTAAAAGAGATCAAGACAGAGATGTAAACAACTTCGATACAGCTCCTGGTTTTCAGTTTGCTTATCAGAACATCTACAAGGATGGGTTAGAAAGCGCAATCTCACCGTACTCAAGAATAGCATTCCCTCCGTCTATCGTAAACAGAGGGGCCTCTACATCCGATACGTCATTTAACCACAACATGTGCGTATTGACGGTACCGCCTCAGAATCAAGAGGTGGAGTCGGTCAGGATTCTTGCCAGATACGGGAACGGAACCAACTTCATAGAGTTGGACGAGATTGATAATGAAGCTCCAGGGGAGTCTATCTCTTACAAATTCTACAATGATAGAATAGCTGGTGGTGTTTCGCCACAAACCGTAGACAAGACGTTTGACAACGTGCCACAGAAGGCGCAGGCTCAAGCCATCTCGTCTAACAGGCTTGCGTACGGAAACTACGTAGAGGGATATGATAATGTAGACTGCAGCGGCGTAAAGCTTGAGCCAGTTTACAGAGATAGGCCTGCTGAAATAATTGATTATCAGCTACTTATAAAACCATCTATAGAAAGGTCTGCTGGAGGTACAAATCTTACCGATAACAAAACAATAGGATTTAGTTACACGGCCAGTCAGTTTGCAGACAAGATTGCTGCAAACACGAAAGTAAACATTTCGTTTTCGATCTCCCCAGACAAAAACTTTCACGTATACACGACATATGGTGAGGAGGCACCCTCAGGTGCTAGATCGTATCATCAATCTAGACAGGTCGGAGCCAACTCATTAAACCTTCCAGGATACG
>Ga0255751_10006597_pt1 | contig 10183 bp, 7 predicted proteins | sample 071ome_20_FD_179951 | JGI IMG/M metagenome (GOLD analysis project Ga0255751, IMG submission 179951) | Coastal salt marsh microbial communities from the Groves Creek Marsh, Skidaway Island, Georgia - 071412BT metaG (version 2) | ecosystem: Environmental > Aquatic > Marine > Intertidal zone > Salt...
AGCTAGTGTGTATGCCCCTGTAATCCAAATAGTAACTCTTGCACCTACTTCATAGGTAGGGCTTAGTGCAGCATCAGGAATAGAAATAGTACTATTACCTGTCATTGTAAGACGATGATAATGCTGCTGTGATGTAAGGGTAGTTGCACCAGTAACACTTAATGTGTTGACTCTTTGATAAAACTCTTGAGCCTCTACACTTGTCTGTCTAATCCGAGCAGCATATTTTGATGTAGATAAAAGACTATTTCCTAAAGCTATTGCTTCAAAACCAGCGTCATATCTTAACGTACCATAATTAATAGAAGTACCAATCTCACGTATCTGAATAGAATCCGCTGCACTTGCATTAGTAGTATTGTGTGTAATATATATAGTATCACTACTTATGTTTACAGAATTTGTTGCAGATACAGTTGTACTGTTAGTAGATGTTAGTTGAACACTTGAACCAGAAGTACCAGAGTTTCCAATAGTAAAATTAGTAGAAGAGGTTGAATATAATTTACCTACCGTACTACCCAAAGAATTTTCAATAGTATAAATAGGGGAGTTCATAGATGTATCAGCAAATATCTGATCAATCTCTGCTCTATCTGCTGTAACTTTACCTGTAAAATCGTGATGGTATTTACTAGATGAAGCAGTGTCGTATTCTGTTAAAGCATAAGCTACTGTATGTGTGTTCCCTGTAGTACCACTTACATTGTTAGAAAGAGTACCGTAAAGTTGTATCTGCCCCGTAGCACCTTGACCAGTAGAGGCACCAGAATACAAAGCAAGGTTAGTACCTGCAGTATCTGTACCACTAGAAGCATCTACAGTAAGAGTAGGAACAGAAGATATATCATCTATTGTTAAGCTGTCTATTTTAACTGATGTAGCTGCAGTAGTATCGCCAATACTTACACCGTCAAGTGTACCGCCATCAACATCTACACTTGTAAAAGCACCAGTAGAAGGAGTAGCTGCACCAATAGTACTGCCATCAATAGCACCACCATTAATATCTACTGTAGTAAATGTTGATGTTCCTGTACTTGTAACATCACCAGTTACATTTCCTGTCAAACTTGCAGTAATAGTACCAGCAGCAAAATCTCCTGATGCATCACGAGCTACGACTTTAGAAGCAGTATTAGCATCTGTAGCATCTACAGCAATAGTAAGTGCAGCACTCTCTGAGCCACCGTCACCGCCTGTAATGTATGTACCATTAGTGATGCTTGCTACGTAGTTACCTGTAGTATCTGTACCAAGTTCTGTTGCATCTGCTGAAACTGTAGTTGCAATACTTACATTGCCAGAACCATCTACACCCGTAACTGTACCTGTAACATCACCAGTTAGTGCAATCTCAATACCTGCTGCCCAAGCTGTAGCTGTATCAGCATTACCTGTAAGATCGCCTGTGATAGCTCCTGTTACATTTAGTGTACTATCAAGAGTAACTGCACCAGTGACATCTACTGTACCAGCAAAGTCTGCATTAGCACCACTAAAGGTTACAGCAGTTGTAGGTACTGAACCACTTTGAATGACTAGTTCACCTGTTGCATTGTTTAAGTTAGCAAACGTAACACCTGCATCTTGTAGTGTAACATTACCACCATCTGCATCAAGTATAATATTTCCAGCTACATCGACAGTAAGGTTGCCAGAAGATACATCATACTCATTGTCTGTGATTGTTACATATTCGTTTTCACCGATAGTAACAGTGTCAATATAAGCTATACCATCAATGTAAGCATTGTCCCATTGAGAGGCAGAAGCACCTAAGTCAAGACCAGTAGCTGTAGGCTTAAAGTCTGTAGCTGTACCTGTGTATTGACCTGCAGGACCGATAGTAGAGATACGTGGAGCATCTGTGCCATCATGCACGTGCCCTGTACTTGAGTTAAAGGCAGCTAATACCTGATCAAATTCATCTTCAAGATCAGAGGCAGTAATAACATTACCTGTGGCAATTGCTGCTGCCGATTGTCTTGTATAAGTATCACCCATTGGTTCTTTCCTTACTGTCTGTCGTTAGTAGCAAACTCTAGTACTACTGTATCTAATGTAAAACTTGCGTTTGTTCCTATATCTTCAAAACGTATTGCTACTGTCTTTCCTGATCCTACAAGATTATTAGCATATGTTTCGTCTATAATCACACTATATTTAGCAGTTCCATATGTAGAACTAGGATCATCATAAAAGAATAAATCACCACCAGCATTAGTAAAATTAAATTGTGATGGTTGTATTGACCCTGCTTTATTTTGATCTAATAAAATATTAACGTCAAGATTAAATGATCCTAACGGCTCTACATATAAATCTAGTTTGTAGAATGTCTTTCTTACTTTAGGGTCATTAATTGGCATATACGGAGTTTCAAGTACAGCAGAAATATCTGAACCATCTCTACTATTTCCTGATTCCATTTTGTATACGTAACCATCTTCATTAGCAAAAACATATACTTCTGAATCACCGTCAAAGAAAGAGTCTGTTACGTAAGCTTTAAACCCTTTTAATGTAGCCCACTGAAATCCTGTACCACCTTGATCAATAAACTTAGTGCCTAGTATGCCATTAGAAGCTGCAGTTTGTGTTGCTGTATTATAACCAAATAAACGATACTGAGCTTTATCTACTATAACAGCACTGCAAAAATGAGTATTTGTAGTACGTAAATTATCTACTGTTGGTCTGATAGATTTAGATGCAACATCAAGACCAAAGTCACCAATACGTTCTGTTGAACTAAAAGTACGAATACCATCAGGTGCTAAGAATACAATGTCACCACCAACTTCTTGTATAGTTGTTCCTTCAAGACAACCTATTTCTTCAGTAACAGTAATAAGTTGAAAGTCTGCAGCACTTGAACCTACAATTCTAAGTATACGATCTACACAGAATATAATTAATTGATCACGGTAAACTGCTAAACCAGTAATAGGCGACACAACATTAACACTACCTGCACCATTAGCCACTGTAAAGTCTGTGTCTGTGTAAGGTGCAGTAAATACTAACTCCGTACCTACCGCAAAGAATAAAGTACTTTTATATAGAGCTACATCTGAAGCATTTTCTACTGCATCGTTAGAGACAGATGTTGTAATGTATGTCATGGTTCCTGCTGATACATCGTAAATCGCAGGAAAGTTAGTACCATCTGTAAATATAATTTTTTCTGTACCAGTAAAGTTATATCGTTGGTGGTTTACTGTAGTAAAACTGGTATCTACTGCAGTAGCTAATGAAGAACTCCAAGTGTCACTTGAAACAGTTCCTTTGTAATAATCGCCACCCCTTGCAACTATGACTGTATCATCATCTACAACACAAAGAGCTTGCATTACATCAGTAGTAGAAACAGTAGGTTTAGTGTCAATTAACTTTTCATAACCTAGTATCTTTGCATAACCACCATCAAGAGAAGGTTCAAAGTTTTGCATTATGGCTGCAGACCCTACCGCTTGAATACCATGTTGCAATGGACTAAGGCTACTAATTAACCCACCATTAAACTGGATTGGAAATGTTTGCCACTGCGTAGTCATTTATTAAAAAACCTTTGAGGTCAGTACACTAGATTGTTGTATAACAGTTGAACGTACATAATCATATCGGTTTAGATATAAAGTACGCATAAATTTAATACCTTCTTGAAACTTATTCTGAGCTATTTGTGAAGCTTGTGAATCTCCACGGAATTGATACGCATAAAACATTGCACCATCTACAATAACGTGACTAAATTGTTCTGGTATAGTAGGTACATCAGAATATGTTTCTAGTTCTACAGGGTTACGATAATATTCATAAACTATTTCATATGCTTTATCAGGTGTAGGAACCGTTATAAATTCTTCACTAGGTGTTCTACAAACATATTTAGGTAAACCACGTATACCTGTATCGGTATTATACTCATAGTCTAAAAACCTGTCAAGGTACTCTTGGTAATTTATGTTTGTTAATTTAGTAGTGTTGACATTTAAGGCACTGTCTTTTTTAATTCTAAAGCTATCCATATCAATAGTTTTAGTATCGTAGGGTATACCATAACGTGTAACACCTGCAGTGAGAGTGTCTTCTTCTTCTACGTGGTTCCAAGGCCATTGAAACTCTTCGTGATTAATATGACGAACAGAAGCATTAACTGCATCTTTAGCTGAACTGTAGAATCCTGTAGCTGTAGCAAAGTTAGCACTGGTAAGTTCTACTTCATTAAGTCTACGGTTTACTTTATTAACTAGGTCTAAAAAATTATACGCCATTATTTATTCCTTACACGTAAACGTATACTGCGTTCTACTGTCAAACCACCTGATGTAGTAATCTTACAAGTAAACAAATACTGTACATTTTCTGTACCTGAACCTAAGTAAGCAGTAGTAACTGTAGAAGTAAATGTGCTTGATATTAGCTGTATGCCATTTACAAGTGGCCCTGATGCAACTAGTTCTGTTTTAACTCCATCTGCATCTTCTACGTACCACACTACACTACTAATAGTGTCTGTACCCAAGAAACGTGACCAATCAATACTGTAGTCAAGTGTTTCATCAGGGTCTTTGTTAGGCCATTTTAGTGACATACTGTGTTTCCTTTAAGCAGCTTCTGCATACGTAGTTCTATTATTATCGTTAGAACGTTCTATGAATACTTTACGATCCACCCTATCAACATATGCAATTCTGTTTACATCGTTTTGGCGTTCAATAAACAGTATTCTTTCACGGGAATACTTAGTTTTAATTGCTTCATAATCAAACTGTGTAGTTGTAGCAGTTACATCGTTAACTGTAGTTGTAAGTGTTAAACCAGATAGAGTAGCAACTACATTGATTACAATAGTAGGTTCATTGACAGTGCCTGTAGCTGTAGCCTGTGCTGGTACTACTGTTACACCTACACCCTCAATAATAGAGACATCATTGACTGTAGTTGTAGTTGTTACATTATCAGGTAATACAAGAGCATCAGCAGTAATAGTTACATCATTTACTGTAGAGCTTGCAGTTACGCCTGTGACACCAAATACTGCACCTACACCTTCAGTGATACTTACTGTGCCAATGCTTGATGTAGCTGTAACACCTGTGGTAAGTTCTGCTGTAGCACCACCAGTAGCTGTTACATCATTTACTGTGGTAGTAGCAGTACTTCCAGTTACAGGTACAGTGACAATATTACGTACAATAATACCATCACCGTTGACTGTAGTTGTTGCTGTAACGTTATCCGTAGTAAGATTACAATCAGCAGTTACAACAACTGAATTAACGGTAGTATTCGCAGTGATGCTTGTAAGAGTTACATTTACTGCACCCGATCCTGGGTCACTAAACGCTGCCTCTGAATAAGCCGTTAATCCATACATATGTTACAAAGCCTTATGCTGCTTCTTCTGTAGTACCTGCTTCTAGTGATTGTTTTAGCATATTCATAAATGCATCACGTCCTACAGATAGTTGATCTAAGTTGAACCGTGCAGAGCCAATCTTTTGATCTAACGAAGTAATATGATTAATCATAACTTTTTGTTCGTCAGTCAGTTGATCTTCTGTGTATTCTTTGTCGTCGATAGTAATAACATTAGCCGTTTTTTCTTTAGCCATTGTTTTTTCTCCTTGGTTAGGTTGGTTGTGTGGGCCAATCATCTGGCGCAAGATCGGGCCAGTTTTCGTGACTTGATATATCACGAAGTGCCTGACGGTAAGCGACCCACTCTGCTTTCTTTTCGTCAGACATTGTTACATCAGGTTGATTAATCCAATCACTTTCAAAAAGTAATTGATTGCGCATATTTCTATCACGCCTCGCCGCATGAACCCCTATAGGTTCATTTTGCGCCTCGTTAGCCGCTAATTGTGCTAAATCCTCGTCTGTCAATTGCCTTAATGGAATATAGGTTTCCTGAACTTCAATGACCGCATCAGGATTGTTTGGGTCTATTTGCTTTTGAATTGTCCGTGTTTCAACAGGCGTTCTAAAATCTAATGCTTCCATTATTAAACTCCGTTCAAAACTTGATATTTTGACACATACGCAGAGGATGTACTACTAAAATAAAATCGCAAAGCGTCAAAGTCCTCATTGGTTTCATTATAATTGTTTTGAAAAGTCATATACTCGCTGACGCAATAAGTGTTATACATGTAATTTACTTGGAGCTTTATAGATGGCATATTAATGTCATCTGAATCAGGCCCGTGAGTAAAGTTTAAAAGACACATAATACCTTTCATAGAAGTAAAGCTAGATGTTACTGGATAAGTTGAATTCCAACTGCTAGTCCCTGTTGAATAGTTTCTAGTCAATGTACTAGCGTAAGTATACCATCCAGAATATGCTAAGTTCCTCACCGTTCCAGACGAGTTTATTCGTTGCATGTAAAAATAAGTACTAGTAGTGGGTATAGCTTTAATCGTCCAAGTTGTGTTGTATTGTGGGGGTTGGTAATACCCTTGACCTACAATAGGTATGTCAAAGTAATTCACTGCTGAATTAGAATAGGAATAAGTTTCACCGTAAGTGTAACTAAGTGGCATTTGATACTCCTAATTTATCTTGCAAAGCATTGATCTGAGATTGCTGTTCTTTTAGTGCCTCTATTAACAGACCAATTAAGCCATTATAGTTTACTGTTTTATGACCACTTTCATCTGTGTTTTCATCGTCAGGTAATTCAAGGTAATTGACTAAGTGGGGCATTACTTCTTCAATCTCTTGAGCAATAACACCAGCGTCCCTTCTTCCTGTTTTTTTCCAAGTAAAGTCATATCCGTTTATTTGTGAAAGTTTATCTAAAGGACTTTCAATTTTTGAGACACTTTCTTTTAATTTTATATCTGAACCAAGCGCTACGGGTACAGCAAAACCTACACCCCCAAAAGCACTCGCTGACATGTAGCTATCAAACGTGTTATTAACGGCATCAAAGATATACTTAAGTTGCGTATATACAGGTTTGCCAGAAAATGAAGACGAGGCCCAGTGACGAGTTTGATGAACTGGGTAAGTTGTATAATTATTCATATACAAACGTTCCCAGAGAGTGCCTAAAGAGGCTTTCGTAGTGTCATAGTAGGCGTCACCGCCAGAAGCAGAACCGTTAAACGACCATAAAATGTCAGAACCACTTTCGACATTTACCTCGCCGTCACTGGTTGTTCTCAACCTAATGTCAGAGGTAGAACCAGTCGTTTGGATATTAATTGTAGATGATGATGTTATTCCACTCGCCGCTGGAAGGTTTGTCAGGTTGCTGCCATCGCCGTGGAATGATGTAGCGTGTACTTCTCCAGTGTTAGTAGTGCGAAGTATCCAACTACCAGATGTGTTTAGAAAACCAATCTGGTTACTACTATCATTGTATACATAGTTTCTATCAGTGCCGTTTGTGTTAAATCTAATAGCCGAATAACTACTACTACCTGATTGCAGACGCATACTGGCACTATCTACAGGGTATATATGCCACCCTGCGCCAGTACCAGTATTCCAATAAAGACCGCTGCCGTTAGAAGGGCCGAAGTTTACCCAAGTGCTGGCATCGTAGTATGAACTGTCTTGTTTGTTCAGTGTTTGTAAAACAGTATCTGCCAAGAAGTTTGGAGTAACATAACGAACATAGTCATCATATGAAGCGTAAATTTTATTTATGCTTCCAGACGTTGTTACACCAGACGTTGTGTTAATCCAGCCAAGCTGTAGGTATCCATTGCCATCACGAACAGGCACAGTAGCTGGTGCGTTACGTGTAGTGCTTAATTGGTATCCGTCCAACAGGTCAGCATCTAGGCCAGAACCAGAGCCATCGTTGCCAGCGTGCCAGACCTTATTTCCACCCACCTCAAGTTGTCCAGCCGCATTATCCCATTCAAACTTTAATGATCCATCAACATACCATTTATAGTGGTCATCAGAGTTAAACCACATGGTGCTGCCTTCTATACCCAAAGCATAATCTCTGCCTGAACCAGTAGGATATAGTATTAGTCTTGCGCCAGTAGAAGCGTCTGTTGGGGTGGGGGCTTGTACATTGCCAGTACCAAAGGATATCTTTGTAGCAGTATCAGCCACATCACTACGCAAGAAGCTGCTTGCCTGAATGCCATCAACAGTATCTGCATCTAAGCCAGAACCAGAACCATCGTTGCCAGCGTGCCAAACTGTGTTGCCACTAATCTTTACACCATTTACACCATTAGTTGCAGTCAGAGTTAGATTGCCACTGGAGCCGACTATATATCCCTGATTTGCCCAAGACGCATCTGTGAAATTAATCGTGTTATATATGTCCATATCATAATAAACACGCAAGGCTTTTGAGGAACTCAATGTAGAGTTTATTACAATCGGGTTAGTAGTTTGTTTTGCGATACTGTGAGTATATGCTGCGCCAGAGAGGTAGAGGTCTTGCCAACGATAAGATGCACCACCAATATCAAGCGTATCATCTATTATTGCACCGTTTCTTAATGGGAGAATACCATTTGTATTAAACTGAATACCAGAGTGATCAGTTGGCCCTTGCATATATACATCACCACTGACAACCCCAATACTCCCCACAGTGGTGTTGTCTTTGCGGAACTCTGCAATGTCCCCATCAGATGTTGTGCGATTTAAAATCAAAGGAGCATCACTTGCACGGGTAACTGCAAGATAGTCACTCGCACCGCTAAATCTTAAACCAGTATTGGCAATACTTGTGCTTGTAGTCCCCACCAGCAAGTTACCGCTGCTGTCGATGCGCATGCGTTCTGTGGCTGATGTGCTAAAGTGCATATCGTTACCAGTAACACCAATACGCATAGCCGTGTCTGAAGTTGTTGTGTTATCAGCAAGCGTAATATACACATCAGCATCGCCACTTTCAAAAGTACCTACAACATTAGTTGTTGCGTGATACGCATGGATACTTGCACTAGGCGAAGTCGTCCCAATCCCCAAACTCTCAGCACTCGCATCCCAGAAGAACTTTGCCGTGGTGCCTGTGTCCTCGTAGAAGCTGATGTCGCCTTCTTTAATCCTAAGAGATTTTACGCCTCCAGAAGTGAAGTCAATGTTACTTGACGCATCAACAGAAAACCCATTACCTGCGTTTACCCCGATATTATCTCCAATACCCACAGTCAGCCCATCGCTGGTCAAAGTACCCGTGATGTCTACGCCTGTGCTGGTGGTTTCTAACTTTGTGCTGTTATTGTGATAGAGACGCACATAAGAGCCAGAGACACCACGAAAATAATTAGCCCCAGAAGTGTCCTCAAGAACAATGTCAGTTGCGCCTTGAATTAAAAGGTTTCCAGTGCCATTATCTTTGATGAAGCTATTGCTACCATCGTGGTAAATCTGTAGGTCAGACCCTGCGCCGAAGATGGCTTTGTCGTTGTCGCCGAAGGTAGCATCACCTGCAAGTACAAGACCATCAGCCTGTACATTACCTGTTACATCAATACCGTAAGACTGTGTAGTAAATTTAGTAGAGTTGTTATGGTTTAGTGTTACAGAACCTGTGTCATCAAAAGATGCCATAGTAGCTGTACCTGCAGCATTACGAATAGATAAGTCTGCGGAGTCAATATAAAGATTACCTGTACCTGACTCTACAACATAAGAGTCTGTACCATCACTATAAACATCTAGTGTAGTACCAAAGGAAGCTTTGTCATCAGTGCCAAACGTAATGTCTGCAGTAGTGGTCATACCTGCAAAGGTAGGGCTATCACTTGTACCTACAGCTTGACCAATAGCAATATCGTTAGCGTTAACTGTAACACCTGTACCTGCACCTACAGCAAATGTTGTACCTGTAAGTGTAAGTCCATCACCTGCAGTAAATACAGCAGTGGCTGCAACCTGAGTAAACGTAATGCCTGTAGTACCAAAGGTAATAGTACCTTCAGTGTTCATTACGTATAGTTCACCTGCACCTGCAGCACCTTCAAGCACAAAGAATGCATCACCCTGACCAAGGCTATCGGGGTCAGAGGGAGCATAACTATCTGCGTCTGTAGCACGTGTCAGTACCCAGTTAGTACTTGCAGAGCCTGTGTCTGTTACAGTGTAAACACCGTTTTCAAAAGCATTAGTTTGTTCATAGATAAGTACACGATCATTTAGGCTTAGTGTAACACCATCAATGCTCAATGCAGCTTGTGTACTATTG
>Ga0255751_10006605_pt1 | contig 10179 bp, 24 predicted proteins | sample 071ome_20_FD_179951 | JGI IMG/M metagenome (GOLD analysis project Ga0255751, IMG submission 179951) | Coastal salt marsh microbial communities from the Groves Creek Marsh, Skidaway Island, Georgia - 071412BT metaG (version 2) | ecosystem: Environmental > Aquatic > Marine > Intertidal zone >...
CCAGCGACCAACTTGGTTTCGCACCGCCGACAACATCTTCGATAAAAGCTGCGTGATTTTTGTTTGACGAAGAATCTAAATATGAATTACCCGTCCCAGGTGATCCAAGAAAAGCTGCGATAGAGTCGTCAATTAAAGACATTATTAAATACCCCGTTTAAATTTAAACTCTTTTATATGTAAATTTACAAAAAAGCCACCTGTGGGAGTTGAACCCACAACCTGAGACTTACAAAATCCCTGCTCTGCCAGTTGAGCTAAAGCGGCAAATAAAATTAATATGATTTACCCATCTCATATCTTTGCTTTCTTGAGTGTCTACCTTTTCCCTTGTTTCTATTTTTAAAGGTTGGCAACTGTGAGTCACAATTTGGGCAAATTAATCTAAGATTATCTAACTTGTTATTATTAGAATCCCCATCTATGTGATCTAGCACAAGCACTAATTCTTTACCGTTCCAATCCTTGATGCCACATATTTGGCAACTAGGATCAATACTTGTCAAGTATCTCTTTGCAGTTCTGAAAGAATAAGTGCCATTCTGAATAGCGTCAAGCATTTGTTTGTCTTGCTGACATGTATTAGAACAATACTTGCTGCCACCTCTATTTATTTCTCCATTACAATTTAAACAATTCATTATAAACCCCTATTATTAAACGAAAGCTGTACCGGCAGGACTCGAACCTGCAATCCACAAATTAACAGTTTGCTGCATAACCATTATGCTACGATACAGTAATCCCCGTTTTTTTACAGAAAACGGTTGGGCATAAAAACTGGCTATATTGGGTCATAAGGCATAGCAACCCCAGACAGCTTACGCTGCCAATGCTAGATTTTCATCTGCAATTAAAAATTTAGAACCGTTTTAACGTAGCCACAGTTCCAACTACGGCATGAGATACATTACGTCATATTATGGATCGAATCCATGTTTACCCCCTTAAAGGTAGCTGTCAGGATACACTTGTCCTGCTCGTCGTCAGTAGGGTATCTACCTTACCCTCATCATACTTTATATTGGAGATCAACCCAATACGTTTCTGACAGTTATGGAGGTAGGCGGGATCGAACCGCCGTGTCCTATAACATCAATAATAATCCTTATACATGCTTGTATTATTATACACAATTATTAAATTTTATCTTCATGAAATCTTGAAATTGCCTTCTCTAATATTTTTTTAAATTTATTTGTTAGACTATATGAAAATGTACCGTCTTGTTCTACCATTTGTTCAAACATGCCGTCGTGATACATAGAAAGAAGTTGCTCACCATAAAAATCCATAGCAAGTTCTCTCATTTTAAGGATAGATGGCTTGTCGTCAAGAGGAAATTTCAAAATATTAAAAGAAACAGCGTCCGTTTCTGGCCTTAGCTTTAAAATTTTATTTAAATTCGCTTTTGCTTTCCTCATAGAGGAATAAATCCCTAAAGGCTCAGAAACAATCCTATCAGTAGAAGTTATCAACATTTCAAGTATATAAGCATCATTCATCATTTTTCTCCACTAAATTTAGTCTAGCACCAGAATAACGCTTTGGGTCTGCGCATCCGTTATCTAGTCTTTCTTCTAAAGTAATATAAAACCCCTTATCGTCTCTGCAAAGACACGTTCCTGGGCCGCAGCTAACACTCAATCGGCTGTCATTGGCTGAGACAAACTGTTCTGGATCGACAACCATACTGCGATGTGAACCAAACTGACTGGGCGTAGTAATCACACTACCAGTTTCGCGTCTTTGTTTTGTAATATTTCTTTTAGCCATTAATTAACTTCCTTAATTGGTAAAAAATTTCCAAAGTTACGTTTCAAACATTCAATACGATCTTCTGCGTCTGCCAGTTTAGACAATGCTTCGTTTAGATTGTTATGAAGGTCAGTTGTGCTATGATCTCCAATACCCGCTGGGTGATTAAACATTAGTGATAAACTTGTAAACGCTTCTGCTCTATCTTTAGCGGCGTTCATCATCAAACTGTGTAATGCTTCCGATTTAAAACTCATCAATTCCTCCCGTTCCAAATTGCTTGTAAAGTAAATTTAAATGGTTCGCCCTCAATAGTGGCAACCAAATCCCACATTTGTTGTGCGATTTCGCGGATCTCTTTTTGTGCGTGTTCGCTATTTCTTAGATTAATAAAGTTAGCAAAGCTCCGCATATTAAACATTACGTCTGCCTGAATCTGTGAATTGTACGTCTTGAAGAATCTTGCTGACTCTTTTGCTCGTTTGCGTCCCAAGACTGGTTCAAGGTCTGCGATACATTGGTGATAAAGTTTGTTTCCTTCTCTAGTATATTCCTCTAATCTTTCTGCCCACGTTTCAATACCGTGATCTGTTCTTTGTATATTATTCCAGTCCTCTGGAATGTAATACTTATCTTCTTTCAATTCTTTATATCTAGCAGACTCGGCATTGAGTGAGCTAATACGATGCTTGAGAAGATGTATATGGCTAGCAATATCAGTATTGACCAAAAAGTGTACGACTCCCTTTTCAAACGGCGTTTCATGTCCATTGATCCATAACATTTCGATAAGTGGTTGTATCCTTGCTTTTTTTTCATCCGTTAAATTCCTACTTGTGCTAGTCCATGCTGAACAGGCGATCACCTCATCTGATCCATAATATCCTAAAAGTTCTACTATATTATCCACTATAAATTAAATCCTCTTTTTAAATTCCCGGTTCTTGTATCCATAAATACTCTTTTCTTTTCAGTCTTAGACCTCCTTTCCCAAAACACGTAATCTACACCTTGAATATAAAATGCCGTACATATAGCGCGCCTCATCGCTACGAAAGAAACATCGCCACCTGTTCGTACACCTTTTAATTCTGCCACCTTGCCGTCTTTATGATACACAACCGTAGCAGAAAATTCATAAGGGTCTGCCCCAAAACTAGCGCCCTTTTTAAATACTCTTAAACACGATGATATAGGTTCTATTGTTGCTTCGTATTGCATTTATTCAACCTTACTAAGGTTTAAAAATTCTCTTATCTCATTCAATGAAACGAAATTAGCAATAGTTTGACCATCTGCATTTTTTGTGCTAAGAACACCAAGTGCCTCGTCGTCTTTATTTAAAAGCGGTCCACCAGACATTCCTTGTTCTACGTTCATCCAAACAGAATATTGATTAGAACCTTGATCTTTTTTGCTGCCAGTTATCCACGCCCATCTAGTTTCTTTCATCTTACCAACAGACTTGTGAAGAACCCAAACTGCTCTTGGGAATCCTTTACAGACAAGCTCCTCACCCTTTATCGGTTCTGTTTCAGAAATATTATAATACTTATCTTGGTCTTTGTCTATCTTTAATAGTGCTAAATCTTTATTTTTGTTTGTTTTTACGACTTCCGCAATATAATATTGATTATTAAATTCAACTCTTACTTTTTCACTATCTTCAATTACATGGTTTGCTGTTAGTATTGTGTTAGGCGATATGAAAAACCCAGAACCACAAGGCCCGCCAAATCCTTTAGCCGGTTGTGGCTCGCAGCGAACCAAGCACATCTGCCCAAAACAATCCGCAGTAAAAAGAAACAGAACGAAAAACATAGAAAATATTACGGTTCTCATAACGCGCCCTCATTTTAAATACCTATAAATGACTTTATTTTCTCCCACATTGTTTTCTTCCTTCCTTTAGATGCTTCAAATCGTTTTTTCAACATCCTTATTCTATTCTCATTATCGAATTTGTCTATATAGTTCTTCATCTTTTCCTGAACTTTATCCTGAAATTTTATGAACTGTGAATCAGACATATTTGAATCTTGCATTTTAGTACCCATAATAATTATTGTATAATTGTTGAACCCTGTATTCTTCTACAGTGTAGGATGTAGTTACGGGGTAGTTATACCTATAATAAGTGGGGGTATGGTAGTATGGAATAACAGCGGTCCAGTATTTATGGACCTTGCCAGCGTTTAATTGACGCCTGATAGCAAGAGCGTCATAATATCTGGCCCTTCTTCTTTCTTTATATTCATAAAACCTCTGCCTGTCTACTTCGGACATAGTTCTTTCTCTGCTAATCATTAGGCGATCTTCAGAATTGACAGTAGAAGAAATTAGAATTAGTAGTAGAAATATTTTTTTCATTCTATAGGCTCCCAGTTATCAATAGGCGTCCATCTGGACTTGGATTTCATTTCTGTAAATGAAACCTCGATTCCATCAATCCAGACCGCACTAATTCTGTATAATTTATTTTCTAACACAGAGACTACATTATTAACTTCCTTTGCTAATTTAACAAACCCATGCCTACGCATAGTGACATTTCCCGTCGAAAAATCAGCGGGCCTATAATCATTCTCTACCAACCAGTCCCAAACCTGTATGGTTTTTTTGTGTGCGCCAATCTTACTCTGACACTCTAATGCTGGATCATAAGTAGAAGATATTTCTTTACTCACTTTCTTCCTCTTTATTTTTGTCCGATATGTATGACCAATTAAATTTATCAATCTTCGATTGGGGCACAACCTTCATATCTTGCTGACCATACAACGCTTTATATACTTTCTTCATACTTTTTCTTTGTTGATACAAAAGATTATAATGCCCAGGCATGAGACTCACTGATTAACTCCTTATAAAATTACCTTAAAGTTTCTAAAATTTGTTCGATATTATCTTTATTATCTTTTTTCAGACCTCTTCTTTCCGAATGCTCTGGTCTATCTTCGTGTTCTGGATCAAACTGCGTATAAGTTTCTCTAAAAATTTTTGCTTTGATCTTTCTTCTAAGCAAACCCTCTGTAAATTCTACCACATAATATCCAGTTTTCCAGTCTTTTTCTGGATAAAACATTCCGCCAACAAAATCTCCCTTATAATCACTATGTTGTAACCATTGTCGTCTCTGCGGTATAGATGTTAACTTTTGTTCAAACTCTCTTCTGGCAGTCTCCCATTTCTTTGCGCCCTCTTCTGTCATTTGGTATGCGTCTTTCATCATAATCCATTTCTCGACATGATATTTATTATCTAATTCGTGCCAGTCCCAGAATATAATCTGACACCAGCGTTCAACGCCCCATTCATTTACGCTATGATTTACTTCTATCATATCAAAAGTATCAGTCAATACATGATCGTTATCAATCTTAAACAACAGCAAAAATAATATTAATTCCATGATCTAATCGTCTCCACCATAACGCCAACTATTAAAAAATAAATTAATGGAGTTAAGAATAACACAGAGAATACAATAATCAACCCTTCCCAGTCAATAATTTGCTGTTTTTTGTTTGACTTTGTTTTGGGAGGTTCGTAGGGATTCATTGAGCATCTATAACTTCCATATCAATACCTAACTCTTGGCACACTAATTTACATCTTAAAATATAAACCTTTTCTTTTGTTTTATTTTTTGTAAGCAGGATAACTTTGGGTTTCTTGCCTGTAAATATTCCATAAAGAACTGCCTGGGCGGGCGCTTCTTTCCATTTGGTTGCCCACTCTACCTCCACGGCATGAGTGTCAGTTAGAATGTCGCAGCGGGAACCATCATCCATGACGACTTCTGTTTCCCACTGACTCTTATCGGCAATTAATTTTGAGTTCTCTACTTCGTTCTTGAAGTCTTGCTGAAATAGTGGGATTAAAAATATTAATAATAAATATCTCATATCTGGCTTGGTCCCCATTTTCTCATTATAGCATCTACCTCATACTGACTAAAAACTTCTGAACTTCCGTTTATGTGCATCACGGCGCTTTTGTCGGAGGTATGATTCCAATACATAAGGGCATGACCAATTTCGTGCATCAGAACCCTTTTCAAGGCATTTTTAGAACTAAACGCTTGCCAGTCCTTCGCTTGCCCGTCTTTTTGATGTTCTGCTTTTACTTTACCATTATGAATTTGAATTATCGTAGAACCATTACCACCTTTTACCCATCCCCTAGCATGGTGGTATCTGTATGCTGGTCCCCAAGTAGCACCCATCCATAATTCGTCACTAGATATGGAGTATTTGCCGTTGTTTGTTATTTTGAAGTCAACGTCTCCGACCAGTTCATATTCTTGAAACGCTGACTCTATGGCATCCATAATATCTTGTTTAGTATATCCTACTGTGCTAATGTCGTTAGCAACACGAAATGTTACTTCGTATCTAGGGTTTACCGTGTTGATTCGTTGTATTTTATTTATAACAATAAGTGCGTCTAGTGCTGACACAATATTGTTTAAGTCTACGTCACAGTGGTCTACATATTCCCTGTTTTCTGCTACATGGTTTATAACAGTTAAGGCATCTGCTACAGTTATTTTATCGTCGTGGTTTGTGTCTAGGCGACCACCGTGTAGTAATTTTCTTGTTTCTAATTGTTCTAATTTAAGTTTTCTCTTTTTCATAATTTACCCCCTGTGTTCTATATAATATACACAGAGGGCAGTGTTTTAGTTAATTAATATTGTTTTTTACCTCACGGATTATCCAGAATACAATTAGTAGTGGACTCAAAAGCACCAAACATATTACATATTTCCACATTTCATGGGTCATTAAAATCTATTCTTCGTCAAATAGAGGGATGCGAGAGTAATAGTATTGTTGAATAAACTACAAGATATTGATATAAATATAATGTCCCAAATTGTTAATGTCATTATTCTTCCTCGTTAGCGTACCATTCTAGCATATATTCCCCGGCGCTGTCGTAAGTTCCATACGCTTCTGCTCCACAGTTAGGACACATCATGGGGTCTCCCCCTGTGGCGGGGTACATTGTAATAACAAATGTCTTGTGGCACTCTTGACACAAAACCTTATATACATCTGAACAACCAAGGTTAAACCATTCGCTCATTACCGCCCCACCTTTGTAAAAAATCCTGTATTTCATCGTCTTTTGACAATTCGTAAGCGATGTTTATTTCTGCGTCAGTTTTATTTTCTTTTTTTAGCAGTATAGAATATAGTTCTCTTTTTGCTTTTATTCTTTTAAGTGTTTCTGCTGTTGTTATTCTCATTTGTCAACTCCTTAAAATTCTGCGAGTTTTATACGGTTAATATCCATCATAATCTCAATCCACCGATGATCCCACTTTTCTCCTGCTTTATATTTTTCATATCCGTTTTCTGTTAGTCTTACATACAGAGTTGGATTCTTTTCTTTATCATAAAGAGTTATCCATCTATCGTCACTCACTTGTCAAGTTCTCCATTCGCCGGTTCGCTCATAAATATCTTTAGGACAGTCGGGTGAACACCCACGGTATTTTGTCCCACAGTCTTTTGTATGATATGTCCACCAATCCTCTGGCGGTTTCTTTTTAAATCTAACCACCATTTTAACTAGAGAATCAATTAATCCATCAAACACATATCCACCAATTCCAAGTAAAGAAACCCCGATTATTAAGTATAATATCTGCCAACTCATTTGTCAACCTCTAATTCTTTTACGAGTTTGCATAACACATCGCCATGACAGGCTTTTGGTGAACACCAACAACCAAGAGTTTTATCTTTTAATTCTGGCAAGTCTGACATTAGTTTCGGGTTTTTCCGAATCCACTTTTCATATTTCTCTATCACTTCTTCTCTGTTTCCATGTTCACCAATTTTGAAAGGATTACCCCACTTAGAACCTCTACCGATATAGATGTCAAATTGACTACGCTTACAATGAACAACACTACTCATTTGTCAACCCCTAAAAAACACCTACCATCTTTTAACTCACCCATAATAGTATTCTTAAAGCCCCAATAACATTCTATATCTTCTTTACTATAGATAGTAAAACTATCGCCAATTAATTTTGGTTCAAAAGTATCTAACCCCCAACCTCTCACTGATTCTATTTCAACAACAGTATGAGGCGAACCTCTCCACTCTCTTAATCCTTCAACCCTTTTTTCGACTCTGCCCAAAACTCGCCATTGAGTACCATCTTTGCTGACTGACAAAATATGTTCATCATCAAATACTAACGATGACTTATCCTTTCCTAGCTTGTTGGCAAGGTCGTCAAGGTCTGTAAATTCAAATATTTTTGGCTCAAATCCATCACAGTAGTTTGGGATATGATGTGTAAACTTACATGTCATTTGTTAACTCCTTTATCAATATCCTCTGCCCAATCTGAAAACAGTAAGTCGCTATACCAATCAGTCCGAAAATAACCAAACGAAAGAACTGTTACTAAAGACTCCATAATCCTAACCAGATGTAATATTACAAATTTACCTTTTCTTCTGCATTTAGTTCTTTTAATCATCAGGATAAATCCAACTAGGAGGATACCAAGTGAACGCATCTTCTTCGGCAATAAATTCTTTAATTTCTACAAGATTATTTTTATCGCTTGGGAGTCTCCAAGAAACCTCTTGCCATTCATCATAATAGTCTGACCACTCCCACCATTCATCTGCGATGTTTTGAATATAACACAGGTCAGTTTTTTTGTCAAGAAACATTTTCCAGTTCATTAGATTTTCCATTTAATTGTCAACTCCTTCCGGCGATGCCGGTTTCATGATAATTTTCCATTCTTTAGCATCCAACATATTCATGTAAGGATAATACGGTTCAGGATTGTAGTATGCCGGATACCCACTGTGGAGTGTAAACTTTAATCCCTAGTCCTTCTCTCTCTTTGCTGCTCTTTATCATACTCTCGTTGATAAGTGCATTGAACAGAAAATCCAGCGGGAATGGTAACATCACCATGTTTGGGATGTGTGATTGTTCTCTCTTTGGAAAGAATCAAATACGGTCCTTGAAGACTTTCTTCATTCCAGTCATTTGGGGCATACATTTTAACTCCATCCATAGAGTCAAGACAGTGCATACTCCCAACATTAGACCCATGTACTAACTGTAAATTCTTTGGAATATTTTTATATTCAACATAATTACTTGGCACGCGACTTTTGATCGTAATAGCAAGATCCCCCTGCCAAATACGATCATTAACTGTAGAAGCCTCTGTAAATCGTGTGGGCGTCCCCGGTTTTACATCTTCTTCTCCGCTTGCAATACGATTGGCAAACTTGGTAATTTCAGCAATAGCATTTTCCATTTTCTCTTCCTTTCTATAAAACTAGGTTCTAGCGATAACATTAATTTTTTCTGTCTCAGAATTTCCTAACCAATTCTGAGCCTCGTCACAACTTTTAATTTGATCTGGCACTCCAAGTGCAAAGACTCGCCCAGTTGGGCAGGTCACAACCAAACGGTTTCCGAATGGGGAAAGGTAAAGTGCTTCTTTACTATTCTCTATGAGATTATGGTTTGTGTCAATACATTTTGCATCAGTTTCTTGTAAATATTTTGGCCAACCAAATCGTTCGATCATAATAGCACGAATGTCTTGATCGCTTTCAGAGTTTATTTGTTCAATTGTTATAGTTTCTGGTCTTAGAATAATTTGTTCTGTTACTCGTTTTCCATTAATTGCCCAAACGCAAAAACCGTCTGGATAAGAAATGGCAGGCCCATTTTCATTATGAATTTCACCTTGGTCGTTTGTGTGAAGTTCGCAGTGTCGCTCTTGAATAAATACTACATCTTCATACGGCGACCACCATCCACAATACTTAGACAATTCAATCCTTGGTAATAGTGGTTCAATACACTCTACACCACACTCAGTATATAAAAAGTCATAAAAACTCATCCAACTTGCGTCATGAGAACCATAAATCATGTCCGTTAAAATTTTTGATCCAGAAAGCGACGGGTCTATTTCCTTAATTTTATTTATCGTTTCTTCTGGACCTCCGACCAAGAAAAATTTAGTAGGAGGCTTTAGTCCAGCATTTTCATATATCTTACAAATAAGTTCTTTACTCTTTTCAAAATTTGTTGGTTCACAAGACTTACCAATATCAATCCATTTGTTACGGTATTCTTCAAACTTTGCTTCTTGTTCTTTTGTTAATTTCTCTAACATTTGTAATCCTCAATTTTAAAAAGTTAAATTTATTGTGTTAACTATATTATTATAGTTCATTAATCTAGATAGTCAAGATATATTATTATTTTTTTTGACCTGATCCTCGACCTGACCCCAGACCTGATCCCTGACCTGATCCCCGACCTGATTCCAGACCTGCCTTTCGACCTGACCCCAGACCTGTCTTTCGACCTGACCCCTGACCTGACACCAGACCTGCCACCAGACCTG
>Ga0255751_10006612_pt1 | contig 10170 bp, 4 predicted proteins | sample 071ome_20_FD_179951 | JGI IMG/M metagenome (GOLD analysis project Ga0255751, IMG submission 179951) | Coastal salt marsh microbial communities from the Groves Creek Marsh, Skidaway Island, Georgia - 071412BT metaG (version 2) | ecosystem: Environmental > Aquatic > Marine > Intertidal zone > Salt...
TAACTCCGCCAGTTTTGAATCTTATTCTTCCATTTGAACTTGTTTCTAAATTAAGTGCTTGGTTAGTTCCATTTGCAACAAGTTGTGTATCATTTGTTGCAGTGAGAAGATACGCTTGTGTAGTACCTCCTGGCTGTAATACAACTGCAGAAGTACTTTGTCCTTGAACTGCAAGAACTGATCTATTTGCTGCTGATTCATTTGCTCCTGTACCATACCCTACTAAAAAATCACCATCTCCTGAACCTATATGAGCAGAAAAGATTTTATTATTACCTACAGAAGTACCAAAAGTAAGAGTATCTCCAGAAGCTGTTGCACTATCGTCAGCATAATAGTATAATGTACCTTCATCAAAAAACATAAGAGAAGCAGATCCAGAATTTTTACTTAACCAATTTGTTCCATTATACCATGCATTATTTAGTATATACATTTGATTAGAGGCAGTTGTAGTATCTCTTGCACCAAAAAATCCACTATAACCGATATCAATACCTCTTATACTATTATGAGCTTTGGGAGTTGTTTCAATTCCTAAATCTACGCCTGTTGTCCAATAAAGATTTTCAGCACTACCATTATAAAAAAGATACATACTACTGTCTGGATCTATAAATCTTAATCCAGTTGTTCCATCTGTACTTTCAATACGTAAAGGCGCGTCACTTGCATCTATAAATCTTCCGATACCATATACATCTAATTTATTTCCTGGATTGTCCGTACCAATACCAACTCTATTATTTGTATTATCAACAACGAATGTATCTGAATCAACATTAAGACCTTTATTAATATCAAATTGGTCATTTGTCTCATCCCATAGAATACTTGCACCAGAACCATCTACTATAATTCCTGATCCACCGCTTAATGCTTCAGTTTGTCCTGCACCTAATGTAATCGTTTGATCTGTTACATCGAGATCCGTTACATTATAAGAATTAAGATCACCAGTAATATTTAAATCGCCAGTGACTGTTGCATCACCATTAACTGTTATTCCACCAAAGGTTGGTGTAGCAGTTGTATCGATCATTGCAGCTGTGACTGCATTGTCTGCGATTAATTTTACTTTTGTTGCCATTTAACTATTTATTCCTATTCTGGTAATGTTTGACTATCTAAAAATGCTTGATAAGCTGCTTTCAGTTCGTCAGTCCATACTGCGTTGCAGATTGCTTGGACTTCTGCTGATTGTTCGCTTATATCATCTAAGCAATTAAGTACATGTCTATGAAAAGAACGATTAAGTTCTACGCCATCTTCTTTGATGACTGTAGCAGTTCTTACTTGAACATTTTTAAATTCGCCTACGATTTCTATTTTATCTTCTATTAGTTCTTTTGTTATCATTTTTTCTCCTTTCCGTACCTAGAATCCACTAGGTATAAATTTAAACTACTGTATACGTTATTGAACCCCTAATAAAGCCTAATCCACTAGATGTGCCGCAACTTGTTATATTAAGATTTAGAGGAGTTGAACCTGATCTAGCATAATTAATATTCATATAACTTTCATTTCTTGGAATAAGAAAATACCCATAAGTATCTGCCGTTGTTGGATAAGTAATTCCATATGTATCTGCTGCACTTCCTCTATCAGCATCAGGGTAGACATCAGCTCTTGTAAAAGGCAATCCTGTAATTCTAGCATCTCCTGAGCCTCCTGACTGTGCTGTATAGCGAACTTCAAAAGTTGCAAAAACCATACCACCAATTTTAATATATCTACCAGCTGTATAGGTAGAAACATAAGTTACAGAAGGTTGTGTTGCTGATGCTCCTAAAACTGGAGTCCAAGTACCTTCCTCGTAATCGTCAAGTAATTCAGAACTCATACCAGAAGCTTGACTAGTTGCAGCAAAACTTATACCTTCTCCTGCATTCATAATAACACTTCCTGCAGGATAAAAGTCTCCTGTTGGCTTCAATTGCGCTATTTCTGAATAAGTACTACCATTATCAAAATAACTAAATTTTAATACTCCACCTTGACCATAACCTATAGAAAAAGCATGACCTGAACCACTATTTTCAAAAGTTATACCCTGTTGAAAATTAGCTTCATCTGCAGGAGTATAAGTTACTTGTGCATTTTGTTTTAAAAGTATTCCTCCTAAAGTACTTCCCACCACATGAAGTGCAGAATTAGAAGAAGAGCCGCGAATTACAGTGTTACCTGAGGTATCTATGGCTAGTTTAGTATCAGCAGCAATATCAGATACTCCTGTACTAATTTTAAATTTTTCACCATCACTGGCATCTACACCAATAATAAAACCGTAAGGACTTGTGGTTGTTTGGAATGCCATAGAAGCATCACCAGTTCCAATTTGTCTTATACCCAATGAGGGCGTAGTTCCAGTATCATTTCTTCTTAAATCTAATTGGTATCCAGGATTATCCGTACCAATACCTACGTTGCCTGATGAGGTGATTCGCATTCTTTCTGAAGCAGCCCCCGCTGTTCCTGTATACATAATAATATCATCATAAGCATTAGCTATCTGCATAGTATCCAATGAGCCAGAGCCATAACCAATCCAACCATGCTCATTCCCAGCACTATCTAAAAAATCAATGTAAGTAGCTAGAGGTTCAGTATTATCTGTATCTTGTAATGTTAGTATTGGACTACCACTTGCTATATGAAGTTCAGTTGCAGGGTCATCCGTACCAATACCAACGTTGCCTGATGCATCGATACGCATGGCTTCTAAAGCATCATCACCTTCAGCAGCTCCTCGTATCGTGCTGAAGATTAATTCTGCATCAGCTCCTGTACCTGTCGAAGCAACTGCCGTGATTTTTGCAGCGTTATTCGGTCCATTATAGCTACCATCAGCACTGTAAAAATAGATTCCACCGATAAGCTCACCCTGACCGTTGCTAGTAGTGCCTGACAATGTGATGATTGACTGCATATCAGAAGAAATATCCAAAAGCGTCTTAGGATTAGGCGTTCCTATTCCAACATTGCCAGTGCTATCTAAATATAAAGTACTTGAAGGCGTGGCCGCTTCTACATAAACAGGATATGTTCCACCAGTAACATCTCTAATTGCAAATGTTCCACCATAGCTGCCTAATAACCATTCTTGATTAGAAGCATCCGTTTCTCTTAATGTTAAACCGGGAGCAGATGTATTCGATCGAATTGCACCACTAACATCTAATTTATAAGTCGAAGAAGGGCTTGGTTGGTCAATTCCAACAGAAGTTCCATTGTCTGTAATTATTGAATCATCAAGTATTGTTCCATTAAATTTAACAACTTTATTTGTAACAATATTTGTAACCCCAATACTACCAGAAACTTTTACACTCTTATTAAAGTCCCACTCATCATTTGTTTCGTCCCATAGAATACTTGCATTTGAACCATCGATGATAATACCACTACCACCTGAATTTGCCTCTGTTTGTCCGGCTCCAAGTGTAATGGTTTGATCTGTCACATCTAAGTCTGTAACATTATAAGAATTAATATTACCAGTAATATCTAAATCACCAGTGACTGTTAATGTACCTGTGACTGTTGCACCAGCTGAAGATGTTGCTAGTTTGGAATCTCCATTATGATAAAGAGTTACTGCTCCTGACTGGTCAGCAATTATTATATTGGATGTATCGCCTGAGTTTCTAACTCTAAAAAAATTTGTTTTAATTCTTAAATCACCAGTTCCAGTGTCATCTATATAAGAATGTGTGCCATTATGATAAATCTGTAAATCTGAACTATCACCTAATTGTATTTGTTCGTTATCACCAAGCGTAATATTACCCTGCAGGTCTAAACCTGATGCGGTATCTAATAAACTACTTGGTATTTTTGTTAGTGCCATTTAACTATTTATATCCTATTCTTCACTTGCATCTATTCTTGCTTGTGCTCTCTTTGTTAAAATTTCTTCTGGTATTTCGGTACCAGTTTCAGAATACCGAGAAACATACCAATCGGTTTCTTTTAGATATGCCTTTGCATTTCTTCTTAAAACAGCTCTTTCTGTTTCGGTAATCTGTTCTTCTGATAATATAATTTTTTGATCTTCTGGTACATCGGCATCTGTAATTGGCCATACTCCATATTCATCAAAAAAATTTATTTCCCATTGTTCTTTTGTTCTTTCTTCAGTCATAATTTAATCCTAATAATAATTTGATGTACTATCTGTAATTTGTGCAGATACTAACCTAAATGTATTTAGTTGACCAAATGTAAATAAACTTACAGCAATTTTTCCTTCATCATAAGTAGCATTTGAAACATTTGCATGAATTTTTATACAAAGAGCACTATCAGAAGAAGCTCTATATAATTCATACACATAAGCAGGCCCTAAAACAGCATTTGCTGATCCTGTATCCTTTGCAACAACACCACCATTATATGTATATCCACCTCCATAAAAAACTGAATTGCCTCTGTTATACAAATATCCTTCAAACTTAAACATAAACATTAAACTATTTGCTGTATGATTAGTTTTTATATCTACATAAGGCGCAAAACCTCTAAGGGTAACAATCCCTAAATCATTAAATCCAACCCAAGGAGCTTCATGGTTTGTATCAGCTGTCATATTTATTGATTGATAAGTAGATAATCCTTGACTAAAATGAGTTCTTCTTCTTGTAAACTGTCCTGAGTCCCAATGAGATAATGAACCACCTGAATCAATTGTTACTTTTTTTGTTGCACCAGTTGTGTTATCATTTGTAGTCCAAAAACTTAAATCTGCAGGAGTGTCATTTGCATTGAAGTCTTGATCGGCAGTAGATTTAATACCTGCTGCTCTATAGCCTGAAGATTCTGCACTACCAAACCATATAGAACCTAAAAGATTTCCTCCAGAACTTGTTCCGGCATTTCCTATTAATAATTCTGAATCTGTATTTGCATTAGGATCTGCTATGTGCAATGTTCCTTTAGGGTCTTCTACTCCAATACCTACTTTGCCTGTATCTCTTTCAATTACTAATCTAGTTGTATCTACATTAGAACCAACACCAATTTTAAATAAATTATTTGCACCATCATATCTAATAGATGCGCCATTAACGGGACTTGCTGAAGTTCCTTCATGTAATAATATCTTTGAATCTGCAGCTGCTAAATTAGTATTAATATCTAAAGTAGCACCTGATTGATTAACAATATTTAAAGTTGCTGCATTAGCTGTACCTGAAAGGTAGAGGTCTTTGAATCTTATTCCACTCTGTCCTAAATCAACTGTATTATCTGATGGAGAGCCACCTGTTGTAGCTGGAACAACACCAGCATCATTAAAATATAATCCTTTTGTGTTACCACTTCCACCTGCAATATACAAATTATCATTAGCAGAAACACCAATACTTCCAACTGTTGTTGTGCCTTTTTTAAATACTATAATATCACCATCATTTGTAAGTCTATTTACATATAAAGGTGGATTGCCATCTCTTGTTATGGTCGTTGAACCGCTTTGTCTTGTTCTAAATCCTGCGGCTGATTCCCACGTTGATTCTGAAGTAGTCCCCACCAACAAGTTGCCTGATAAATCAATACGCATTCTTTCATTAGATGTTAAGCCATCACCAGCGTTGGCAATTATAAATGCGTTATCTGTAGCATCATAACCAAGTGACATTTCTGACGTTGCACCAGAAAAGTTGATATAAGAATCATAAGACTCCTCGCACTCTATTGTAATCTTAGCGTTAGCCCCTGTTTTTTTAATATGTAGCTGACTGTTAGCATCAACAGAACTCGTTCCAATTCCAACGTTGCCTGATGAGTCGATGCGGAGTTTTTCTGGCATAGTAACTATAGAATCGGCAGTTTGACCAGAGGTACTACCATATATAAGTTCCCCATCGTCCCCCATTATGATAACACCTCCACCAGTAGCTCCGTTTTCTAATTTATACTGTCCTGAACCATAATAAAAACCTCCAGTACTTAGTACTAAACGACTACTAATAGAAATATTAGCAAGATAGCTTGAAATAGAGCTGCTGCCTAATTCAACACCATAATTTCTTGCAGCATAAGAATACGGTTTGTATGCGTTTGTATTACCATTAATTGTTAGTGTGCTGTCTGGCGAAGTAGTGCCAATTCCCAATCTCTCAGTTGATGCATCCCAAAAGAACTTAACTGAAGTTCCTGTATCTTCGTAGAAAGAGATGTCGTTGTTAGATTGTATTTTTAATAAATCTTTTTGGTCTTTATCTTCAAAAATAAAACCAAAGTCATTGGTATTATTAACATTAGCTTTTATGTTATACCCATTAGATGTTCCATCCGCAGAACGGAATTGCAAAGTTGAAGTAGCTGCCCTCAAAAGTGCATTACCATCAACAGTCAAACCATCAGCAGTTATTGAACCTGTTACATTAATACTATTATTAAAGTCCCATTCAGTATTCGTTTCGTCCCATAGAATACTTGCATTTGAGCCATCTACAATAATACCTGAACCACCAGATGCTGATTCAACTTGACCTGCACCTAATGTAATTGTTTTGTCTACAACATCTAAATCTGTAACTGAAAGAGAGTTAACATCACCAGTAATATTTAAATCACCAGTTAAATTTAAATCACCACTTACAGCTAAATCATTACTGACTGTTAAATTTGCGAATGTTGGAGAGTCTGTAGACGCAAGTGTTTGTCCACCAAGAGCCGCAGATGTAACTACGCCTGATGAACTAATTACTTCTTGGCCTCCTACTTCGAGACCATTTTTAACTATAAAATTTTTATTTGTTGCCATTTACCTCTTCACTCTCCAAGGTTGATATAATCTATTTATACAGGAATTGCTGTTGAAACTACTCTTACTGTCATACTTGTTGCACTACCTGGTGTCATTTGTAATAATATATTACCACTTGAAATTGTAGCATCAAATGTTCCTAATGCTGCATTATCAAAGATTGTACCATATTCTGTAATATATGCTGTGGTACCATCATGAATTAAATTAATTTCTGTTGAGTGATAATCTGTTCCTTGTGTACATTGTACAAGGTATTTAACTGTTCTATATGTTGCCGCTGCGTGAGTTGCAATTGTACTTTGACTTGTTGTTGTAAGTGTTGTTGATGTAACAACTTGTGGTATAATAACTGAGGTATCATACATCGCAGCATCATCAATTGAACCAGTCGCGGGTTGTTGTAATTCAGTTGTCTTCGGTATAATAACCTCAATTGAATCATTGAGTGCTGGTGCAGTGTTAAATGATAATGTTGTACCACTGACAGAGTATTCTGATTTCTCTTGATATACACCATCAAAATATACGAAGGTATTATTTGCATTCATTGGTGCAATTGTCAAAGTAAAGTCTGTTGTACTATTATCTCCAGTAAAGTTATTTCGTACAAGTGCTTGACCTGATATTAAATCACTGACAGTATGAACTACAACTTCTTCACCAGAACCTGGAGCACCTGAAAGAGTTAATGTATTACTACTTAATGAATATGAATTTTTATTTTGATAAACACCTTCGACAAATACAATTAAGTTATCTTCTGAACTTGGTGTAACACTTAATACAAAATCAGTGGTTGAAGCATTTGCTGTTGTAAATAAATCTGTTGTAAATGGAGAATAAGATGTTCTTCCATCAATTGTAACTGTATCTGTTGAAGCATCGGTTGTAATTGCAACACCATTTTGTCCAACCAATGTTAATGTATCATTTGTTGAATCTGCAGCAACTGTTGTTTGTCCACTTACTGCAATATTACCAAATGCATTATCTCCAGTAGCATTATTTGTAATTGTAATTGTATCAGTAGAAGCATTTGTAGTAATTGCAATACCTGTACCTGCTGCAAGTGTAAGAGTATCTGTTGAACTTGCTGCAACAACATCTGATTGTCCAGCAACAGCAATTGTTTCAAATGCATTACCACCAGCAAGACCCCAACTTAAATTACCAGCACCATCTGTTTTAAGTGCATATCCTGCTGTTCCATCTGAATCTGGTAATACCCAAATTTGATCGCCTGATAATGCAGGAGCTTCAAATCCTACATAGTTAGCACCTTCGTAAAATCTTAATTCATTTGCAGTACCATCAAGTGAAACTGTTCCTGATACATTGAGTGTTCCATTAACATCTGTATTTGAAAGAACTGGTGTTGATGTTCCACCATCTAAATATGATTCAACTCTTGCATCAGTATAATATAAATTTGTTGAACCTTCTGATAAATCATCAGTATCTTTACTACTTAAATCTAAATTTGCACCAACCTGTAATGCAATTCGAGCATCTGCTCTTGCATCTGTATAATATAGATTAGTACTTCCTTCTGCTAAATCATCTGTATCTGTAGGTATAGGATAATATGTACTTCCATCATTTGTAAATTCCCAAATATCAGAAGTTTCATTCCATCTTACTAACACATTAGTTGATGTTCCTCTTTCAACTTCTATACCTGCATTTTGTGATGGTGTACCAGTAACATCAGTATTTAATGTAATAATATTATCTGCCACACTTAATGTTGCAGTATTAATTGTGGTTGTAGTTCCAGATACTGTTAAATCACCATCAATCTGAACATCATTAAATTGTACATCTGATGTTGTTTCAACAGCCTGTCCAATACTTATTTGTCCAGAAGATATGGTGACCCCAGTGCCTGCAGAAAAATGAGCTCTCACTTCACTTGCACTTGGGCCAGTATATGTAATTACACCAGTACTACTATTATATGCTAATGAACCATCTCCACCAGCATCAGTTACAGATATTGCTCCTCGTGCACGAGCATCTGTATAGTATAAATTACCATTCTCTGGTACAATAGAAGTATCTAATGTTGTTGCAACTGGTTGATTTGAACCATTACCATAAAAGATATTACCGCTATTTAAGTTTGGTACAGCGTTACTTCTTCCTGCACCTGATATAAAGATTGATCCTGCACTTGCATCTGATCTTGTAACTTTTGCTATTTTTTGTAAAGCTGATGATTCACCAGTTGGTGCAGTATCTATTAATACCCCAGCAGTAGTTGAAACAAATAATTCATCACCTTCTGAAAAACTTGATGTATCAATACCTGATAATTCACCGAAGGTGTATATATTAACTGCAGAATTAAGAGAAGCTGCAGCAGCTGCAATACCAAATGCTGGCATTTTAGTAGCATCATCGGCATCTGCTTTTGAAACGACTGTTGTATTACCTGATATACCTGATATGTAAACAACATCGCCTTTTGAAAGAGCCTCACCTGCTTGAGCAGCAAATGTGACTGCACCTTTTACATCACCTAAAACAAATCCTGTAAATTCTGCATCACCTGTAAAGAATGATTCTCCTTGAACTGTAAGATCACCTTCAATTGTAAGATTTTGTACATCTTCAACAGTAACATTTCTACTTCCAATAACAACTTCGATTGAAGCACCATTAGGAACATTTGCATCAAATGTAAGTGTTGTACCTGAAACTGTATATGTATCTTTTTCCTGATATACACCATCAACAAATACAAGTGTATTATCTTCTACATCTGGATCTGCACTTAATGTATATGCTGAGGTATTACCATCACCTGTAAAAGTATCAGTAACAGCATCACCTGTACCAAGTACTTTAACAAATGTAGCAATTTGAACTAAATCACTTGCTGATGCGCCATTAACTAAAACAACTGATGTTCCATTTGTTGCTGTATAGTCTGTTCCATTATCTAATAATACACCATTTAAGAATACTTGTAAATATCCTGCTACATATGAAAGGGTGTTACTATTATCATCTGTTCCTGAAAAACTTGTTTGACCTGAGGTTGCTGTATAGACATATTCTTTCCATACAGCCGATTGAGATGAAGCACCAGAAGAAGTAAGAGTAATTGTATCGGTTGACGCATCAGTTGTGATGGTCATTCCTGATCCAGCTGCAAATGTTAATGTATCATTTGTTGAATCAGCTACGATATCAGATTGGCCAGATACTGCAATAGTACCAAATTTATTTCCACCAACTTCAACAACAGTCTCTGTACCTGTTACATCTTTCTTAAGGAATAATTTACCGTCATAGGTATTAATGGCTAACTCGCCAAGATTAAGATCGGTTGTTGATGGGACTGATCCGCTTACGGCAGACCGTCTAAGTCTAATGTCTGATTTACG
>Ga0255751_10006616_pt1 | contig 10168 bp, 4 predicted proteins | sample 071ome_20_FD_179951 | JGI IMG/M metagenome (GOLD analysis project Ga0255751, IMG submission 179951) | Coastal salt marsh microbial communities from the Groves Creek Marsh, Skidaway Island, Georgia - 071412BT metaG (version 2) | ecosystem: Environmental > Aquatic > Marine > Intertidal zone > Salt...
TTTAAAGAGCGGGAATTCAGCCACCCACCGAGGTGCGCGGATCCTGAAAGCGGGATTCCCGTAACAGATGCCATAAGAGTCATGGATTCCGTAGGCGTATACGTACAGCCAACGCTGAAAGAATAGGCATTCTTCTGTTCTTTAACCATCTTGGCGTAGGCGGGATACATAGCCATAATGAGGTACCTGGGAAAATCCACTGCGCTATCAAGAACGGCAGCATCCGCAATCAACCCGAATGCCGAAACATCCATATCGCTCTGCCAATAAAGACTTTGAGATTGGGTAGTAGGGTTGAACCTTCGTGCTACTTGCCACGAATGGACGTCCCACTCAAAGCCTCCTAACAGCCTGTGAATCTGAAGGGAGGCGCCCAAGCGAAACTTGTCGGTCCATTCGACTTGATGCCCCAAAGAAAACCGTCCCATGGCAGCCATACTCAGGGCTGTTTCACTAAAATCAGCCTGGAAGTCCGTGATTTCCACCCCGTTTTCATCCCTGAATCCATCGAATCCAAATTGGATTAAATCTTTGTCCAAAGCAATTCGGCTATCTACATCCAATCCGGATTGGAACCACGTGTATCCATAATTGGACTTCCACCCCATTCCCAAGAGTTCGCAATCCGTGCTGGTTCCTAGGGCAATTTGAGGTAGTTCGAGGCTCCGAATTTTGGTCTTCATATCGCCCCAAAAACTTCCCAAAGGCGTATTAAACGCTCCACGTGTAGAAATTCCCGGCAAGCTCACATGGAAACGCAAATCCGTGGGACTTCCTGGGTTCTGTCCCAATGCCATGGGCTGACCTGACATACCATAGGCGTCCAAGTTCTGAGCGCTTCCTGTGAATGAAAGGAATACCAGGCATAGCCCCATCAGCGACTGCATGGCCCACCGCGGAGTTGCTAGTTGCGTTCGTATACCCACAGCAAATCGCATTATTTCACCCTAACTTCCATCCAATTCCGAACCTCCTGAAGCAGGGCCTCCCCTTCTTCACAGCGGAAAGCGGGTCCGATGTGCACATCGACCGACCAGGCTGGGCGCTGCAGGATGCGCAGCAAATGCGGAACAAACTTTTCCTCCCCCACCCACGCCATTTCGGGGTCGCTGTAGTTCATCACGAAGGGAATGATGGGCAACTGGAGCTCGGCAGCCGTGTAAAACATACCGGGATTAAACGGCAGTAAGCCGCTGGCCACAGTTGTGCCTTCTGGAAACACCACGGGGCTCAGGCCTTTTTGGATGCGTTCGGCCAGTGTTTGGCGGGCTTGGCGCCGCGATTCTTTGTCACTTCGCTTCACAAAAACCGCATCAACCGCCATGGCTGCCCAACCGATTATGGGCCAGGATTTCACCTCCGCTTTGCCCAGAAAAACGGTAGGAGTTCCGCTAAAAACGAATAGAATATCCGCATAGCTGCGGTGGTTGCCCATGATGATGGCCGCTTCGGTCGGTTTTACCCCCTCTTTCAGGTGAATTTTAATGCCCATCGCCCAGAGGAATTGGGCGCGCCAGAGTTTAAACATACCGTGCCGAACGCCCATCGGCATGCCCAGCAGTTTGGCCAAAATCAGCCCCGGAACCAACAGGCAAAACGCCGTCAGCAAAAACCAAACGGATCGGAGAAGCAGTCGCACATACCCGATCATCAGCTTACGTGCGGGTCTTTCCGCGCATGTTGAGGAGTTCAACGCCCAGCGAGAAACCCACCGCGGCGTAAATATAGGATTTGGGCACATGGTAGCCCGCCGATTCCGCGACGAGTAAGACCCCAATCAAAATCAAAAAGGCCAGCGCCAAAATCTGCAAGGACGGGTGCTTTTCAATCACCTTCGAAACTGGCCCGCTAAACTTCAGCATCACGAACATGGCGACCACAATAGCCGCAATCATGATGGGGAGGTTTTGCGTCATGCCAATGGCGGTCAAAATGCTGTCAAAACTGAAGACAATATCCAGCAAGGCAATCTGCACAATAATGGCAGCAAAGGCCGTTTGGACCTTCATATCCTGGCCATGCTGTGCCCCGCCCGCTTCGACGATTTCATAGATTTCGCGGGTGGATTTTTGGATCAAGAAAAGGCCGCCCAAAAAGAGCACCGTATCCCGTCCATTGATGCCATAGCCCATGATGTGAATGAAGGGCTCCGTCAGCCCAATGATCCACGTGATTGAAAGCAGCATCAAGATGCGGAAAACCAGCGCCAAACCGATGCCGAACGTGCGCGCCTTTGGCCGAATATCCTCCGGCAACTTGTTCGTCAAAATGCTGACAAAAATGATGTTGTCTATCCCCAAGACAATCTCCAAAAACGAGAGCGTCAGGAAGGCGAAGAGGGTTTCGAGGGTCAGTAGGTGTTCCACAAGGCGCGGTTAATGGGGTAAAGATAGAGGGATTACTTGGTTTGTAGGCTAGGGGGCTAGGGAGCTAGGGGGCTAGAGGGCTAGAGGGCTAGAGGGCTAGAGGGCTAGAGGGCTAGAGGGCTAGAGGGCTAGAGGGCTAGAGAGCTAGAGAGCTAGAGAGCTAGAGAGCTAGAGAGCTAGAGAGCTAGAGAGCTAGAGCTTGGTAAAACAACGGAAAGTTCCGGCGCGCAACGAAGGTCCACCAAAGAGTTGAAGGGTAAAAGAGATTAAACGTTTAACACGCCTCCCTTCTACCCTTAAACCCTTTAACCCTTAAACCCTTTAACCCTTAAACCCTTTAACCCTTTAACCCTTTTACTTTTCAACAACCAACCGCAGCGTCTCGTCTCTTGCTTCGCCTTGAATTCGGACAAAGTAGAGACCAGCAGCAACTGGTTTAAATGGCAATGCCGTTTGGCCCGAAGCATCCGTTTCCACAGAGAGTACCTGCACCACGCGGCCGTAGGCATCCGTCAAGGTGACAGTCGCCGCATCAAAGCCGGTCCAACCCGCCAGGGTCAAGCCTTGGAGCGAGGTGGTGGGGTTCGGGAAGATCCAAGCGCCCAAAGGCTGGCCGTTCTCGTCCAATCCGATCTCATCCAAGCGGTGCGTGACCGTATCGCCTAGACCGCAGTTGTTCGTGATGACCAGCGTCACGTTGTAGAGCAAGCTCGGAACCGAATAGGTGTGCTGGATGAAGTTGGCGCCCGTAGAGGACTGACCATCGCCCCAGTACCAGGTGTAGGTATTGGCGAGCAAGGACGAGGTCGCGTCAAACTGGACGGTCATGCCGTTGCCGTTCGAGCTCACAATGAACCACGTGAAGGACGCCGTGGGCTTGATGCACATGGTGATGTTTTGGGACGTGCTCAGCGTATCGCCACAGTGGTTCACCCCGTAGAGCGTGACGGTGTAGTTGCCGCCCACAGGATAGGTGTAGGATGCGTTTGCACCGTTTACAATGGTTCCGTTGCCGAAGTCGTACCAAATGTTCGTGTAGCGGCCCGCAATCGCAGGTCCGGTGCAGTTCAAGGTCAGCACGGAAGTGCTCATCGTGAAGGACTGCATGGTGTTGCTACAAATCGTGACGCCTTGAACAAGGGTGTCCGTTTGGCCACAGAGATCGGTAACCACCAGCTGTACGTTCCACGTGCTGTCGTGGGGGAAGTTGTACAAAGTGTTTGGACCGACGGCCGTACCGCCTGTTCCGTAGTTCCAGCTGTAGGTCAAGCTGTTGCCCGTAGAGGCGGTGGCATCAAACGTGCCCAACAATCCATTTCCGGAAGCCGTGAAGCTGGCTACAGGCGGCGGACAAGGATTGGTACAAGCGATGTTGCTCTCCAACAAATAGCCGGTTCCAGGCACCGTACCAGGCGTGAAGCTGTTCACGGTGTCGCCAAAGGAATCGATGAGGTACCAGCCACATTCATTGGCCCAAGCTCCATTCGCCAAGAAGCGCACGCGCAGGGTGTCTCCGTCGCACACATTGATGGTGAAGCTGGCCGCAAAGCCGGCGTTAAAGGTGAAGTTGGTGATGCTGGCGCCCGTCGTCACTTCGAGGTTGTGCGAAACCGTACCGGCTCCGTTTCCAACCCAACCATCGCCAAAGGTGTCTACCAAATCCAAGGTGTATTGACAGCCGTTTTGGCAGCTAAAGGTCGTCTGGGTGTAGGGGCCCAATTTGGGCGACACCTGACCAATGCCACAAGAATCAAAGACGTAGACATCGTAGGCCGTGCTGGTAAGCAGGCCGGGAATGATGAAGGGGCTACTTGCTGCAGCCACCAAGGTTCCTGAACCTGGGGTGAAGCCGGAAGGACCGTATTCAATCATCGTGATACCGCCACCGCCGGCCGTGAAGGTCACTTCCAGACTGGTGTTGCTAAACGGCTGCACACTGATATTGGACGGAGGCAAACAGGGCAACGGATTGTTGATGGTCAAATCGTCAATCGCAATGTCGCCCGATGCTTGGTTACCGCCGCCAGGCTTGGTCGACGTGAAGCGCAGCTGAATGGTATCGCCCGCATAGGCCGAAATATTCGCCTTCACCTCCTGCCAACTATTGCCTTGGGTGCCTTGTGCCGTGCTAATGTTGGTCCAGGCACCGCCATTCGCCGAAATTTCCACATTCAGCGTACCAATTTGGGTACCGAACATATGGCGCCAGAAGGTGACTTCCGGATTGCTCAAGGTGTCCAAGAAGATCAGCGGTGTCGTCAGCGTGGCCGAAGCGCCATTGAAGGCCGAAGCCTCGACGTAGACGTAGTTGCCGCTACCGCTCGTGTGGTCGCTCGTGGGACCTGTGTTGTTGGTCGGCGTAGCTCCGGTACCACCACCCCAGTGGTACGGCTGGTTGAAGGGAGGTCCACCCGTTCCGGCCGCAGGGTTGCGCGTCCAACAGGGGTCAATAGTCGAGTTTTGGTTGAAATTGCCCGTTCCGGCGGCAAAGGTGCCGTCGAAGTTTTCGGCATACGGAGCGGTAATCACGCCACAGGCCGTGCTGCCGCTTACCGGACCTACCCAACTGGACGTGGAGGCTGTGCCACAGACATCGCGCACGTAGAAGTCATAGGTGGTCGAAGCGTTCAGACCCGTCACCGTGAAGGGATTGGTAGCCGCCGTGACCGTGGTGCCCGCACCTTGAGTGAAGCCCACAGGACCGTATTCAATTTCCCACGAGGTGGCCCCTCCTGATGTCCAGCTCAAGGTCACCGAGTTGGCCGTCGAAGCGGTTGCTGACAAGGAGCTCGGAACAGGACAGGCCACACAAACCACGGAACCGCTGTAGTGCACACCCGTTGGGATGGCGGTGTTCGCGTTGTGGGCATAGGCCGTATCGCCATTGGAATCCACCAGGTACCAACCACATTCGTTGGACCACTGGCCGTTCACAAAGAACTGCATGTAGATGGTGTCGCCGTCACAAACTGGAATGACCGTCGTGGAGTCAAAGCCCGTGGTAAACGTGTAGAAGGTGCTGATGGCTCCAACCGTTAACTGCAGTTGGTGCTGGGCCGTACCAAAGTTGTTTCCAACCCAACCGTCGCCCCAGCTATCCGTCATGTACAACGTGTAGGTACAGGGGTTTGCACAGGCGATGGGCGTTGCAGCCACAGGGCCGACCACGTTGGACAAATCATTGGCTGCACAGGAGTCGTAGACATAGAACTGGTAGGCAGTTCCTGCAGTGAGACCCGTGATGGTGAAGGGATTGCTGGTCGCTTGAACCACTGTGCCCGAACCTTGCGTGAATCCGCTCGTGCCGTATTCAATGAAGCTGGTACCACCGGAAATCGATGTCCAAGAAAGCTGCACGGAGGTGCTGCTCGCGACGATGGCGGTCAAGGCCGTGGGGTCCGCACAAGGCTGGGCGTTGTCGATCACAATGTCGTCAATGGCCATGTCGACCTGGTTTTGGTTGCCCCAGTTTCGGTACGCAAACCATCGAACCTGTACGCTGTCGCCCGTGTAGGCCGACAGGGACACCGCCGCACGCAACCAAGGATCGGTCGCAGCCGATTGCTGAGCACCGGTAGCGGTCCATAAATTGCTCCAAGCTCCACCGTTGACGCTGATTTCCACGTCCATTTTTTGGATTTGGCCACCAAACATGTGGTAGAAGAAGGACAATTCTGGGTTGCTCAAGGTATCCAAGTCAATCACAGGAGAAACCAACCAGGTGGCCGTCGTGCCGTTAGTGGTTTCCGTATGCATGTACTTGCCGCTACCGCTGGTGTGGTCGCTAATAGGACCTGTTCCGCCCGTAGGGGTGGCACCGGTTTCCGCCTTCCACCAGAAGGTGTTCGTGGCGCTTCGGTCCCAACAGGGGTCGATGTCGCCCGCTTGGAAATGCGTTGACGTCACCCAATTGGCCCCGTCAAAGTTTTCGGTCCAAGGAGCCGTTAGAGAGGTACAAGGCGTCGTGAAGGTCAAAGGACCAACCCATAGAGAACTGGTTCCGCTACCGCAACTATCCCGAACGTAAACATCGTAGGTCGTTCCGGGCGTCAAACCCGTCAGCGTATACGGATTGGTGGAGGCCGTTGCAAACGTGCCAAAATTGACCGAACCGCTAGGACCAAAGGCCACGTTCCAAAGGGAAGCCCCGCCCGTGGACCAGCTCAATCCGGCCGTCGTAGTGGTCACCGTACCCACAGCTAAAGCACTAGGAGCCGGACAAGCGGGAGCCTCTTTGATTTCGATCTCGTCGATAGCCATGTCACTCTGGTTGGCCGAACCCCGGGTCGCCACAAAGCGCACCATCAAGGTGTCGGATGCAGGCAAGGTGAAGGCGGTGTCCAACCAGGGAGGATTGAAGCCCGTGAAGGGTTGGTTGCCGCTGAATACGGTCACAATTCCAGACCAACCACCGTTGGGGGTCCACACCTGGAAGCCCAGGCTGCCCATGGAATTGCCGCGCGCGTGGTAGCTAAAGGACAATTCAGGGGTGGTCAATGTGCTAGTATTAATCGGCGGTGTGCGTAGCGTGGTGACTTGAGCGGGCAGACCCGATGAAGACTCCGTGTAGGCAAATCGGCCACTTCCCGAAGCATCCGTATTGGGGCCAGTACCAGGGGTTGTTGGTGCAGTGGCGCGAATGCCCCAGTAGTAGGCAGAGCCTGGGCCCGTACCCGCCTCAGGGTCGCGGAACCAGCAGGAAGCGAGGGCGTCGCCCCCGTTGTAGGTGCCTGTTCCAGCGGTCCAGCCCGTGCCGTCAAAGTCTTCGGACCAAGGGGCAGCGACCGGCGTACAGAGTGTGCTTACCAAGAGCGGTCCGTACCAGCCCGAAGTATCGCCCGCCCCGCAAATGTTGCGCACGTAAATGGCATAATCCGTCCCTACTGTCAGGCCAGTGAGCGAGGGAGTCGTAGACGAAACCACAGTTTTTGACATGGCACCCGGTGTCTGAGCCGTACCGCCGTAGGCCAACTGCCAGCTTGTTCCAGCTCCCGTGGTGATGTTTAAATCCACCGAAGTGAAGTTCGTATTGGTAGTTGATAGGCCCGTAGGCTGCGGACAGGTGGGGCCGTTTTGGAAGTGAATATCGTCGATGGCCATGTCGCCCGTAGTGTTAAAAGAGCGAACGGCGCGGAAGCGAATTCGGATCGTATCATTGGCCAAATTGGTCAAGGGCACATTCACGGAATCCCACGCGGCGGCGGAAGACGTTTGGGTCGCGCCCGATTGGCTCCACAAATTGTATTGCCAGCCGTTGGTAGGCGTCCAAACGTCCAGAGCTACCGTACCCGTGTACTGCCCGAACATATGCTTCCAGAAGGTTACTGACGGATTGGCCAAGCCGCTGATGTCCATCAAAGGGGAAATCATATCGGCTTCGTCTTGGTAGGCACCCGCACTTGCCTCCGTGTAGATATACTTCGCGGATGCCGATGATGTGCCGACCGTGTGATCCGCACTGGGACCTGTATTGTTAGTCGGGGTCGGGCCCGCTTTCGTACCCCAAGCGTATGGCTGTCCACCGCCATTGCCGGTCGGTGCCCCCGGATCGCGCGTCCAGCAGGCATCGATGCCGTTGTTCGCATTGTTGTTGCCTGTTCCAGAGGTCCAAGCCGTCCCGCTAAACGTTTCCAAATAGGGCGCTACCAGGGGGGAACACAGGGTCGTAATCGTAACAGGCCCCACCCACATAGAACTGTTGCCCGTTCCGCAGGAGTCTCGAACATAGACGTCGTAGCTGGTAGAAGCCGTTAGGCCCGTAATTTTTTTCGTGGTCGAGGAGCTGTTGACATAGGTACCCGCTGTGGTAGGATTGAATCCTACGGTACCGTATTTCAGCTGCCAATTGCTTGCACCACCCGTTGTCCAGGAGAACTGGGCCGAATTGGACATCACCCAGTTGTTTTGCAGGCCCGTGGGCGGGAAGCACGTTGGCATGGGGCCGTGGTTCACCGTGACAATCCAGGTGCCGCCTACCACTTTGTTGACGTTGCTGTCGCAAGCCGCAGGCCCACCCCAGGTGCGGAAAGCGTCAAGACGAAAGACCAAAGTGCCGGTCGTGGTAGCTCCGTTGGCGATGTTCAAGCCGGTTCGGCTATAGGCTTGCAGACCGGATTGGTTGCCCGTTCCTTGCGAGATGGTCGCTTCCTTGTTGCCCGTCGTGGTACACGTCAAATAGGAAAACTGCTCACTCTTCCAGCCGTTGTTTGCGGCCAGCATATCGTACTGGACGTCCACGCTGTAGACCCAGCGGTTGGCGGGGATTTGAACCACCAAAGTGTCAAAACAGGGCGAGACAGAGGCAGTGGTCGGATTAGGACCGGGAATTCGGGTCGTCGGAATGGAAGGCCCAAAAGCCGTATCCGAGGTGCTAACGATTTGGCTAGATGCGCTGAAAGCCAGTGCCATCAAGGCCGAAAGGAGCGTAAGTCTGCGAAGCATAGGTGATGCGAATTGAAGCATGGAAAATACATGGATTTACCGCTAGTCTGACGCCACGAATGCGTAAAGGATTAACAGCGCACGGGTATCTTTGAGGCATGCCCAGCCTCCCTCCTTTCCCAACGGCCGCCACTGTTGAACAGTTTTGTGCCGAAAATGCTGGGAAAAACGTGCTGGACCTTCGGCTGAAAAAGAGCAAAAGCCCTGACTTTGAATGGTTGATAAATCAGTTGGAGGTGCGCAGCCAAATGAGCGAACGATTTGCACCCTTGCTTGAACGCCCAGGCTACCTCTTCCCGTCCAAAGCACGCCTCAGCCAGGCAAGTTCATGTGCGACAGCAGCGTGGCGAGGTCGGGAGTTGGCCAAACAGCTTCCTTCATCGGCTCGCATTTGGGACGTCACGGGCGGCAGCGGCATCGACACCTGGGGATTAGAGGAAGCGGGCTTTCGCACCGTGGTGACCGAACCTGATCCCGAACTCGCCGCGCTTCATGTGCACAACGCGTCCATTTTAGGCACAGCACGCGAAGTCCATGCCTGCGCCAGTGAGGGCTTCACGCCTTCAGAAGTCCTAGACGGCATCTACGTGGATCCCTCTCGCCTCGACGAATCGGGCAAGCGTGTGTACCACCCCGTAGACTGCTTCCCCAACGCACTGACCGAACTTCCGCGCTGGCTCAGCTTGGCGTCAGAAGTGTGGATCAAGCTCTCCCCCATGGTCGACCCCGACGAAGCGCTCACCTGGTTTCCCGGCACGCGCACGCTGTACCTCCTGAGCGTCGGCCGTGAAATGAAGGAGGTCCTCCTCCACGTACAAGCTGAACGTTCTGAACACCCAACACGCATCGCCGTGGACCTGCATGCAGATGCCTCCGAGCACTACCGCGTCGGCATCGATCCTAAGGCCGCTAATCCTTCCCTGTCCGCTCCAAAAACCTACCTCTACGATGCGGACGCGGCACTGGTGGCGGGACGCGCCATCCCCAGCGTGGCAGCAGACTTCGGCTTGCAACAGCTCCACCCGGAATCCCGCTTGTTGACGAGCGACAGCCTGCACCTGGACTTCCCCGGCCGCGTGTTCCAGGTGGACGCCCTTCATCCCCCCTTCAAAGGCGATTGGCCTTTCGGTGCCTCGGTCGTCGTGCGCGGCTATCCCGAAAAAGCTGAACACATTCGCAAACGGTTGAAGCTGAAAGAAAACGCGGAACATTATTTGCTTGCTACTGTTTGGGGAAACGAGCGCGGCTTTATTGCGGCGCGTCGCCTAGGAGCCTAAAAATTCCCCGTAGATTTAAGAAGTGAAACGACTTGGGTTATTGGTTGCGCTGTGCATGGCTTTTTGGAGTCAGGCGCAACCGTT
>Ga0255751_10006620_pt1 | contig 10162 bp, 3 predicted proteins | sample 071ome_20_FD_179951 | JGI IMG/M metagenome (GOLD analysis project Ga0255751, IMG submission 179951) | Coastal salt marsh microbial communities from the Groves Creek Marsh, Skidaway Island, Georgia - 071412BT metaG (version 2) | ecosystem: Environmental > Aquatic > Marine > Intertidal zone > Salt...
TAATTGCAAAATCAACATCGTTGATGATTGTTGTAGTAAATGTATCAAAGGTACGGTCTCCATCAATATAGAGAATACGTCCACGATAATTTAGTGCAATTTCATCAATGGTTTGACCAGGAAGTGAAGCCGCCTTGATCATGAATGATGCAAGTTCAGAAGGAACTTGTCCTCCAGGACTTGTTACAGTAACAGCAAATTGATTTGCTCTTGCACCACCACCAACAAGTTTTCCCTTAAAATTGTCTAGAGTTGCCATCTATCAACCTCCTACTTCGCTGAATGCCACACCAGTTCTCACCGCAATGAAACTGAGTGTGATAAAGTTAATGGAACGAGCAGGTTTAATGTAGATGTCCGCTACAAATTCGTTTCGGTCAATTACTTCGCCGGTGTTGTTACGCTCGTCACAAACAACACTGAAGTCCGTAATACCTCTTCTTGCAACAACATCTCTCAAGAATGGCTCAACCAAATTTCGGAATTGTGCCTGAGTGAATGCATCGTTGAATTCAAACAATTGATATTTAGCTGCTCTTGCAATTGATTTCTCTAGTACCAAGAACAATCTTCGTACATTGATTCTATCAAATGCACTTGGTTTCGCCAATGCAGTTTTGTCTCCAAAGAGTACAGTTCCTTGTCCTGGGAATGTAACAACTGGGTTAATTCTTGCAGGATAAAGAATATCTCTTTGTGATTTAGTTGGATTGAATGCCAACTTGACTGCACCACGAATTTGACCTCTGTTCAAACCACCTGGTGAGAACCAAGGATCAGCAACATTATCAGTATTTGCACAAAGTCCGGCAATATCACCATTCAATGGTACAAATCGGAATGTATCGTTGTATCGGTCATACATGTACTTGTAACCAGAATCAAATACTGCATATGAAGAACTAGAAAGATTCTGATAGAAGTCTACAACGTTTCCAGTTTGTGTGATACCACTTGTTACTCCAACAACTGTTTCTCTTGCAGGAGAAATGAATGCAACACAATCTTTTCTTCCTTCAGCCAAATCAATTAGATTTGTAGCATGAGCAACAGATGAAGTCCAAGTCATTCCATCACCTGGAGTTGACCCACCCATTACCAAGTTTACATCTAGTGTATCAGCATCAGCAAAATACTCATATGCGGATGCAGTTTCACCTACAGTTGGTGAAAAGTCATCGGATCCAATGCTCAATTGGTCATCAAATGGAAGAGCGTTTGCATCAAAGTATTTTACACTGTCTGCCGAAACTACATCCACACCCCAATCACGACCATCGGTATCTACACCATCAACTTCACTAGGAGGATGATCCATCCAACGGATGTAAGAAGAACCTCTGTTGACAATATCAACATAGAAGTTTCCACCACCTTGTGCAGTTTTTGACTTTGGATGCTTGGAAGCGAATGCAAATGTTTCAACTACAGCTGCGCCTCTGTTTCCAGCAACATCAATGTCATATCCTGTAATCAATCCTTGAGTGTCATATACTACAACATGCAATTCATCAGTTGCAGCGGTTAGACCGATACCTTTTGCCCAATCAGAGGTTCCGGGTGCGGAATCAAACAGGTCATAGAATCTCCATCGTCTTCGTACATCAGTACCAGAAGCGATTTCTGTTTTCAATCCTCCACCATTTGGATTATCTAATTGGCGAATTGTCAAATCTCCAGGTCCTGACGTACCTGCATCAAATGCAATTGCAGTTACTTCGTATTGTTGACCTGATGTTTCTTGAAAATATACAATATCACCAACTTGATAACTTTCTGCTGTAGCAACACCAACAGATGTGGCATCCACAGCTGCTGTAGCATCAGTTGATGCAGTAATAGTGCTTTGATATGCAGAAGCGGAAGGACATACAGAAACACCAAGAGAGTTACCCCAGTTTCCTGGAAACTTTGATGCCCAAAGTCCGAAAGAACCTTGACCGGCAGACCAGTTGTTTTCGTAGTCATCATCATTGGTAATTCTTACTCCCAACTTCACAACAACTACATCAGTTACTAATGGAGGACTACCAAATGTGAATGTTGTTCCAGAAGCAGTAAATGAAGTATCAACCACTCCATTTATTGTTACATGCAACAAATCTTGGTCAAGTACAGCATTATTTAAATCAAATGTGTCTTCAACTCCGTCAAATGTGGCAGCATTTGTTGTTCCTGTATCATACAGGGATAGAATTGAACCACCACCTGATACAGCGTTTCTTGCACCAGTTTCAATTCTTACCACTCTCAAGGCATTGCCATACTGTAGAAAATTGGCGGCAGTAAACCAGTTTTCAAAGTTTGTATTATTTGGTTTACCAAAAACTTGAATCAATTCCTGTTCTGAACCAATTGGAATAACTTCATTCATTGGGCCTTTTTCAAATGCACCAACTATTGCACCAATGGAAGTAGCAGAAGCAGGAACGACATTTGTCAAGTCAATCTCTTTAACGAGAACGCCAGGACTTACTTGAAATGCCATTTTTATGTCTCCTAAAAATGTTAAAAATAATCTAATTTGTTTTCAATACTATTATTTATAAAAATAGGAATTTCACCAATCAGTATCATAACTTCTTACAACAGGATTCCATTTTGTTCCATATTCATCAACAATTATTTCATTATCATAATCAGTCAGACCATCAATGATAAATCCAAATGGTGACATGTCTTGTTCCATTTGATGTTGTTGTTCTAAAAACAATCTGGCACGAATATCATCATCAGTTAATTCTTTGAAATATGTCTGTTGTACTGCCCAACCAAAAAGTACACAACACATGGCCAAATCATCTGTATGTCCTTCTTCTGCTTCATATGAACTTCCTTTTAGAATGAATGTAGAAAATTCATTAATTAGGTCATAATCCTGAACAATTAATTTATCTGATTCAATGATTTGTTTAATATTAGAACATCCTGTTGCTTTGACTGCCTTTGATGTTTTAACACCAAGTTGTGCTTTACCACCAGAGAATCCACCACCAAGAATCTGTCCCGCACGGCCACGCATGGCTGCCATCATCATGTTGTCATATTCAAGGTCAAATTGCAATGCATGAGCCACTTGGTCACCAATATCATTGACTTCAATCAGAACATATGCCTTGTTATATCCCTTTGCAACCTCATGAATTACATTTGGAAATAACATTGGTTTGATTTCATTGTTTCTATATTTTGCAGCAATCTTATAGGGAACAGTTGTTACATCAAAAACGATGAATGCAGAATAATCATTTTGTGTTCCTCTTGCCACATCTGCAACCAAGAAGTATGTTCCTTCTGGGTTTGGATTTTCATATACATCTAATCCTGCATTTGACTTGATTGGCATTTGATATGCCATGGTACGAATCTTTGTGGCATGAATTAGTGTATTTGTTGAACCGAGAAAGTTGCATTCAAATTCCCTGGAAAATTGTTCAGCACTTGTGTTTGCAATAGTTTCTTTCTTCCATTTCTCATCTCTTCCTGGTACTTCACTCCAATGTACTTCTATTGGTACATATGAATTGATTTGATTCTCTGCATCACTCCAAAGTTTATAAAACAAATTCATTCCATTGGGAGTTGAAATAATGACAACTTTGGTTGATTTACCAGAAGAGATGGTAGGATAAACAGAAGAAAAGAAGTCTTCAGCAATGTTCTGGGGTACAAAGGCAAATTCATCAAGGAAAATCATATTGTAGGAACCACCACGAACTGCCGAAGAAGAGGTTGCAGAGGCAACAATTCTTGAACCATTTTCTAGTTCAAGAGATCCTTTGTTCCAAGAAAGAACACCTTGTTGTAACCATTTGGGAAGATGTTCGTATGCAAGTTGAAGTCTTGCGAGAATGTCTCTTGCGGTGGCTGCTTTGTTTGCAAGAATTGCAACATTGATATTGTTATTGAAGAGAACATAATGTAGAATGTATGCAACCAGTGTGGTTGTCTTGCCAGATTGGCGAGGAAGTTTGCAAATAGTGAATCTATTGTTGTGAATTGTGCCGACAATATCCTTTTGAAAAGGAAAAAGTTTGAACGGCACAACACCTTCATCTAGTGAAACAATCTTAATATAGGTTTCCACAAAATACAGTGGATCTTCCATGCATCTCTGGTATTCAGAGATTGTTTCTTCTGTCCATTCTACTGCAACATTGGCACGTTTGAGAAGAGGATTTCCTAAGTATGCCGAATTATCATCAAGTTTCATAGTGATTTCTGTAAATTGCCTCTTTCTGAAAGAGGCAATTATTTATTTAGCGAGCATTACTGTAAATGAATGGTTGTTCTGCGAATGCCATAAAGATAAGTTTGTCATTAGTACCATTTTGCCAAGTACCTGCAGGGTTGCCTCTTATTTTAAATCCATTACTAAGAAAATCTACATCATCCATACCAGCTGTCCCTTCACCGTTTTCTTCAGCAGATGAAGCTGGGAACAAAATTTTATTAACAACATTATAATTGCTCCTTTGATTATCATATAGAAGCCAGTGAGAACCAGATAGATTTGAATTTTTAATAATCAAAAAAGCAGGACGGAATCCGCAATACACAAACGGCCCATCCGCTGACCCGTTGCCTGTGTAGGAACCGAACTTACTGTAGCCTTCTACAGAGTGCCAGCAGTAGGCTATATGATTTTCCCCGTTCCCACTGGTTTGTCCATCAATAGTATATGCAGCTGCGCCCACATCAGTATTCAAAGCTAATACTCCTCCTGTCTTGCTGCCTATATTAAAAGTGTTTGTTGTTAAATCAGTGCTTGGCGTTGTAATGAAAGATGTTATATTCCAACTTTTTGTTCCATCATTTAAGTTCTTAACGATGACCATGTCAGGTTTCTTGTTCAATCCATGTGGAACAGTTCCACCTGTTGATCCCGTGCCTGTATACTTAACAATACTAAACCCTGCTTTTGTATTTACACTCATTGCTGTCGGAGTTATACTAGCACCGGCAGATGTTGCTAAAGCAGAACAAGTTGTTTGAGAACCATCAACCATTGCTTCGGTTCCAGTAAATCCTCCGGATGGCGCACCTCCTGCTTTCCAGCACCAAGCTACAAAGTTTCCACCTGACCTATTATTTATTAAACCACCTTCAGTAAAGCTGAAACCATCCGAATCAAATGTAATTGTTGCAGTATCTGCGGCATATGTATTTTCTGCTACTATGGCATTACTGTAAAGTGATTTATCACCTCCCCTTACAGCATCAATCAAAGCATGGGAGTCTCCATGTGACATTGATTTAGACCATACAAAATCTGGCTGAAATCCAACACTAGTAATGCTTTGAGTCCCACCATTCCCAGTATACAACACCGTCTTAAAGTTATCAGTATTATCTGCCTCTGCGGTATTTTCAATAAATCTTCCAGGTTGTGCAAGGAGAGAAACATCACCTGAGATTGCAGTTCTTGTACTATTACTATCAGAAGGATCTTGTCCATTTGTTGTATAGTATGCTGAACTTAATGGGTATGCAGGTGGTGTAAAATCTGCCGTATAAAGTGCTTGTCCTTTGACAATACGAATGTCAGATATTTGCCCTTTAACTCCATTACCACCAGTTAAAGTGCTATTTGCTCCTATTTCTAAATAAGAATCTGTTGTAAATCCAGAATCAGTTCCAGTAGCATCTTGAATTCCATTCAAATACATTTTCCATACAGAAGATGAATCTTGTACAACTGCAACATGATACCATTTATTGGTAGCCAGTACAGTAGCTCCTACAAAAAGGTTTCCATTTCCATCGGATCTCCAAAAAGCAATTTTATCTGAATTAGTCTGAATTTGCCATCTATTAAGAAAGTTTGAAGACCATCCAGCGGTTGTCATTATAGGATTATTTGTACCAATAGAAACTGAAGTTTTATACCAGAATTCTATAGTAAATGGTGAATTTGCTCCAGGCGTCCAAGCATTTGATGATGATAATTTCAAGTAATCATGTGAACTTGATGAATTATAAAAATTAAATCCACCAAGCACTCCATCCTTGTATGGTGAAGTGTTTACTACACTTGCATTTCCAACATATGTCAATGCTTTGCCTGTTTCATCACTTGCATAATTGAGAATGTCTTTGGTGATTTTTGACTTGTATGGCTGAAGCAAAAATTTAGTGTTTGTAACTGTAGACAATTTAGCAGTAGGAGGAGTAAAGTTTCCTTGATAAACCGCAGAACCTTTTACAAATCTTAAATCTGCAATGTAACCTTTCCAATATCCAGATGAATAATCACCAAAAGCACCAATTGTCATTCCTGTTTCACTATTGTACCCAGACCAAGAGGTAGCATCAAATGTATTTGTTTCTGCAACTCCATTTAAATAAATTTTAATAACATCATTATATCTTTCTAATGCAATATGATTCCAAGAATTTTTAGAAACAGTATTTGTAGAAGTTCTTGTAAATGTAGTTCCAGCAGAATCTCTAAGATATGCATTTATTGTATTATCTGTATTCACTCTCATTGCAATATCTTCATTGCCATCACTTCCGCCTGTACCCCACATAAAATAAAAATTACCGGTTTCTGTTAGGTAGTACCATCCTTCTACAGTAAAATCTTGTGCTTCAGGATTCCAATCTGTACTATCAATTGTTTTTAGATTATTTGTTCCATCAAACTTTAAACTTCCTCCACCATGTTCATCTGGATTTCTGTATTCATAGCCTGTACGAACTGCTTCAGGTGTATACGGAGACCAATCTGAGATTTCTGGAGAACCGTTTGTTGTTATTGTATAATCATTAGAAGAAGAATCTACGAATCTGTTAGATGATGTTGACAATAAAAATTGAGTATTTGTAATATTTGTAAGTGGTTCTGATGGAGGTGTTATATTACCGTTACCATCTTCAGTGTAAACCGCAGAACCTTTAACAATTCTAATATCAGCAAGATTTGCTCCTAAATCTTGTTCAGTCTGTTCATATCCTCCAATACAAAGGAAATTCGTATTGAATGAACTTGATGATTGTATGCTTCCTGACCCTATAGTGTATATAGATGAACTTGCTATACCATTTAAATATAATTTAATATCTCCACCATTTCTTTGTAGAACAACATGATTCCAATATCCTGACTTAATAACTAAATCAGTATGGCTACCATTATAAATCCATGCACTACCATTGCCATAATCAGTTGCTAAATTATTTCCAGGTTCTAAGCGAATTTGCCATGCTGTGCCATCTGCATTATCATTTCCTCTCCACTGTGGATAACTAATGATAGTTTCATAATCATCTCCTCCGTGATGATACATCCAAAATTCAACAGTAAAATCATCTGTACCAAACTCCAAATTTGTATCAGTAGGAACTCTCAGTTGTGAAGATGCAATATCACTGGTAAACCATGCACTATACCCATCAGTTGCATACGGAGTGAACTTGGATTGTGTGACGTTTCCGTTGTATGTGAGAAGATGTTGATTTGTTTCATCAACAATGTATTCTGTGGGTGCAGTTGTTGCAGCTGCAAGATTTGCAGTACAGAGTGCCAATGCACCAGTAGGTGGTTCGTGGAAGAATCTACCAATTCCGTTAGCATCGGTGTATACTTTTGTTGGTACTTTATTTCCACCAAAGGTGGGGTCTTGACCGAAGTTGCATATGTTAGATCCGGCAGTATTAGTCCATAAACCAATAGCGAATGCCCATGTTATATCTGTGCTAATAGTGTATGCGGTTGTTAAATTTCCTGAGTCAATACCAAATTTTAATTCTCCCAAATCAGCATCATATAAAATTTTAACTATGCTCCCGCTTGAAATGGCGCTAAGATATTCAACATAAACACTATTTGAAACTTTTTCTCCATCTGGAGCTAACGCATAAGAACCTGCTGAACCGAATCCATCCCCTCCAGGCCACAAAGCACCCGAAGCAGGAACTATCGGTTTAGAAATATCAATAACTCCCATTGATCTGTTAGCACCACTTACCACTTCTAAATACCATTTCCCCGTTTTTGGATATGAAATATTAGATCTAACACTGTGACCCAAAACGCCAGACCAAGTTGGATTCAAATTACCGTCTGATAAAGATACTTCCGAACCTTTATCTAATGGATTCAACGTAGCAAAATTATTCGTTGGACTGTCAAATACAAGGTCGTGATTACTAAATGCCATTTTTATTTTCTCCTAGTTTTGTTCTTTTAGTTTGCAGTCCAGTGATTACCTCTACCAGAGACATCATTGATTTGTGTGATTGTTGTTCCGTTGTATACTATGCTTGCAGGACTGAAGTCAAGATGGAATCCGTTTGTGCCGTAAATACCCGTGCCAGTTCCGTGAGTATCTGAATCTGTTATTGTTGGTCCTGTTGGGCTTGTACCGTCATATACTTTTGGAATCCAAATTCCTTGATTGGTTTCTCCAAAATATGATTCGTCTAGTGCTGCGCCGTCAATCAATTGGATTTTTGCCATGTAGCCGTTGAAATCAGTCGAAGACCTAACACCAATGCGATGACTATTTGTTGAATTTATCCAACTGTCGTAATTTTGTGACGGATATGTAGATGTTCCAAGATCAGTTACTTGGACCCCATTGATATAGAGTTTAATTCGGTTTGTGGAGGTTGGTTGAGTTGTGTCAACAGCAACAATAATATGATACCAAGCAGATGTATCACGAAATAATTGAGTAGTAATTAAACGGTAGCTAAGTGCTTGATTATTTTCAGATGCAATCTCTAAATTATCTCCATTACCTGAAGAAGAAGAAAAAGATATTGTTTCTAGATTATCGTTATTGGCACCAAAAGAAGTTCCGGCAGAGAATATGCCATTATTTACGGAAGTTGTTGTCCGATTAACCCAACCACTCCAAGTCCAAGTATTACGATCACCTTCTGTAGTAGGACTCCTACTCAAATAACTACCCCCATCAAACCGTAATGACTGGTCAACCGAATAAGTGTAGAAGCCAGAAGATGCAACTGTAATGGTGTAAACACGATTATCAGTTTTTACATTACCAGTTTCGGCAGAAGTAGCAGTTGCCACAACTGTGAAATTATAATCAGCAGGTGTAACAGCACTCAAATCAGCTGTTCCGGAAATTGCTCCGGTTGATGAATTAATTGCCAAATTAGCAAGTTCGGTTGCTACATTGGTAAGAGAATATGTAATAGTATCATCAGGGTCAACTGGATTGGCATCAAGAGTTGTAGTTGTAAGAGTTGAATAATCTTGGCTTGCTGCTGTATTTAATGATCCAACTGATCCAGATGCTTGATTAAATGTTGGAGTTGGAGCATATTCAAATGTGTCAGCAAGAGTATCTTCTTTAGAATATCCACTTACTGGATTTGTAACTTTCAAGTCAAATCTTTCATCACCTGAAACTTGTCCTACTGTTTCAATTGCAGTTGCCATGGCAGCAGTTGTTTGGAATCTGATTTGCGTAGCCGAATCAAAAGTCACAGATGATGCCACATATGGTGTGCTGTCGGGTGCCAACAAAGTAACAGTTGGAGCATCTTTAAATCCTGTTCCTGTTACTGTGATTTCTGTTCCAGATTGTGAAATATAATCTTGGTCAACACTGGTAACAGTTGGAGCAGAAACATTACCTTCCAAGGTAATTACAAAATCTCTTGTATCTGTTTTTGTATCACTTGTTTCAGCTGATGTTGCAGTAGCAGTAACCGTAAATGTATAACCAGTAGAAGTATCATCGGCAGGAAATCCATTTGTTGGAATTCCACCTTCCAATGCACCTGTAGTTGAATTAATTGTCAATCCAGTAAGTTCTGTTGGAAGTGTAGTAATTGCATAGGTAATTGTGTCATCAGGATCAAGAGAAACGGCAGAAATGGTCACACCAAGATCAGCAAATGCATCAGCATTTGGATCATTTGTTGTAGCTGTTACAAGTCCGAGAGGACTTGCATTTGAAGTCTGGAATGTTGGAGTTGGAGCATATTCAAGAGCATCAGAATTAATAACAAATGAACCATTAGAATTGATAATTTTGACATCAAATGGATCTTCTCCAGGTGTTTGTCCAGAAGTAATAACACCAGCAGGAATATCAAAAGTTATTTGATTTGAACTTACATAAACCACATTATCTACTGTGTATTCTGTTGAACCAATTGTATCAATAAGAACAACACTTAC
>Ga0255751_10006623_pt1 | contig 10159 bp, 6 predicted proteins | sample 071ome_20_FD_179951 | JGI IMG/M metagenome (GOLD analysis project Ga0255751, IMG submission 179951) | Coastal salt marsh microbial communities from the Groves Creek Marsh, Skidaway Island, Georgia - 071412BT metaG (version 2) | ecosystem: Environmental > Aquatic > Marine > Intertidal zone > Salt...
GACGACGACGAAACCTTCCTGGTCATGATTACGCTCAACGGCGTGATCAAGAAAGTTTCCGCGAAGGAATTTGCCAGCATCAAAAGAAATGGGAAGAGAGCGATTGCGTTGGACGAAGGCGACAAGCTGAAACAAGTTTTAGTCGCAAAAAATGGTGATTCTGTTTTAGTTGGTGCAACAGACGGTACGTTGATTCGTTTTGATGTTGACTCGGTGCGAAAGTTAGGCAGAATGTCCAGAGGTGTCCGCGCGATCGCTTTGAAGGAGATCAAATCCTCGTCGAAAGCTAAAGAGGAAGAAGAGGAGGACGACGACGACGACGATTTCATGATTCAAGCGGACGATGACGAAGACGACGACGACGATGATGACGAATCAGAAGAAGAGGAAGAACAGAATGAGATCAACGATTTTAGTAACAACGATGAACCTTTGGTAGCGTCTGTGGAACATTTTGAAGGGGGGGCGGCTAAAGTCGCCGGTATGGCCATCATTCAAAAATCGGAAATCAATCGCGAAGGACCGTGGATAGTATTTGTGTCTGAAAAGGGTCGAGGCAAACGAGTAAAAGTTTCCGATTTTAAAACGCAAATAAGAGGAGGTGCGGGGATTCGAGGCATCAAGTTCAACAGCGGTGACTCTTTAGCGGCGTTTGCGTTGATTGGGAAAACGGACGATGATTCAATAGAAGAAGCTATCATCGTTGGCTCTCAGCTCGGCGTCGCGAATAGATTTCAATGCGCGAGCATACCTGAGATGGGAAGATATGCGAAAGGAGGGATGCTCATGAAACTCAAGAAAGAGGACGCCATCAAAAGCTTCGCCGTTATCCCAGCAACCACTGAGGATTAGGACAATTTTTACGCGCTCATCCGCGAACGAAATGTGTATTAAAAACTTTTTACGTGATACTTTGGATAACGTTTTTTTCCGTATTCATAATAGTAACAACAACATCTGAACATTCTTCTTTTTTATGTGATAAAAACTACATGCCTTTAGCTTTTGCCAGACGTAAATTTCTGGCGTTGAAGTGTTGCCCGACTCGGTCGTACCCGACTAACGTTCTCATGGCGAACAAGATGGTCTTTTCGTTGAATTCCATCTTGTTTTTACCGGTGTTTGCGTCGCCGAAGTGCGCCGGCGTGCCATCTAAAACGATGAAGTCGCGGTTGGTACCTAAGCCTTCAAAGGAGGCACCACCGCAATCTTTACCTACGATTAACTCGTACGCGTCTTTAATCGCGTTGAATTCCGCGACGTCTGCGTCTGGGTTTCTGTCCGGGTGCGCGGTGGCAATTAACTTACGGTATTTCGCTTTAATTTCCCTCGGCTCTTCGTCCGCCGTGGCACCCAACTTCGCGTACGCTCGATCCAACGCGCCGTCGTCGCCGCTTCTAGCGGCCAACCCGTCCACGCAATTCTCAAATGAACCCCAATCTTCAATTCCATACTCCAACTCTACGTGCTCGATATCTCTCAACGGCGCGCCGGCGATGTTAAACGCCATCGCGCAAATCTCCGTTTTCCTCGACGGCAACATCGCCGTCACCGCAGGGACGCCGTCGATTTTCTTCGGCTCGTTCGGGTTATCGTCCGTTTCCGGCATATCCATACCGAGTTTCTTAAACGCCATCGTCGCTTCCAACGAAACGCGGTCGGCGACTAATATTTCCGCGACCGGAAGCCAATCCGACAACAGCGGTAAACTCTCGTTGTTCTCCTCAGAGTTACCTCCTCCTTTCTGTCTTACCGATAACACGTACTCTCTCGCCGTATCTCTCGTCAACTGGAAATCTTTCTGAATCTTCTCGTATCGTCTGCCTTCGCTCGATACAATCGCGCGTAACTTCTCCGACCGTTGTTTTCGGAGCTTATCTTTCTGCTGTTTAGACATCGCCGGAGCTTTCTTTCCTCCTTCTGCGTTGTTGTTGTCATCGCCGCCGGAATTCTCTTGCTTCGCCGCGCGTTTTTTCGCGCGAGACTTGCTCGCCGCGTTGGTCACCTGTAACTGACCTCTGCCGCTCTTGCGTTCTCCTACTACTCGAGAAGAGGAGGAGGAAGAAGGAGTCGTGAAACAGCGCAACGATGGTGATGATGATGATGCAAACATCTTATCAGAAAAATAAGCGCGCGTTTTGGATTCTGTGGATAAAATTGACAAATTTTAAGGTTTTATTAGAGAGACGTGGCAAAAAAAGAGGAGAAGAATCTCAGTCTCGTCTTAAAAGCGCGCGTTGTTCGATGAGTTGATTTCTCCGTGGTCATTACGTGTTCTATTAAATGTCTATATTCTACGTTCTAAGTTAAAATTATTCCTTGACGTCGTCTTTCTCGTCGTCGTACTCGTGCGCGCCCCTACCGTCTCTGACAGCGTTGGCGACTTTGGATCGAGCGGAACCGTCCGCGTACCTCTGGATGTGTTGTAAATATTCTTCCCAGTTTGGTAGCGTGCGCAAAACGTCTTGTCTTTCGCACATGGCTCGTAACCAACGCGCGTATTTGCCTAAACCGGTGGACTTTTTCGGGTCAATTTTGAATCTTTCGTCGCGGTGCGTTTCAAACACCGGCAACCTCCACGCCCAGGGGAAGAGCGTTAAATCGACTAAACCTGGCGTTTGGCGACCGTTAAAAAACGGTCCGCATTTTTCTTTTCCCGCCGCGATGTCGTCCACTAAATGCGTCGCAAATTTCTCGATCGCCTTCTCAATCTCTCCGAACGCTTCCAACTGTTCCGCTTCCTCTTGCCTAACGAGCACCGAATAGTACTTTGAACACACCGTCTTGGCCACGTAATCCGCCATCACCCGTTCTTGCGCGCGTTCGTGCGCCGTTTTCGCTAATATCGGCTCCTCGCCTCCACCCACGATCTCATCCACGTACTGTATGCACACGATAGATTCCGTGATCACGTTTCCACTCTCGTCTTTAATCGTAGGCACCATCCCGAGAGGGTTGGCTTTCAACAAGTCCGGAGATTTGTAGTGGTACCAGTTCTCGTGTTTCGTTCGTATTTCTTCCTTTGTCTTGGCGCGTTTTTCCCATCCCAACGATTCCACCCACTCGTACTGCACTCGTGATCGATGTCGCTCGAGCGCTAACGTCGCGCGATGCGCGAACGGGCAGAACCACGCGGAATAGTACGTCAGTTTTGGAACAACATCATCGGCGGTCGAAAAAGAGGCACTTTTAGCGCTTTCGTTCGCGACGTCGATGGCGCTTTGAATCGATTTATTGTTCGATATTAAAGAGGAGACCAGGCGAGTCTGTCCGGGAGATAAGGATTTGTGCGTCAACGAAAGCAAACGCGACCTCATGACCGCGTCTTGCTCTTCTTCTTCGTCGTCGTCTTCGTGGTGGTCTTTCGCGCGCATTCGTGTGGCGACCTTTTGATGCACAAAAGTGAAAATTTTATAAAATACGCTCTCGCTGAACTCTTTGGCGCGTTCACACATCGGGTCAAATCGAACTTTAACTTTGCTCGCGTTTACGCCGTGTGTGTGTGTGTGTGTGTGCGTACTAATCCAAATGGAATGACAATTTCTTCTCACTTCTTCTTCTTCTTCTTCTTCTTCTTTGAGGACGACGACGACCGCGGTCGCAGCGGCGGCGCTTTTCTGGCGGAGGTTGTTTTTCGTTTCTCGTCGTCGCTCTTCTTCCGTTTTCTCTCTTTCACCGGGCTTTTTTTAGGAGCAGCGGTTCTCTTGGTCTTTTTATCGTTAGCATTATTCGTGGCGTTGTTTCTCGATTTAGCTCTTTTAGGGGTCGCCCGAGTACTCTTTGATGTCGTTTTACCACCACCATCACCACCGCTGTTTCTTTTGTTGGTCTTTTTTGTCTTCTTCGCGTCGCTCCCTTCGGGGTTGTTCTTCTTCAAAGCGACCAGCGCGGCCATTTGCGCTCTTCTGTCCAAAGGCGGCGAAGGCTTGACGTCCCTCTTCTCCTCCTCGTCGCCGTCTAAAACGGCGTCGCCGAATAAGTCGCCGTTTAGTTTCACGTAATCTACTTTCGTTCTTCGTCGAGGTCCTTCTATGATGACCGCCGAATCGCTACTGCTACCGCTACTGCTACTTTCGCTCGATGAGGACGTTTCCGATGTCTCCGAAACCGCCGACCCAGAGAGCGATTCGTCGCTGTCGTCTTTACCGTCGTCTTTTTCATTCTTCTCTTTGAAATCTTCGTCCTCGGATTCGTCGCTCGGCCACACGTCCTCTTCATTCTCGCCGTGTAAATGGAACCGAGCGGTGCCGGGAATTATGCCTTTGTCGAACATTTCCTGTTCATTTTTAAACACGTCCAAGTGCGTGCACGTCTCGATTTCTAATTTTTGATCGTGGTCTAAATTTAAATAGTAAATCACGTCCACTCTACAGTCGCACACGGGACACAACCATCCTTCGTCGCCTTCCGGCACGTCTTCCGGTTTCAGCGGCGGTTTCACGCACTTCATGTGATAGGCCAAATCGCAGTACCCGTCGCAAAACACGACGTCGTTTTCGTACGGATCCTCGTCGCAATCCCCCGACCCGCATTCGCAACACACCACGTCGTCGCACTCAATCTCCCCGTCCGAGTCTTCCACGCACTTATACTTTTCCATTTTCCTTTCGTCGTAGTTTAACTTTTCAAACAGTCGTCTGACTTTTAACTTTCGGTGGAATATATCTTCCCGTTTCTTCGCCAACTCGGCGAGCGGCTTCAACTTTTCCTGGTTCGACGATCGCCATCCGTCCATCGTGTACGTGTCCAAATACGCCTGCGAACGTCGCATGGCGCTCAATTGCCCGCAGATTTGCGTTCGCGCTCTTTGTGCCTGTTTGTTTTAGATGTGGGAAGAAGAAGCCACGAGTTAGACGACGAACGCGTATATATGAAGTAGTTATAAAAAAAAACGCACCTCTCCAAAGTCGTCGTTCTCCTCATCTTCCTCCTTCTCTCCCACGCCATCACTGCCGGCGGTCGTCTTCTTCTTCTTCTTCTTTATCATCATCATCCTCTCATTATTATTATTACGCGTCTCATTCGTCTTCCTCTTTGTCGTCGTCGTCGTCGTCGTCTTTAGACGCGCCGCTGCTGCTGCTGCTGCTGCCGCTTTTTTTTTGGTATCGCGTCGAATCACTCTCGCCGACGGCGCTCGTTTTCTTCCGTTGCCGCCGCTGCTGCTGCTGCCGTTTCTCGTTTTCCTTCTCATTCTCGCCGTCGTCGAAGTTGTCCGGTAACGAAGAAGAAGAAGAAGAAGAAGAAGAAGACGGGGAGGAAGAGGACTTTCTTCTCAACGTCGTGAACTCTCCGTGTCAAACACACACACACACACACACAGAGAGAGAGAGAGAGAGCTACACAGATACGTTGTGGCGGGGGCGGTGGTGTGACGGACGGACGATAGATATACCGTTAGAGAGAGAAGAAAGAGTCTCACGCTATATGGTCTCTCTCTCTTCTCTCAAAGTTTCTTCTTCTTCTTCTTCTTCTTCTTCTTCTTTGCGAAGATTTTCGAAAAATTTTCGTACGAGCAAAAAAAAAAAACAAGGCACTCTTCAGAACATACGACTGACTCACGCACGTAACAAACGCTGCTCCTCTTCATATCCGGTTTCGAAAGCGCTTTCGGCGCGCGCTTTCGGCGAGGGCGCTTTCTTTTTCAAACACTCTTCCTTTCCCGCAGAGGAGGAGGTTTTGTTGCTTCTTTTTAAAGAGAAATAATAAAAGAAGGAGAAGAGTTCATATCGGCGCATCACACCAAACAAACGACTTTCGAGAGATGAAGGAGGAAAAAGAAAAAGAGGTGATTGAAATCATCGACGACGACGACGACTGTGACTTTGACGAGGAAAAAGGCGACGGTGGTATTTCTCCGACGACGAAGGCTTTTTGTTCTTCTTCTCTTCCAGAGAAGGATGGAAAAGAAGGTGGCGATGGTGCGGTCGCGAAGAAGAATACCGGTGGTGCTCATCTCGTTCCTCGTTTTTCGAGCGATGCTGTTGAAGTGAAAGAAGAGAAGAAGACAGTCGACGCGAGTTTATTTAGCAAGAACGCCGTTACGATCGCGGCAGCGGCAAGAGCGAGGAGGAAAGAAGAAGAGAGAAAGCGCGCCAATAGTACCGCTACGGCGTCTCTTGCGGTTCCGCAACCGACGAGAGCAGCAGCAGTAGCTCGTGCCGATGTCGCTCCCCCTCTTCCTCCTTCCGTTCCGGCTGCCGCAGCCGCGGCGAAAACTCAACCCGCGATTACTCCTCACGCTCCGAAACCGAGCAAACCGAGAAAGAAGAAGCGAGAGTTGCGAGAGATACCAGAAGACCATCGCGGGAAACCTGTGACGTATGAACTCGACTGCGAGGAGTTGTTCGCGAAATCGTTCGATAGAAGAGAGGTTTGGAGAGAGGTTTTGGAGAGGAAAGGGAGGACGTACCGTTCCTCTTCGGCGTCTGGTAAAAATAACACGAAGAAGAAGGAAGGAGAACGAGAACATGACGGAACGCTCACCCCAAAAGAAATCGAAGAGTTGAATCTCATCAAAAGGAAAACGCTGTTGGAAAACGACGATACTATTGAAAGAGCGGACGTGGAAAATGTGCAGGAGTTGGTGGAAGATTTTGCGGCGTTTTTCATCGCCACGTATGACGAGAAGAGGAAAAGGTGGGCAAAGAAGTGCTTTCGCGAAAACGCAAAGCGACGAAGAGCGAAATCGGAAGAAAACGCTAAGAATGATGCGCGTAAATTGACCGATGGGTTGGAACGAACGTTCGATGAACCGGCCTCGTCAAAGGATTTCGTCAGAATGCTGATGGAGTCGAAGAAGGGTTCGATGAGAACTGTACTCGTCGACGGGAACCGTCAAGGGATCGTGGAAGTGGTGAATAACATGCCGAAGTGCACGGTAAGGGAGTCTGCGTTCGGTTTTAAAAGGACAGAAAGGGAAATGACGGTTCCAGCTGTGCGAATTCGGCCGGTGTCGAACGTGCCTGAGTACCGAGCTTACGTGTATTCCGTGCATGAAAACGTCCGAGGCTTGGAAGAAGAGAGGAGGAGAAAGTTGCTCATTTCTGATCAAGATGGCGAGTACCGAGTCGCGAATGAAAACGATTCCGATTACAGCGATGAGGAGGAAGACTTCGAAACCGGGGGAGAAGAGTACCCGTGGCATCGACGCGACGATCTTTTGTTATATTCTTGTGTTAAGTACGTCATCGGTGAGAACTCAAAATTAGACGAGTTTCTCATTCAAGACGTTTCAGAAGCTGCCGCGACAGCGGGCGGTAAGGGAGCAGCTATTGCAGGAGATGAAGACGAAAAAAAAGACGAAGCAAAGCCGAGTAAAACTGAGGATACAACAAACACAACGACAACAAACGAAACGACGACGAAAATGGAAGTAGAAGATGTCGCGATGACTGGCGACGAACGAGTAGAAACTGAGGAAGAAGACGAAGATGGGTTTGCAAAGCTGAATAAGCATCTCGAAGAAAGAAATAAGAACGAACAAGAACCGCAAAACCGGCAGCAGCAAAGAGACGAAGAAATTGAAGTGAAAAAAGATGTGATGAACGAAGAGGAGGACAAAAACGACAAGGAGAAGAATCTATCTGACGACATCAAAACTAGCACTGCTGCGACACAAACGAAGAGGCATTACACCCCAATCGATATCAAAGCGAAGCAATTATTCGAAAGTGCATTGTCCGCGCTCGCTTCATACATCACCGGTGTGCCTCCGGTCAGCAGCATCGCATCACGGGTCAAGATTCTTCGTGATCAAGAGTGTGGCATTCGAGACATTGTCAAAGACGTAGAATCTATGCACGACAAGGATGCGAAAAAGAAGAAATCCAAATTGACTTCTTTACCGAAATTGAAAACGTTCGAGGCGATAGCAAAGGAAGTCATAAGCCGAGAATCAATCGATTTCTTGCCTCGAAGATTGCACGAGTACAAGAATATGGAAGCCGCGATGGATTCCTTTCGCACGTTGTTTTGTCCAAGATGTCACAGTTATTCGTGTCAAGTTCACGGCAACGGGCACTTGCCGAGCATCGGACGAAGGATTCTTACGAATCACAAACCCGAATGGAAAAATAGGGGAGGACAGTCTGGTGGCCCGCAACAGAAGAAGAAGAAAGAGCACGTTCCGGTCCCGGGTAGAAGAAATGAACGCCTTAGGGGCAAAGACACCATCAATCCCAACACCGATGCGAGCGCCCCGGCCACCATGGACTTCGATGATACCAATGACGATAAGAAAGAAGAAGATGGGCGAATGAATGACGCGGATGATATCAATAACATTGACGGCATCGAAGAAGGTGGAAAGAAGCAAAGTGCTCCCAAATGTGATCCAGAAACAAATTATTTAGCGCTCGCAAAACCAAAAGATCCGTGCCGAAGTTCTGAGTGTTGGCGTTCAAACGAAGCACTCTTCGCTCTCATGAAAAAATTGCAACCGCCGTGGCTTCCTCCGTCCGACCGCGTATTTTGCGCGCCGATTCCCGCTGATAATAAGGATAAAATGATCGATCAGATGGATGTGTCTGAGGCGGAAATGGCAGATTTCCTCTCCCGAGACGAATCCATCACCGACGAGTACTTATTGTCCATCGCTCAAAAGTACAAGCACACCGCAAAGTGGGAGAATTGGGTCGTCGAGGTATTCGACAAATCGTTGGATATTTTCGAAGATTCAGCGAATCCTTGCGCGGTTGCTAGTTTCTTAGAACCGTGCGAAACGAAACCGCCGTCGTGTAAAATCGTCTGTGAAGAAATGCTCTCGATGTTTTGCGAAGACATTTTGGACAAGAGAAAGGAAGATAGAGCAGCTCAAAGGGCCGAAAAGGGCGAAGCTAAAAATGGTGGTACAACTGCAGTTGATGCTGCGACAACGACAATGGACGCTAGAAAAAGAAAAGGCCCGCGATTGATCAAGCGAGCGTGGGAAACGCAAGCAGAAAGCAAACAAATCGGTAACAGTCGACATCGACGAAAAGCCTCCAAGAAGGCGCCCAATATTGGTTACCAAGGTACGGTCGCAAAAAGCACCGTCGCGCGAAGAAAAGAAGCCTCCGAAGGTGACAAAAACGCTTTGTGGTGCGAATATGAACCGTGCAATTGTGAGGGTGGCGTCTGCACGGACGAATGTCCGTGCTCACTGAACTGGAACTTTTGTGAAATCAACTGCGGGTGCGGCGCAGATTGTCGCAACGCATTCATCGGATGTAATTGCAAAAGCGATTGTTCCAAATCGACGTGCCCGTGTAAAATGGCCGCGAGGGAGTGCGATCCGGACAAATGTACGGAGTGTTGGCCGTCTATTCGAGATTTTTCAAGGCGCAAGAGAGAGTTAGAAGGCATTACTCTCGATACGGAAATTTTTTCCAGCGATCCAAAGTTGTTTGGCATCACCGAAATTAACATGAAGCGCAGGCAAGAAGACAAGAAAGCGCCGTGCGAAAATATGAAACTCCAATTGAAAGAGCATGCGCACGTTTTACTTGGAAAATCTCCAATCGCTGGTTGGGGTGCCTTCTTTGGCTGTGATGCGAAGAAAGACGATTTCTTGGGCGAATACGTTGGCGAGATGATCACGCATGGAGAAGCCGAAAGGCGCGGGAGCCAATACGATCAAACCAACTCCAGCTTTTTGTTTAACCTGAACAACAAGTGGGTCTTAGACGCTTATTCGCGAGGAAACAAGTTCAAATTCGCGAACCACTCAAAGAAACCGAACTGTTATCCCCTTGTGATTTATGTGCGCGGGAACCATCGCATCGGCATTTACGCAAAAACGGATTCCAAATTCGGCGACGAAATGTTCTACGATTACGGGTATACGAAAGATATCATCGGAGAAGCTCGCGTTTGGGCGCACGATGATGAAGACCAGGACGAAGGGAATTATAGAAAGTAATACTAATGAAGTTATCAATTCACATTATCATCGATACATCTCTTGTCATTCAACAATACCTAATTTTACGCGCTCTAAAAATTTTCTTCTAATTGCTTAATTGCTATCACTACTTCGTCCTCCTGAGCCTCTACCTCTTCCTCCTCTGCCGGGTGATCCTCTGCCTCTTCCCCTACCACCACCATCGACCCATGGCGGTGCGTTCGAATTTCCTCGCCCACCTTCGCTGTCGTAAAAGTTTCTTCTCACGACTCGTCTTCA
>Ga0255751_10006628_pt1 | contig 10155 bp, 19 predicted proteins | sample 071ome_20_FD_179951 | JGI IMG/M metagenome (GOLD analysis project Ga0255751, IMG submission 179951) | Coastal salt marsh microbial communities from the Groves Creek Marsh, Skidaway Island, Georgia - 071412BT metaG (version 2) | ecosystem: Environmental > Aquatic > Marine > Intertidal zone >...
ATATAAAAAACTTCATGTTTTTGTAAATGAAAATGCATAGAGGTGCGACAATCTTGTTTGATAAATAATTCTTTACCGCAGTAATTTTCTTCTTCATTATTTGCGAACCATATTTCATGCCCCCATCTTTTTTCTACGAATTTAGGTTGTGTGTTCATATTTTTAATTTAAAAGGGACAACTTGATTTCCTTTTTCATCTTTATCTAGGACTTCAACAACTTTGCATTTTTCGGGGTTAGCCACAAAAATCTTGGGGTGATCTTCTTCATCTAGAATTCTTTTTAAATTATTCGGATCAATCTCCACGCATTCAAGCAGGTCTTTTCCATTATGCTTGTTAATGTCATACGAATGAGGATATAGTCCTTCTTCTTGATTTAGGTAACAAAGAATTCTTCCGTATCTTGTGCGGGTTTTTCCCTTATAGGAAATGAATCCTCCAATTTCAAATGTTTTCTTCTTGAATAATTCTTTGCGTGGAATATAGTATTTTACATTATTTCTTTTTATTTTAAATGCTTTGTGTTTTCCAAAAACATCTTCTATGGGTAGTAGTGTTTTCTCGTGAACTAAAATACATTCAAGACTAGGATTTGTGGAGCTATCTTCTAAGATAGAAGTTATTTGACCAATTCTTCTTTTTAAAGAGAAAGATTTTTCTTTGATATAATCTCCTATAACAAGATTTTTGTTGCTTTTTTTATTCATTTCTTTTTATTTAAAAATTGCCTCTCCCAATAATTAGAGCTTTTTCTAAGTGCGTCATTTGATTCTCTGATATATTCAAGCAAGTCATTAATGAGTGAAATTTTCAATTCAATAAAACGCGAGTCTACTTCGTCTTGTATTTCATCTAAAATTGATTGAACGAAATTAATATAAGGACAAGTTTCGGTAGGAATTTCGGGGGTTTGTGTTGAGCTTTTTTGCGATGGATTGGTCATTTAACTTTCCATTATTGTATCATGTTAAACTTCTAAAGTCAATAAAAATGTGTAATAAAATATTATGCCCGAACAGCCAAGATTTGATGATGCGGGAGAGCTTGTTCCGCATAGGAATTTTACAATTCCATTTAACTATGTATGGGAGCAAGCAACCTCAAGATGGGTTCCCATGACTGCGGGTGGTTCTTACGCAGGAGGTATTACCGCTCAAGCAAGCGATTTTGTGCATAAATTTGGAAGTAATAATAATATCAGTAATCAAGTAGCTTTAAATGCACAAGAAACAATTTGGGATGGTTCAAATGAATATGTTTTTCCTGACGATAATGGCGAAGATATGGAAGTCGTTTCCTCTAGTGGTTCCGACAACCAAAATATAGTTATTCAAGGTTTAGATGAAAACTTTCAATTAAAAACTTTAAGCACCACACTTACAGGAAGCAATCCTGTCGCTATTGGAACTTGGTCAAGAGTATTTCGTGCATACAATAATGATTCTACAAATTTTACAGGAAATATAACTATAAATGAAGTTGGTCAATCTATTGATTATGTAAAAATTCTAATAGGAAATAATCAGACCCTAATGTGCATATATACTATTCCCGCTGATAAGATTGGCTATTTAACAAAATATAGTTTATCTGCTCAAAAACCAAGTTCAAGCAGTATTAATTTTACCGCACAAATAAGAACACGCGAATTTGGTAAAGTATTTCGAGTGCAAGAGATCGTATCTTTTGGTACAGATCACGACACGCAAAGAACATTAGACTTTCCAACTAAACTACCACCAAAAACAGATATAATATTTAATATAGTAGATTCAGATGGAAACAATGGTGCAGTTAATGCTGATTTTGATATTGCATTGCACGATTTAAATTAATTATCAATTTTATTTCCTTTGGATAAATTATCCTCTGCCCATAAAGGTTGAAGGTTTGTATAATGACAGAGTTTGATTATATCTTCTTCAGTTTTTGCGCTAGATAATGGAGTAATATGATCTATGTGCCAACCATAAAATCCATGATTATCAAAAGTCATTTTTTCACCTGTTTCAGGGTGATCGTGAAATTGTTTAGATAAATGCTCCTCTAATTCTTTCCAATTGTTTAAACCAAGAAGTTTTAGTGAAGAGTTATTTTTTTTCTGACCTATTGATTTAAAGGCTCTACGGCAAGATCCACTATAATTATTTTTTATTCTAAAAAGAGGGTCTTTTTTCGCCCTCTGCTTTTTGTAAGCGTTCCATTTCTTTATGATTTTCGGTTTGTTGGCTTCGTAATAAGCCTTGTCTCGCTTTGCGATTTTCTCTTTGTTGGATTCACGATAAGCCTTGCTATATGCATTTCTTTTCTCTTTGTTAGCTTCGTAATAAGCCTGACTTCGCTCTAAAAATTTGTCTTTATTAGCTTCGTAATAAGCCTTCTTTTTTTTTGCGAGTTTCTCTTTGTTGGCTTCGTAATAAGCCTTGTCTCGCTTTGCGATTTTCTCTTTGTTGGATTCACGATAAGCCTTGTCTCGCTTTGCGAGTTTCTCTTTGTTGGATTCACGATAAGCCTTGTTATATGCATTTCTTTTCTCTTTGTTAGCTTCACGATAAGCCTTTCTTTGCTTATTGAAACATTTGACGCAAGCTCCCCGTCTATAACCTTTAGATTTATCTCTAAGATGAAAATTATCTATTGGTAAAGTTTGATTGCATTTTGAACAGGTTTTTGTTGAATTTGTTTGCATAATAACAAAATTAAATAACTCCTGCCATTTGTTGTTGTAAAAGTTTGATTGCATAGTCCTTTTTCTTACATTCCAAATCCCACTTTGCAGGTTTATCGGGATCAATAGCAATATGTGGTGGGAAATTACCGAATGCAACATAATCAGCATGGGCACGAGGCTTTTCGGGCTTGCCTTCTGACCAATGAAAGACAGGAGAAATAAAATTTCCATTATTTACCCATGTATATGCACAACGCTCTGCTTGCCAAGCAAAGTCTGCGACTTCCGATGGATTGCATTTGTGGTGCAAATTATCTGCACACACAGGCAAATTATGATTATATTTCTCGAATAAATACTCGCTAAATTTAATGCAATTATCTACATTAAAGAAACCTTTGTCTTCGTTCTCGATAGTTAGTCTATTGTAAACCCCCGAATCACATTTCATTAGATTGTTGAAAAATCTTTCTGCCACATCTTCTAATGTTTCATCTGCTTGTGGGGTATAATTAATATGAATATTCATTGGGGCAGTATGATCTTGAGGCAAGCCTAGCTTGTCAAGGATACCTGCTTGAAAGTTTAGTTCATTTATTGTTCGATGAACTGCATCTTTGTTATTTGATGCAAGAACATTGAATTGGTCGGGATGAGAGCCAATGGATATTTTTAATGTTTGAGCAATAAGTCCCGCAAATCTAAGCTCTGAATCTATGGTCTTCGCATTTGGAATGCTTGAAAAGTCCAATTCCAAAGTTTGGTCAGTAAGAAGAGGGAATAAAGCAGAGCTAAGACGATAATGCTTGATCCCGCGATCAGCACAGTGACGCAAGATATACTGAGTAACATAAATATTATGCAAAATCCTTTCAGATAATTGTTTAATTGCCTCATCTTTACCTTCTGATTTACACAAGTCATTGAATCGTTTGCGGGTCATTGTGCGAAACGAATATTTTTTTTTGTCTTTGTCTTTAAGTTCTTCGCTGATACAAGTTAAGCCTAGTATTGTTGTCATTTATCCATGATACCTCATTTTGCTCTAGTTGTCAAGCTTTATTTTGGGTGTATATATTTATATGGAAATTGAAAAAATTATATTGCTTGCTTTAGGAACTATGGTTTCTGTAGTAGCTTTCTTTTTGAAAAAAGAAAATGCACGAGTCGAAAGAATAAGCGAAAAACTTAGGAAATTAGAAGTATCTCTCGCCAAAAACGAAGCGAGAGATTCGGAACGATGGATTCAGACAACAAAACTCCTCGAAGATAGAAGGCAAGACGCCATCAAAATCTACGAAAAAATAAATCAAAAATAATTACAAGCTTAATACTTTCGGAAGAATCGCAAAATCGGTTCGATTAAAAGATAATACCAAAGCGCAAAAAACATTATAATAAAATCATAAATCTTTGAGATTAACTTACACTCTTATCGTTACACTTTTTATTGATCAGAAGTTCTTGAAGCTCCCTGTTCTGCTATCGAGCGAATTTCTTGTTTAATAGCTTTTGATTGTTCTTTAATTTGTTGATGCTTTTCTTTATTTGCTTCTTTGAAGGCGGTGATTAATTGCTCTCGCTCTTGTTCTGAAGCGTTTTTCAAAGTTTCACGAAGTTCTTTGTGGGCTTCATGCATTTCTTTTTTGCTGTTTTGTAATTCAGCAGCTTTTTCTTTAAGCTCGTCGGATAGCTCCGGCCTAGGTCTTTTGGGGCGATTTGCCTCAAGCTCTTCTTTTATTTGTTCGCGAGCATTTTTAATTTCGTCAAATCTATCTTTGTTTTCAGATTTAAATTTATCTACGGCTTCTTTTATTTCTGATCTACTTGCATCTCGACCTAGTTCATTAATTTTTGCTTTTACATCTTCATGTAATGATTTTTCTAAACTTTTAATTGTAGAAATTTTTTCTTTTAATTCATCGCTGAGTTCGGGCTTGGAAGGTCTTTGAATCTCTACTTCAGGCTTTTCACCTCCTACTTCGGGTTTGTTTTGCTCAAGAAGTTCATTAATTTTGGCTTTAGCCTGATCATGAGTGATTTCGCCCGCTTCAACAGAAGCCTTGATTGCATCAGCCTGTTCTTTCAGCTCAGGCGAAAGCTTAATAGGGCTCTCTGGTTTTTGGGGTTGGGAGTAAGATGTAAGCCCTATAAGGGTAGCGATAAGTATTGTTGTTAGTTTTTTCATGTTTTATATGTTGCAGTTATTGTGCCAAAGGTTAAGTTGCTGGTAGTTAATGATTTAGGGTTTTGGGCAAAATAAAATTTGGTATTATTTACAAATAAAATAATTTTTGTGGGAATTATTCACAATTCTTTATCAATAATTTCCTTAAATTCATCGAACGATATTGCTTCACTTAAATCTTTTTCGTCGTAAAATGGGGAAAATTCTATTTCTCCATGATTTAGTATTTCGTAGTAAGATTTTTGTGCATCGTCAAGCATTAGCCTCAAAGAAGAAATCAATTCCTCGGCAGTTTCTGCCACTAATTCGGGGCTTTCTGCATGGGCAGATATTTCTTTGTCGTCGTTATAAAAAACTTCGTACAAGCCGTATTCGTCGGGCTTGCCGTTTACCTCTTTTTTAATTATTCTATAGTTCCACATATTTTTTTATTTTGTTAAAAACTTCTTCGACATTCATATGTTTGAGTATGAATCTTCTTCCATTGATATCATTACTGTATGAATATGTAATTAATGTCGGAAATTCAGATGGGGGATTGACTATTTCTACATCGAAAATTCCTCCTTTTTTCTTTAATACTTTTTCGTATTCCATGTATTCTTTATGAGATTCTATAAGTTCAAATTGATTCATAATTTAATCCATCCTTCAAAATTTGCAAGTTCTTGGGTTTGCTCTTCACATTTTGGTATTGCTTGATTCATTATAATATCAGTTAGTTCTTGGTCGGCAATTAGCTTTTCTTTAAAAAGATCAAAAAACAACTCGAAAGCCTCAACTCTTCGCTTTGGGAATTTGAATTCTTTACCTTTCGTAACAATTCCGTTCTTGAGCCAAACCAAAGGATGTTTGTTGCTTTTGTTCGCATTGCAGGATTTGCAAGAAGGTATAATGTTTCCTTGATGCTCCAAGCCGAACATCGGAGGTTTAAATAGTCTGCCATTTGTTGGTATGAAATGATCCATGTCCTTTTGTTCGTTTGCTCCGCAATACCAACATTTTTCAGGTTTTATTATATCAGAAAAAATTTCTAATTTGATTGATTCGTCTTCATCTGTCCAAATTGGAGATTGAAAATAAGCTAATAAGTCTTTGATTAAACCATTAAGCATACTGTGCCCTCGAAACAGAGTATTTCTGTTATATCTTTTTTCTACTCTTTTTGACATTTACTTGAATAGGTTCCTAGTCCACAACAAATTGCGAAAAACAATTGAATTAGGCACAAATAATTTCCGAATCGAGCGAGTTCAACACTTAAAATAACATTGATAACGCAACAAATTATGCATAATCTGCCGTAAAAATTACAATCTCTCCAAGGACGCATGATTTAAAATATTTGTATAAAATTGGTACGGAAGATGGGACTCGAACCCACACGCCTTACAGGCAACAGATTTTAAGTCTGTAGCGTCTACCATTCCGCCACTTCCGCTTTTGAGTATATAATATCACAATAACTTCGTTATGTCAAGGGTTATCGTAATCTCTTAAGCCTTTTGGCAAAATCCACATTCTTCTATCATACCAATAAAAAATTTTATTTTTCTTATAATAAAAATTATATAACCAACCAAAATTTTCAGAATATAAAAAAGTAGCTCTATTGAAAGACCACAGCCATCCAATTTTTTCGTGATAAATCCAAGAGTCTATTGTATTTAAGGGGTCTTGCATATTCGTAAATTGCCAATCTCCATTAATGTCTTTCGACCATTGATATTCATTGTGAATATTTGCGAGGTTTTCTTGCGAGCTTTCATTGTGCTCTATTTCTTTAGGGGTATTGACTAAAGATGGTTTTTCTGTTTCATTCATAAGATCAAGCGTTTTTTGCATTGCATCTTTTGTGGAATGACAATTCATAAAATGAATATGAAGATCCAAGGGTTGACCTGTTTCTACAGTTAAACAATAACTGCATCCGCAAAGGAGGTCTTTCATCTGTATGAGAGTTTGGCAATAACATGATGCGTTAAAAAATAAAAATAAAATAAACGCTCTCATGTAAAATATTACACTTTGGCGGAGAGAACAGGATTCGAACCTGCGGAAGGGTTAATGCCCTTCAATGGTTTAGCAAACCACCGCCTTCGACCACTCAGCCATCTCTCCAAAAGTGGAGCCACCTGTCAGATTCGAACTGACGACATCCTCATTACAAGTGAGGTGCTCTACCAACTGAGCTAAGGTGGCGTAAAGTTAAATTTTTTCGTCTCCCGCTCGCCAATTCATCACCCAATTAAAGCTTTGTGTTGAAATTTCTTGAATTTGTTTTTCATTTAAATAGCTTACTGCGGATCTGAGATTGGCTTGAAGGGTGTCGATTATTACATATAGGTCTTGAATTTGTTTTTCTTGATTGTTGATTAATAGTTTTAATTGTTGCTCGTTCATTGTTGCCTTGGTGTGGCAACTATTTACACTAAATTTCTATTTTAAATTTGAATAAGGACGAATCCACCCATCTGTACTCAAGCGAAAAGCTGCGGTTTTACTACCATTGGTTTCAAGATTTAATATTTTTGCAAGATGTTGGGATTGCTGGGCAGAGAGATTTGCCCTTTCTCCGTTCACAAAAACAATATAAGGGGTATAGTCATTTAAATTAAAAGGGGACGGCACTTTGTTGATTTGGATTTCGTTATCTTTAGATTTTTCAGGAAAATATGCAATTGTGCGGTACTCAATCTTTTTCTCTATCAGACAGCTTGATAGGCTAATCGTTAAGGCGAATAATAGTAAGGTTTTCATTGTCTTCTAGTAGTTTATTGGTTTCTTTTTCTGCTTCTATAAAAACTTCTGGATGATTTTCTTTGCACCAATTTAATACCCATTCTTTGACATACATTGGCTTGACATCTTCTTTAGATAAAAAAATAGTTGCTGTACTCATTTGAAAATATTTTCTCTATTATACTTATGATTTTTGATTTTGTAAAGCAAACTTTTTAAAATTAACTCAGATTTTTTGTCTTTTTTGTTTTGCGCTTTTTGAATTTCGTCTCTTATTATAGATCTATCAAATTCGCCTTTATAAGTCCAGCCCAAATCAAACCCTTTTTGAAGAGCCCTTCTGTGAGCTTCTTCATGTAAATTGTGAATATGGTCATTAAACATTAGAATAATTTAAGTTGAGAGGGATCTTCTGTTTCCTCGTTGTCGTTATCATTTAGAATTTCTTCCGTAAGTTTAAAAGAACGAAGCCAGTTTTTTTGCGCCATGCGAATAACAAACCGCATAAATGCAAAAGCATAAACTTTATTAAGTTCAATGCAGCCAAGCATCCCGTCTGCTTCTGATATCGTAAATACCTTTCTTTCTTCATCATATTCAAAGGTGAAGCTTTTCAGTTCTTTGGTTATTCTTGGCATGACTAAAATAATATCACATATCATTGATAATGTAAAGGAAAAAAGCGAGTGTATATATAAATAAGGAAAAAAATTATGCTAAAACGAAAAGAACGACAAATCGTGCTTGATTATTTGTATCAAGAATGCATGGCGGAGTCAAAAGATCAATTTATTATCCGAAGCAAGATGACTTGCAAATTAGAGTCTAAAATGAAATACGAACATCTCTCAAATAAAGAAAAGTTAGAAGTTTATAAGTCAGCCGTAAGAAAAAAAATTATAAATTACTTGATAGACGGCGCCTCTAAATCGTTGGCTATAGATTGGGTAAATGGTTGCCCCAAAAAAAGAGAGATGCGTGTTCGTGAGTGGGCTTTCAATCATTATGATGAACTTTCTAAGGCTGAAAAAGTAGCAATATGTGAGAAATTGAGTTTAACATATATGGGTTAATCTCCAAATTCATAACCAAAATACTCAATGTCCTTTGCGTATTTTTCTGCAACAATCTCTATTGTTTCCTTATCGTAGTATTCCGTATAATGCTTTCTTTCGATACCAGATCTTTGTTTGGCTGTATTTCTTTTGAGTATTTTAAAATTAGGAATTTTAATTTTTGAACTTATAAATGCGTCAAAGTCTCTCTGTAGCTTTTCAAAGAAAAGTATATTTTTCACGATAATCTCACCGTTTTCATTGGAGATCCACTCAATTTGCCGCCTGTATCTGTGTTGATTATATTCCTTATAATCATTATTATTCGCACGCCTTATGAAGTCTTTGAAGTTCTTGCAGTCAAAATACCATGATTTTATACCCCAAAAATACAAGGAAACCATTCTGTCCCAAGGGTTTCTTATTACAGTAAATAATGTATTTTGTTCTATATCTTGCTCGGTAATATGAGTACATGTCGGAGCTTCAGGCCAATTTATTGGGCTAGTAAAATTCGGTATGCTATGATGCTTTCCCTCATAGTTATTATGTGGGTACTCTTTCATGAAGGACTTTATAATTGCGGTGCCAGCATTTTTAGTGATATCAATAAAAATAAACTTTTGCTCTTTGCATTTCATCTTTCTCGTTCTGAATTTATGCTAAAATATTCAAGCATCAAATCAAACATTTTATGCGAATCAACTGTAGTGCCGAAGTCACCCCCTCTGCATACAGGATGTTTTCCAGCTCGTGATCCTGCACCGTGATGGTAGATTAAGTCGTCATAAATCGTAAAAAAAACTTTGTGCTTTGTTAATGACCTAGTCCTTAGTAATCTGTACCAGTCAATATTTTGATCCAGAAGGTATTTATATAGCTTACCTCCAGTATCATACAAATCTCCCCCAGTAAAACACAGCTTTTTGGGGTCATCCACGGGTAAACCATCCCAGTTTAATCTGTGGTTTTTCCAAAAAGAAGCGTGCGTGCAAGTGAAACTCGGGTGAGGTATTACATCTCCGCCGTTCTCAGGGCGATTAACCGCAATTAAGGGGTATTCTAATAATTTTTTAGAAATATAATCATTGACATGGTTGACGGGGAATGCATCGCTATCCATCCAGATCAAAAAATCACTTTCTTGAGTCTCTGGGTCATCTAGGACTAATTGCGTCAAGCTGTTTAGCCTCACCATATGATCGCTGGACGCTTCAAGAGTCTTTTTCTTGTTTTCGTTTTTGAAATTCTCGCAAAAATAAAACTTATGTTTGTGTTTAAGAATATTAAATCCATCGCAATATGCCCAAACCTTATAATTAGAGATGTATTTGGAAATTTGCTTTAATTGCGGGTCAATCCACTTGTCAATTTTGGAATGTATTGTAATAATATGTATCATTATTAGGTTTTGTACTTATCCGACATAAATTTTAAAAAATTGTCCACGCTAATTAAGTTCAACCACTCGTTTCTGTTTTTGTTAAAATTTTCATA
>Ga0255751_10006650_pt1 | contig 10139 bp, 17 predicted proteins | sample 071ome_20_FD_179951 | JGI IMG/M metagenome (GOLD analysis project Ga0255751, IMG submission 179951) | Coastal salt marsh microbial communities from the Groves Creek Marsh, Skidaway Island, Georgia - 071412BT metaG (version 2) | ecosystem: Environmental > Aquatic > Marine > Intertidal zone >...
AATCTTAGCGTTGCTGGACAAGTAAGAAGTCAACTCGAAGAAGCACTTAAACAGAAACCTGAAGCAGAAGGATTTGATAATGAGTAACATAACAATCCCTAGTGACGAACAAACAAAGAAGCGTATTCGAAGTGCGCTGGAAGAAATCTCTAACTCCATGACACGAATGGGTGCTGAACGTGATCTAATCAAAAACATTCTACAGGATGTTGAGGATGACACTCAGGTGCCAAAGAAATACATTCGTAAGATGGCAACTATTTTTCATAAGCAAAATCTCAACGAAGTCAAAGCAGAAAACGATGACGTTGAGACGCTGTACGAAACGGTTGTCTAATGTCTGCTGTAACTAAGTCTCGCCATCTTGCTAAGACTATCACATGGCGGATAACTGGTACAATCGACACGATGCTTATCGGTTGGTTGGTAACTGGTAGTCTGGAAGTCGGAGCAATGATTGGTGGGATTGAAGTTATAACTAAAATGATTTTGTACTACACTCACGAACGAGTGTGGTACAAGTATATAAAATTTGGAGTGAAGAATGTTTGATTTTCAAAAACCAACAACTCAGATGTTAGGACGTTGGCAACCATGGCACGATGGGCACACTGAGTTATTTAAAAGGGCACTAGCAGAAACTGGACAAGTTATCATTATGGTGCGTGACGTCGGTGGCGTAGTAGGACAAGACGCTGGTGGCGGTAGAACGGCAAAGCAAGACGACAATCCATTTGACTTTCATGAAGTTCACACAAATATTGTAAAGGGATTAAAGGAAGCAGGGTTTACACTTAACAAAGAATACCAAATTATGAAAGTGCCAAACATCGTTGACATTAGTTATGGTCGTGGTGTTGGATACACTTTCACCGAGCATGACTTGGGAAAGGATGTACACAATATCAGCGCAACTAAAATCAGAGCAGAGATGCGTAGTAAAGGAGAACTGTAATGTGGTATAGTCTTGTATTACTTACAGCAGTGGGTGTTCAATCAATTGGAACTTATGATGATTATTTAAGATGCCAGATTGCCGCAGAAGAATGGAAAGAGCAAAACGTTGCGGCAGGATGCGTTGAACAAAAAGATCCAACAGAAGCATTTGCTGATATGGTAAATATAATGCAACAACTTAGATAAGGAAAACTAATGGGTATAACAGCAACCAACAAGGCACTTGAAAGAATCCGTGAAGTTGATCCAGTTGTATACAATATTTTGAAGCGAAGTTGGGAAGAGTCATTTGGTGATGCAGTACCAGATGCAGAGATCAAGGCACGTTTGAGTCATGCAGTTGTTTTGAACTCTGATGATACTGATGTCGAGTTTGTGGTCAACAGTATCAAAACAGTGCTTGCTACTCGATGATTGACTTCTACTGTGAATGGTAGTATAATAGATGTATATTGTGATGGGATTATATTATGCGAGAAGAATTTCTATGGGTCGAGAAGTATCGACCAAAAACTATACAGGACACCATACTTCCTGACGATCTAAAGTCAACGTTTCAACAATTCATAGACAAGGGCAACATACCTAATCTGTTGCTCACTGGCACTGCTGGTATTGGTAAGACTACTGTTGCCAAAGCAATGTTGGAAGAAGTTGGTGCAGACTACATCGTAATCAATGGTTCTGACGAGGGTCGTCTCATCGACACTCTCCGTAACAAAATCAAAAACTTTGCCTCAAGTATGTCTTTGGCAGGAGGACGTAAGTATGTCATTCTTGACGAATCTGATTACCTTAATGCGGAAACTGTTCAACCTGCTCTTCGAAATTTTATGGAAGAGTATTCTGCTAATTGCGGTTTCATCCTTACTTGTAATTTTGTTAATAAAATTATTCCCCCACTTCACAGTCGTTGTTCAGTTGTAGAGTTTAAGATACAAAAGAAGAGCATGCCTAAACTAGCAGGGCAGTTCTTCAAACGTGTCGAGTCTATACTTGGATCGGAGAGTATCGAATATGATCAGAAGGTTGTTGCCGAACTTATTACTAAGCACTTCCCTGACAATCGCCGTATCCTAAACGAACTGCAACGGTACAGCGTCTCTGGTAAGATTGACTCTGGTATTCTTGCAAATAATAGCGATGCTAATCTGAAGGAACTTATCAACGGCATGAAGAACAAAGAGTTCTCCGTCGTTCGTAAGTGGGTTGGACAAAACATCGACGGTGACGTTGCCTCGTTCTTCCGCAAGTTTTATGAGACAATACATGATCACGTGTCTCCAAGCAGTGTGCCTCAGATTGTGGTAACACTTGCTGATTATCAATACAAGTCTGCGTTTGCTGCCGATCAAGAAATCAATACCATGGCGATGCTTACAGAGATAATGGTGGATGCGGAGTGGAAATGAGAATAGGATTTACATGTAGCACATTTGATTTACTGCACGCAGGTCACATACAAATGTTGCGTGAAGCAAAAGAACAATGCGACTACTTAATATGTGGACTGCAAGTTGATCCTAGTATTGATAGACCTGAAAAGAACTCACCTGTACAAACTATTGTAGAACGTCATATTCAACTAGACGCTGTTAGATATGTTGATGAGATAGTTCCTTACACTACTGAACTTGACTTAGAAGATATCCTATCTATGTATCATATTGACGTGCGCATACTGGGCGACGAGTACAAGGACAAGGAATTTACTGGTAGGGATATTTGTAAACGCAGAGGAATCCAGTTGTACTTTAATAAACGTGATCACAGATTCAGTTCAAGCGGATTGCGTAATCGAGTTTTTAACGCAGAAAGTGAATGATGGCAAAGACTAATCCATTTGACTATACTAATGCTGTTACTCAAACCAAAAAGGACTTGATGCGTGGTACTGCTAATGATAGATTGGCAGAGCGTGACTATAATCCATTTCTAACAAATCGTGCTTTATCTTATCATAACGACACGGTATTCTTCGCTAACGAGATGAACCGTCGTCATCATTTAGATAATCTTTTACAGTTTGATTTTTTACTAAATATTGTCAGACCCAAGAAAAGATTTGCTAAATGGGCGAAGAAAGATAATGATGGTGACGTGTTGATTGTTAAAGAATTTTTTGGATATAACGACACAAAAGCACGCCAAGCTCTCACTATCCTCTCCCCTGAGCAACTGACTACAATAAGAAAAACACTGGCAAAGGGTGGTAGAGATGATAGAAAACATGGTTGAAGTCACACTGAATAACGAAGATGACTTCTTAAAGATTAGAGAAACATTGACACGGATTGGCGTCGCATCAAAAAAGAACAAAACAATATACCAGTCCTGTCACATATTACATAAGCAAGGCAAGTATTATATTGTTCACTTCAAAGAGTTGTTTGCATTAGACGGCAAACCATCTAATTTTGCTGAAGAGGATATGGGTCGCCGTAATACAGTTGCTAACTTACTTGCTGAGTGGGGTCTTGTTACTTTGGTTGATGCAAACAAGAGTAAAGAACCTGTGGCACCTTTGTCACAAATTAAAGTGTTACCATTCAAAGAAAAGAATGATTGGGAATTAGTAGCAAAATATAATCTAGGAAAAAAGAGGTAGTGTAAAAATAATATTATGGATTTACCTTATTGGTTGTTTGAAGATGCAGTTCCGAGTGAAGTATGTGACATCATAATTAAAGGTGGAATGGATTTACCCCCATACGACGAAGCTTCTGATTTTTATTATACCAGCGAAAATCTTTCTACAGAAAGAGTTTGTTTTTTAGATGATCGTTGGATAAATGGTATCATTAAATATCATGTCGACATGGCGAATTTACAAAGTTATAAGTTTGATATCACTTATGATTTTCAAGAAAAAATGCAGTTTATTGTGTATGGAGAGCAGGGATTTTTTGGATGGCATCATGATGTATTACCGCCAGAACCATCTCCAATTTATCCGAGAAAATTGACTTCAATTTTAATGTTAAGTGATACAAATGATTTTGAGGGTGGAGAACTTGAACTGTTTACTCATAACGATACAAATGGTCAGATTTATGGACAAGCGATTGAAAACTTCAACAAAGGATCTCTAATCGTTTTCCCTGCAGCATCTTATCATAGAGTTAGAAATATAACTAAAGGTAAAAGAATTACATTGGTACACTGGACACATGGTCCAAAATTAAAGTAAGGAGTGATATGACACATTTTGAAATGGTTCGTGAATTTATGAATGCTTTTGGGCAAGAGGTTAAAACTAAAACTGAAATGCCTGACAAAGAAACTCAAGTTCTTCGATATGCTTTGATCCACGAAGAACTCAATGAATTTGTTGACGCAATGAAGAAGGAAGACTTAGTAGAAGTCGCCGATGCGTTGACAGATCTTCTCTATGTTGTCTATGGTGCTGGACATGCGTTCGGTATTGATCTTGACAAAACATTTGCTGAAGTCCAACGTTCAAATATGAGCAAACTGGGTGAGGATGGCAAACCCATTTATAGAGATGATGGTAAGGTCTTAAAAGGACCAAATTTTTCTGAACCGCAACTTAAAGAATGTTTGAATTTAGGAGATTAACATGACTATGATGGATATGATGCTACTTGGAGTTCTATTGGTTGTCGCATTGTGGGTTATTATCACCATTTGGAAAGATATGAGACCGCAAGAGACTGCAGTTGAAAAAGAACTCAGAGAAAATGCTGAACGTATTTTGAATGAGGAAGAAAAGTTCGAGAAGGATATTCCTCCTGCTTGGCCGTTTCCAACAGCGCACGAGAAGATGCAAGAAACTTCTCCAGTGAAACCAAAGCGAGCTAAGGATGAGAATGGCAAGTTCATAGCAGACGATCCTTCTACGCCAGAGAATGAGGCATGGGAAGGTGGCAAAGCACCTGCTAAACCAAAGGCGAAGCGTAAACCAAAGGCAACAACTAAAAAGGCAACAACTACCAAGAAGTCTACCACGCCAAAGAAACGCAAACCAAAAGTCACTGAAAAGGCGAAACAAAATCCTTGACTTTACCTCTGAAAAGAGGTAAAATGGAATAAATAGAAGCGGAGTTTTTTGTGAGTGAACTTGGCAACAGAATCACTCACTATCACACATACACACAAAGGAAAATAAATGAAGACGCTAAGGAGGGTAGCACTTAAATTTATTGTATTACAAGCAGCACGAGCAAAAGCAAGAATCCGAAATTGGAAAAATGGTGGGTATTGGGCATGAAAAAATTAATGTCCAAACTAAGCATTGCATTTGAGAGATGGTTTGAAAGTAATGAAAAAAAGGCACTCGAAGATTATCTGTCAAAATCGCAAAACATTTCAGATCTTGAAACACGAATGAGAAATTGGCAATATGCCAGTACAAGCAGAAGAAACTTTCTGCCTTACTAACTATATTATTAACACACATCACACAGGAGGTAATACCGTGGCAAATAAAAATCCATTCGAAATTCGTTTTGACGTTCTAGCAATGGCAAAAGAAATGCTAGATAAACAATACGACATGGCGCAGGCAAATTACTATAACTTTCTTGAGCAAGTAAAAGACAGTCAGAAAACTTTTGAGGATGTTGAGCAGTATGTTCCCAAAATGTATCAACCACAAGAAGTTATGGAGAAGGCAGAAGAGTTGTATAAATTCATTATGAAGAAAGACTAATTGGAGAAGGGGGAGGAAACTCCCCCTGTATATTATGAAAGATTTGAAATCCCCTCTTAGATATCCTGGTGGTAAAAGCAGAGCAGTCAAGTTTCTGTTCCAAGATCACCATCTACCAAAAGACAAAATCGGCGAGTATCGTGAACCATTCCTTGGTGGCGGTAGTTGCGCAATCGAGTTCACCAAGAAGTATCCTGAGATGCCTATATGGGTGAACGACAAGTATTACAATCTCTATTGTTTTTGGATTACGCTAAAGAAAGAGGGCGATAAACTTGCTGACTTCTTACACAAGAAAAAAGATTCATTGCTAAATGCTAGTGATCCTCAGCAAGCGCACTTAGATCAGTTTCCTATACTCAAGTCTGAGATAAACGATCAAACTAATGAGTTCGAACGAGCGTGGCGTTTCTATATGCTGAATCGTTGTTCGTTCTCAGGATTAGGAGAAACTGCTGGTTCGTTTAGTAAGGACTCAATCAACAGCAACTTTAATCATACTATTATATCACGTCTGCCACGTTTCCAAAAACTGATACAAAAGTGGTACATAACAAACTATGACTACAAGCATTTGTTTGATGGAGACGAAGACGCATTTATATTCTGTGACCCACCCTATGATATCAAGTCGTTCATCTACGGCGACAAAGGTAATATGCACGAGGGGTTTGATCACAAAGAGTTTCACGATTGTGTAGACAATGGTTGTTCTAATATGATTATGATAACATATAACTCTAATGAGACAATCAATAGAGTCTACAACAGTTGGGAAAGGATAGAGTGGGATCTGACTTATACGATGCACTCTGGTAAAAAATATCGAGATGATGAAAAGAACAGGAAAGAACTTTTGTTGGTAAACTATCCAAGAAACTTACAAAAAACTCTTGATCTTTTTGTAGCATGACTATAATCCCAGTTTACGATAACAAAGGTGAACTTGCCAATCAGATAGAGATTGATGACGACCTCAACTTTGTCAATGATAGAGTGTGCAAGGGGAAGCAATACTACTACAAAGGTGTTGGGGTAAAATATGATCATCAATACATTGAAGAGTTGAATGATGATTATGAACTGATATCGTTTGCTGATGTTTTCTATATGAAATATAAGGTGGCGAAAAAATGTTTCATCGGTAAGAGTGGAATCTTTCAAGAACCATACTTGTTTATATACGACGATTGGGTTGGAACGTGTGGTCCAAAAGAAGGATTGATTGTTCTCAACTCTTCATTCAAGTATTCGTCAGTTGATGTCATAGATTACGTTCAGTTCGACGAAGAACATCGACAAGCATATTATGTTTTAGATTACAAATGCAATCGTAAGAAATATGCAAGGGATGGCGGTGATCCAAAAAAACTTGGTGAACTGATAGACTATATGCTAAACAACGATTGGAACTTCTTGTGGGATAAGAACGTGATACAAGACATAACGCCAGAAGGATTAGTTTCTGATGTAGGTGATATGTTCACAGGAGAAGATCTAACATATAAACTTGGAACTGCATACTCTGTATTGTATAGTCTTGGGCAAGCAAACTTCCAGCAATACGTGGACTTTGTTGAATACCATAATATACAACAATCAAGTAATATCAATATGTCATATATGACAACTGCGATGAAACTACTGCAGAAAAATAATATTGACATTTCCCCTTTAATACAGTATAATGATATATTGTTAAATTATAAACATGCTGTGCTTACTATGATGGACGGTAAAAACTGTGCTCATTGTGCCTGTGACATGTACACGGAACAGGGTGAAAAAATTAAGCAACAGTACAAAGATAATTTGACAATTTGATATAAATAAACACCGTAGGACTCAAGTTGGACTTGCTATGCTCTCCGATGACCTGTCTTGCATTTTTCTAACTTAGTAAATTGAAAGGAAGAACTATGTGGACTAAACCTACATACACCGAAATGAGATTTGGTTTCGAAGTTACGATGTACATCGCTAACAAGTAATCAAGTTTCATAGGGAGTGTAGTTACATCGGTGGGTGCACTCCCACCTAAGTCTTACATTAACCGAGTCGCCGAAAGGGACTCATATTTTAATCTCGCTTTAATAAAGGAGAACTTTATGACTATCACAAACTTTCCTCGAGATATCTTTCTCGGTTACGACGCTCTGTTTGATTCATTGAATCGTATTGACGAAATGAAAGCAAAGCAACCGTCCTATCCTCCATACAACATTATTCAGAAAGAGACGAATCATTATCTCATCGAGATCGCCATTGCTGGGTTCACGAAAGATGACATTGATGTAACTCTTGAACGTGGGGTTCTAACTGTTGAGGGTAAGAAGAAAGATGATTCCTCTAAGTATATTCACAAAGGCATTTCAGCAAGAGCGTTCCGTAGAACATTTACACTTGCTGACACCATTGAGGTGATTGGTGCGGATGTGATTAATGGTATGCTATACATTGGTCTACACAATGTAATACCTGAAGAGGAGTTGCCCAAGAAAATTAATTTGGGTGAGTTCAGCAAAACTGACAAGTCTTTGCTGTTAGGTTAATCTCAGGAGAGGGGAGCGCAATGCTCCCCGACTTATATTATGAAATGGACTGATGAAGAAATAAAAAGATTTGTGGATCACTTTGGTAAGGAGTTGCCAGATCCAACTAATTATCCGAGAGTGTTTTCTTATTATGTTAAATTGTGGAACTATATCAACCGTGAGAAGAAAAAATAACTTTGACTTCATGGGGTTTCGTAGTATAATAGATACATGAAATTCTATACTAACTTTTTTATGCGAGGTAACTACGTCATCGTGCGTGGTTATCAAAACGGTGAACGATTCACGGATCGTATCGAATACAAACCTACACTCTATGTTCCTGCTCGGAAACCATCCGACTGGCGTTCAGTTGACGAGAATCAACTAGAACCAGTTGATCTTGGGAGTATACGAGAGGCAAGAGATTTCGTAAGAACTTACAGTGAAGTTGAAGGGTTCAAGATCTACGGATCTACGCTTTACGATTATGTTTGCGTTCATCAAAACTTTACACAAGAATATGACACAGAGTTTATTAAAATTGCTAACATCGATATTGAGGTTGGTTCAGAGGATGGGTTTCCTGATCCCCAACTTGCTAATCAACCTGTTACTGCGATCACCGTATCGATTGATGGTGCGTTTTATACGTTTGGTTGTCAAGATTATCAAGTAAAGTCGGACAACGTTACATACATTCAGTGTACTAACGAACGTGAACTTCTAATCAACTTCCTACGTCACTGGCGCACTTGGGATGTTGATATCATTACTGGTTGGAACGTACAGGGATTCGATATCCCATATTTGTATAACCGTGTACATAAACTACTTGGCGAGAGCGCAGCGAAACGTTTATCTCCTGTAAATATTATAAGTCAACGAGAGTATGAACTATTCAATCGAAAGCAGATTGATGTGGAGTTCGTTGGCATTAAAACACTTGACTATCTAGATCTCTATAAAAAGTTCACTTATTCACAACAAGAGTCTTATCGTTTGGATCACATCGCTCACGTTGAGTTGGGTGAGAACAAACTTGATTACTCTGAGGTGGAGACGCTACATCAACTCTATAAACTTGACTATGAGAAATTCATTGACTATAACATCAAAGACGTTGAGTTGATAGACAAACTTGAAGATAAGATGAAGTTGATTGATATGGCGTTGGCGATTGCTTATGACGCAAAGGTTAATTACAGCGACGTGTTTACTCAGGTTCGTATGTGGGATGTGCTCATACATAACTGGTTGTATGATCGTAAGATAGCAATTCCACCGAAGGTTAGGAAAGAAAAGAATACGCAGTACGCTGGTGCGTATGTGAAGGATCCTCAGGTAGGAATGCACAACTGGGTTATGAGTTTTGATCTAAATTCTCTTTACCCACACCTGATTATGCAGTATAATATAAGTCCGGATACATTTGTTGAAAATGACATGGTAAGTATCACAGTTGAAGAACTGCTGAATGGTGAAGTGCCTGAGTTTGATAACGATATGTGTATGGCAGCGAACGGGCATCTCTTTACTAAACAAAAGCAAGGGTTCTTGCCTGAGATGATGGAAAAGATGTACAACGATCGAGTAAAGGCAAAGAAGTCTATGCTTGAATCACAGAACAAACTTGAAGAAGTGAACAGGAGATTGAATGAAATCAGTCAGTGACATGAGTCACCAAGAATTACTTGAAGCACGAGTGCAATTACAGAAGGACATCTCTAAATATAAAAACCTTCAACTTGCTAAGAAGGTTCAGTTGAACTCTGCTTATGGTGCGCTCGGCAATCAATACTTCAGATTCTTCGATGTACGTCAGGCAGAGGCAATTACGCTGAGTGGTCAGTTATCCATCAAGTGGATTGAACGCAAGATGAATGACTATCTAAACAAACTTCTAAAGACAGAAGGAGAGGATTATGTCATCGCTTCGGATACGGACTCGCTTTATATTAGTTTTGACAGGTTGG
>Ga0255751_10006657_pt1 | contig 10131 bp, 8 predicted proteins | sample 071ome_20_FD_179951 | JGI IMG/M metagenome (GOLD analysis project Ga0255751, IMG submission 179951) | Coastal salt marsh microbial communities from the Groves Creek Marsh, Skidaway Island, Georgia - 071412BT metaG (version 2) | ecosystem: Environmental > Aquatic > Marine > Intertidal zone > Salt...
AAGTTTTGACTGAGACATTGCAATGCGTACATCGAGTTTTTTTGATTTATTGAGTAACCACTGCTCGCAAGTTTCCTTTGCTTGCCGTCGAATATTTCGAGGAACTTTAGGGTCATCAATTTCATTGATGACTGTTGCTACTTGGAGAAGGCGTTCTTCTATTGACATTCTACCACCGTGTAATGCTCTAGGGCTACCGTCTTTAAATCCATGTCCCTAAATTGCTCATCATGGCTGAGACTGAACAGTTGGTTCTCACTGCTTCGCGGGCCACCCTCGTTTTTATTGGGTTAGGTCTAGCTGCTTGGATGGACCACAAAGAACGTCGTGTGTCAAATGAACACTGGGTTCGATGGGCGAAACCAGCTATCTTCATCTGGGCATTTGAAATTCTGCTTAACGATGGAAACGTACCCATTCTTCTCACCGCATCGGCAGTGGTTGCGTACGCAAGCGGATCAGTGTTTGGTCGTCCGACAATTCAAGATATCAAGGCTGGTTCAAAAGTCGATGTCATTGTATTTCTATGGTACATTTTTTCAATCATCGGTGTTGTTTGGGGTGCATTCCTCTATCAGAGTACAGATATCATAGATGTACTCACAGGACAAGCAGAAGAATTGGCAGCAATGTGGTGGCAAACGTTGGGATTGTTGTTTGTGATGATTCTCATTGACCTTGCGTGGCGGTTCCGATTACTTCATGGAGGAGCTGATGCAAAGGCGTTAATGTGGGTGTCGTTGATCTTCCCTACATGGGCATCAATTGAATTGTTTCAAATCATCGATGAATCATCAACTTCCCTGACACTTCCTCCATCGTTTTCCCTTCTTATGTGGGGGGCAATGGTGTTTTTATTCATTCCAGTGTACATGCTGATTCGAAATTTTTCTCAAAAGAACATCTCTTCATTTTCTGACCTTCGACTTGCATGGCACTCAACCATGATTCCGATTGAAGAGGTGGAGAATCGACATGTTTGGATGTTGACGAAAATCATTGTTGGTGGTGATGGTGAAAAGAAAATACATCATGCATCACGGGCTCCAAAATTTACGCCCAGTGTTGATGAAGTGAAATCCCAAGTTGCTGAGTTGCGTGAAATGGGTGTCGAAAGAGTATGGATTAGTTTCAAAATCCCACTCCTCGTGTTTCTGTTTCCAGCACTCGTCCCTCTCATGTTGCTTGGGGACCCAACTGGGCTATTGTTGAGTAAACTGCTATGATCAGTTTCCTTTTCGCTCAACGTTCTTTGGTCGAAGCCCTTTGTAGAGACATTTTCGACATCGTGATGCACGAACAGCGTTCCTTGCATTGCATCGCATGCAGATTTTTCTATGAAGCATTCGAGCTTCTGCTTCAGGGAAACGTGCCATGGCTCTCCGACCTCCTTCCCCTATTTAATCGCAACCGAAAAGGAGTGGCAGTCACAAATTCATACGACGGTATGTTCAAGAGATTTTTCCAATTGGAAATGGTGTGAAGATAGTACGCTTGCCAGCCATACATCACGATGCAAATGCTGTTTTCATTTCTGGTACAAAAACTTCCATTCTCATCGACACGGGTACAGCATGGTATCAATCGCTTCAGGTTGAGCGGCTCAAATCGCATTTAGATGGTAAAAAGTTGGACATGATTTTCTTATCATCCCGCCGATATCCTTGTTGTGGTGCAGCGAAATTCATCCAAGATCAGTTTGAATCTGCCGAGATTTTCATGCATCCTGAAGGGATATCTGCTCTTGAGACTGGCGATTTCTTTACCACGTGGGCAAACAGATACGATTCAGATATGCCTCCAACACAAACATCAGCAATTGAAAACGGTGAAATCCTCGATATTGGAGAGTGTTCCGTTGAAATCGTCTACACGCCAGGTCATTCCCTTGATGGAATTTCATTTCATATTCAAGAAAAGAACACATGGGTTCTTGGCACATTATTGCCAAGGGCAGATCGACCTACACGATGGGATTTACCAGGAGGTTCTCTCATTGATATTATCGATAGTTTATCGGTTGTGAAGGAACAAAAACCATCACTCGTTATACCGTTCCACGGCCCATCAATTCAAGGAAAAGAACATGTTCAGGATGTTCTTCAACGGCATATCGATTTCTTTCTCGAATGCAAAGCACGTGATGGGCAGCCGCCTAATCATTGGCAACGGCCGAGTGGGACATCGCTTTGGCACACTCCCGCATCGGCCTGGCCACTTCTCGAAATTGAAGACGTTCAATCGTCAGCCTGAATTCAAGCAATGACCAGTTTTGGCTTCACATGTTCTCCATCAAGATGATGGGTGCTTTGGTACCATCCCGATTGGACATGGATAAGGTCACGTTCGACTTGAAGTGAAGTTATTGGCTGGAATATCTCAAATAATTTTAGCATAGAATTCGGAACTTTTACTCCGGCTAGCCAAATTTCACCATCTTGTGTTCCGATGACAACGCTGCGAGATGAACCATTGAGCCTTGCCATGCTGCGAATAGTCGATGTTCCTATGGTAAATGATTCTAAAAGCACGAGGTTTGGTACCGAAAGATGAAGCACTTCACCATTTTCGCACCCAACAAAAATTGATTCAATGTCGTGATGTGGTCCTTTTATTCCGAGTAACACAGTCGGTAAGGCTTGTATTCGTAGTGTATACATATTGTTGCTCGTTGTTAACCATTCAATTGTATGGTCGTTGTATGCTCTGCATATTCCAGTTGTTGATAGAAGTGTTCGTACAGGTACTCGCTGACTCATAGTTCAAAGGTGAGCAGTGGACCTACATTCATTTCGATAAGAGGAAAGTGAAACTGAAAGTGAACATCAGTACATTTCGTCTTCTTTTGATTCTTTCTTCCACTTTCTGTAGCACGACTTGCAAACTCGGACACGACCCTTGCGTTCTGAGAATGCTCCATCGCCCCACATATCTGCAGCATTGTCTACGGATAGAGACCTACCACCAAATTGTTTGTCTGCGAAATTCTCGCAAGAATTGACACCACAATTAATCTCGCCTTCCACTTTTTTGGAACTCTTCTTCTCGATATCTTCACCCGAGTCTTGGCGATGTTTACGAGCCTTGGCCTTGAATCCCATGGATAACCCTCAACAACGATGATTCATCAAGATATTGGAGTCAACTTTTACTCTATTTCGATACCTAAAAGGCCGAACAATTCATCGATTGTTCGAAGTAATCCACGTAGGGTCACTTCGGAGACGTTGGCTACATTGCAAACCTCGGATTGAGTTCTAGAACTCCCAGCGGCTGCCGCAGCTTTGTAAATGAGAGCAGCTGCAATACCGGTTGGTTTCTTGCCTTGCCAGAATTCTTCATGGGGTTCAATTGACTTCCACAATCGTTCAAGTGAAAGTAACACTGATGGCTCAAGATTAAGGTCGGAAACAAATTTGTCAAAATATTGGTCTGGTGACGAAATTTTGTGCATGTTGAGTTTCCTTGAAACTTGTCGTATGAGTCTTGACAGGTCCTTTTCTGGAATATCAAAGGAGGTTGCTACATCAGGTATTTGCCTTGGTAGTTCTTCTTGTCGTGCAACGAGATATGTACACGCTGCTGTCACACCAGCAATGGATCGGCCCGTCACGAAACCCTCGTTTGAGAGCATTCGATACAGACGTGCTGCTTCTTCTTGAAGTGCGGGAGGGAGTCCTGAATGGTCTCGAATGAATTGGTTTGCTTTCACGAGGTTTCGCTCCCTACTCTTTCGTGTTTTGGAACGCTCATCGATGACTCTCCGCCTTCTCCAGTCTCGACGTGCCCTCGATGACATCCCATGTCTTCCAGAAACTCCGCTGTTCAAGTCACGAACATCGATGGTGGTGTTCAATCCCTTGTCTGCTAGAGTGTAGGTCATCGGACGTCCCACACGAGAGCGGTCTTCACCACGGTCCCTGTTGGTCCATTCTGCACCTGGGTCGATGATGTTGTCTTCTGCGACATAGCCACAGGAATTGCATGTGACTTCACCACGACTTTGGTCGAGGTTCCAATCGAACACTCCACACTCGCTGCATGGTCGTGTGTGCCCGTCGATCATTCGCCGAGACGGACGTTCCGCCCCAAATCCAGGACGGTTTTTTCGGTTTGGACTTTCTGATGAGCCGGTGTTTCTATCAATCTTTGACATCTTTACAACCTCTTGTTAGGTAGTTTATCACCAGAGTATATAAATTGTTGGTTTTTTTGCTGATACGAAAATAATGCCTTGAACGGCATTTTGTGATTATATTACCAAATTAATCTATCAAAAAGTTAAGCAATTTTTTACCATATTTTTCATACATTTTCAGAAAGAAACTCATTGATTTGAGCCATAGAGTTCAAAGACGGACTCGTATGCCTTTCGTTCGGGAATCATGCCAGCAACAGTCATCTTAGGAGCCCAATGGGGTGATGAAGGAAAGGGAAAACTCGTCGATCGATTAGCAGAATCTGCAACATGGGTCGCTCGTTTCCAAGGTGGGAACAACGCAGGACACACTGTCGTTCTAGGTGAGCAGACCCTCAAATTCCACCTTCTTCCCTCGGGTATCACTCGAAAAGAATGCCATCTTGTGCTAGGTGACGGCATGGTCATTGACCCATGGGTTCTCGATAAGGAACTCAACGATTGGCACGATAGTTCAGGAGAAGACCCCCGGGGACAGCGTCTCTTCATCAGTGAACGGGCACACATCATTCTACCATTCCATCGATTCCTCGATAGTCTAGATGAGAAAATCGGGACAACTGGACGAGGTATTGGGCCGACATATGCTGATAAAATCAACCGCATTGGTTTACGTTTCGGTGACATTGCTGAAGTTCAAGGCCAAGACGATTGGATGGAAGCAACCGCAAATCGAATGAATGCTTCCCTTCAATCTGCAGGTTCCACCGAACATTATTCTGCTTCTCAACTCAAATCTGACATCGATTGGATTGCGAAAACATATGAAGGTTGTATCGCGAACACCGGCCTTATGCTTGACAATGCACTCAAACTCGGCGAGCACGTCATCCTCGAAGGTGCACAAGGATGCCTTCTCGATATTGATCAGGGAACCTACCCGTTTGTCACATCATCGGTGACGAGTCGAGGCAATGCGAGCCATGGTGCTGGAATTCACCCAGGCCATGTCAACGAAGTCACAGGCATCACAAAAGCGTACATCACAAGGGTAGGAAATGGAGCGATGCCGACTGAACTATTGGATGAAGTCGGCAATCATCTTGGAACAGTGGGTCACGAATTTGGAACCACAACTGGAAGGAAGCGCAGATGTGGTTGGTTTGATGCTGTTGTGATGCGACATGCACAACGCATCAACGGTTTTACTGGGCTAGCTCTAACAAAACTCGACGTGCTTGGTGGGCTTGATGAGATCAAAATCTGTGTTGCCTACGAACTTGACGGCAAAGAAATTCATGAAATGCCGTCAACAGCAACCGCTCTTGAACGATGCAAACCCATTTACATCACCGTTCCAGGCTTCCCTGCGCATTCCTTAGCAGAGTGGCTTGATATTGCTCGTGAAGCGAATTCGAGTGGCAAAGGCATCGAAGCCCTACCGTCCGCTGCTCAATATTACATCAAACAAATTGAAGCGATTGTGGGCGTGAAATGCACAAGCGTCGGTGTCGGTCCAGACCGTGATGCAACCATTGATTGTGCTTGAACATCGTCGCAATCAAGGTGAAGGCTCAAAAAGAGAAGGCTCACCGCAGGGGTTACAAGGGCGCTTAGCTCAGTTGGAAGAGCGTCTGGTTTGCAACCAGAAGGCCGGGGGTTCAAATCCCCCAGCGTCCATGTAAAATCGCTTGCAGTCTAACGGTTGCTTATTTTGGAGTCCAAACCCCTCATGGTTCAGACTCACAAGACGTCGAAAGCGACGTCGAGCCATTCGTGAGGAGATTCTCACCCTGGAAGAACGATTGGAAGAGTGAATTCCCAGCAAAGAGCGGAAGACCCTCACTGAGGAAGTTGAACGCCTTGAGGCGATGCTCTCCAGCCTTGACATGGAGTGATGCTTGCTCTCATCGACCGTGCCGCTTCTATGGCACGTCATCAGCATGGTCCATCGTCCAACGGTGAAACCGGGTTACCCCGGTGATAGTCGGTTTTTATAAACCCCTTTTGGTTGTTTCACCTCATGCGCTCAACGTTGGTTGCCCTGTTGCTGCTCGCCGCTCTTCACCCCATGATGACCCTCGCTCCCGCCCTCGATGATGGCGAACCGAGGTTCGCTGCTGGAAACGGCGTTGAGGTGATCGATGAGGTCGAACCCAACAACGTCAACACCTCGGGGCAAGAGGTCTACCCCGGCGATGTAGTTCGGGGTTCAGTGGACATGTGGGACGACAAACGCGACTGGTATTCGGTGTGGCTTGAACCCGGCCAAACGCTTCTCTTGACGCTCTCTCACGCCTCTGGCGATGGTGTGTCCATGTCGGTATGGGACGAAGAGAACACCCACTACAACACGACCAACCCGGCGAAAACCCGTGACACCATTTTCTTGGGCGAAGAGGAAACTGAACTCGGCGGTGTGTACAGCGTGTCGGTCAACGCCACCATGACCGAGGCCGGCGGTGGCGCCTACGTTCTGGAGATTGACGCCGGCTACGACGTGCAATGGTACGCTCCCAGCGTGGGCTGGTACGTGGCGGCCGACACCTACGACGCCTACGGCAATGTGTTGTACACCTCGACCCTTTCGGCCTTCCAATTCGCTAACGCCGCCACCACGGACACGCAATCAGCGCCCGTGTGGAGCACGAACGATTTCTGGAACTTTTCCGTGACGATGCCCGAGTTCATGGGCGTCTCCTATGAGGAATACCATCAGATGACCGTGACCGGTGAGGACACCGTTTCCGGCAAGGCCTGCTACCGCGTTTCACTCGTTGGCAAAGCCACGTTCAGCATGGACATGATGGGCACCCAGATGACCACGGTTGACGAGGAAACGGGCGAGGCGTGTTACGCGAAGGACACCCTGGCCTTGGTCCACGAGAACATCACCGTGACCAGCAGCATGGAAATGAGCGGAGACATTGGCGCCATGAGCGACACCTCCGGTCGGTCTTGCACGGTTGACGATGGTTGGGGTGGGACTGAACCCGACGAGGATTGCGACGGGGTATCCGACTATTGGGACCTCTGCTCCGGAACCGCTCCAGGTGCTGAGGTTGATGAGGATGGTTGCTCGGATGCGCAAAACGGCGGCAGCGGCGGCGGTGGCGGCGAGGACGACACCGACGGTGACGGCGTGACCGACGACAACGACGCCTGTCCAACCGATTACGCCGACCCTGCCAACGATGCCGACAACGACGGTTGCCCCGATGACAACGGCGGTGGCGGAGGCGGAAGCGCCGACGCCGACGGTGACGGCGTGAACGATGATGACGACTATTGCCCCAACACCCCGGCCGGTGAATCGGTGGACTTCGCTGGATGCAGCGAGAGTCAGAACAGCGGCGGTGGTGGCGGCACGGGCGGCGGCGGTTCCATTGAGGACGGCTGCATCCCTGACGGAATTGACCAATCCACCTCGATGGCGATGGACCTCATTTATGCCGAGGGCATGAACGAACTCAACTTCCCGCTCACCGAAGGTAAGGTGTGGAGCGAAGCCGCTGAAGGCAGCGGTTCCATGTCCATGCAAGTGCTCATGGGCGGTTGCACCATCCTCGACATCGCCTTTGAGGACTCGGGCGCTCTTCCCCTCAACTACCGTCATCTGGGTACGCAATCGTTCACCGTTGACACCACGGCGCACACCGCGACCGGCATCCAATCCTTTGCAGGCCGTGAGGGCAACGATGACTGGGCCACGCCCGATTTCACCCTGCTGCCCAGCGTTCCTGACGATGTGGCCAAGTTCGGCTTGCCGTTTGCGGTGTGGCTCAACGTGGTTGGCTTCAATGAATTCAGCGAATCCGTTGACATCAGCGCCACGGTCAACGACCCCGCCGCTTCGGTGTATTACGACCAAACCACCTTGGCGGTGAACGAGCTTGGGGCCGTGATCGTTGACACGATGAACCTCAGCAGCGGTGACTACGAACTGACCGTCACCGGCACACAAGACGGCCGAGACCGCTCCTTCACCGTGACCTTCACGGTGGACAACACGCCCGATTTCGAAATCCAAACCATGGACCCGTGGATCGTTCTACCCGGAGGCGTACCTTGGGTGGTGCCCACGCCCATTTTCATTGAACCCGTCAACGGATTTGGTGCCGATGTCACCCTCTCAGCGGTTGTTCCTGATGGCGTCACCGCTGAACTTGACTTCGCTTCCGGCACGGCTCCGTTCATGGCCGTCCTCACGCTGACCATCTCCGATTCGTTGGCTGAAGGCGACTACACCGTGGTGGTCTCGGGGGCGTCGGGAGATACGGTGCGTTCCGACGAAATCACGTTTAGCGTCACCTCGCTACCTGAGTTCTCGCTTGACATTGACAACCGGGAACAGCTCCTGACCACCGGTACGATGACGGTGAGCGGCGTGATCAACGCTCACAACGGCTTGGACCTGAGCCTGGGCGGCATGCTCGATGTCATCGTTGAGCCCTACAATCAGGCGCTGCTTGACAGCGCCGTCATCACCTGGGGCGCCATCGATGCCAACGGTGACCTGGCCTTCACGGTGACCTTCACCGTGCCCGACGACCTTCCGCAACACGAATACACGGTTCAACTCAACGTGGTGACGCTGGACGGCGGCGTGGCCCACGCAGCTTCCGTGGCGTTTGTGACCGAATCCTCGACGCTCGACGGAACGGCCGTGGCCGCTGGCGAGAACGCCGTGGTCTCGGGCGACACCTCGTCGCACGACGGCACGAACACGGCTGCCGTGGACGTGGGCGGCGACGACACGACCAACAACGACGGTCAGGGAGACACGACCAACGACGGTAGCGACACGTCGGACAGCGAATCGCAATCTTCCAACACGATGCTCATTGCGGGCTCGGCCATCGGTGTGCTCGGCATCATCATTGGCGTGGCCGTTGTGGTGCTCCGTGGCCGAAACGACGGTGGTGGGAAGGACTTCGGAGACCAACTTTGGAACGACGGTTCCGCAGGTGCGATGGGCATGCCTTCGGCTCAACCGATGATGCAACAGCCCGTTCAACCCGTCCAACCGGTGATGCAGCAGCCCCTACAACCCGTGGTCCAACAACCCGTCCAACCAATGGTCCAAGAACCGGTTCAAACGGCGCCAGCACCTCCGGTGATGGCTTCGGCTCCACCACCCCCTGCCCAACCCATGACGGTGGCCGATTACACGGGCCTGCCGCCGGGCGGTACCTACGACCAATCAACCGGGCAAACCATCTACGTCCAAGCCGACGGTGTTCGCTGGCAAATGATGGGCGATGGCAGTTTCAACCGCCTCAACTGATTCCGGGATGCTGTGCCTCAAGTAGTGACGCAAGTCCATTGAGAATTGAGTATTTGCTCAATCAATAAGACGGCTCGTTCGTGGCGCTTGGCCTTGATCAGCGTAGCGATGAACTCCAAGATTGAATTGCAGTTGCATTTGTGCGACTCCTCAGGGTCAATCTTTTGATTCGTTCATATTCGAATGAAGAGCAATTGCTTGACTTTCTTCACGCACGTGTATGTTCAAAGATTACAATTGTTGAACGCCAAGCAGATCTAACGGAAGAGAGTTTATTTTCAAATTTGTATAGGATGGGGCATGGAAACTTTCTGGGAAGATGAAGCCTTCGAATCGAAGTTGAAAGAAGGTGTTTTCACATGCACAGGTTCAGACTCACAAGCGTCCATGTAAAGTCGCTTGCAGTCCAACGATTGCTGATTTTGGAGTCCAACCCCCTCATGGTTCGGATTCAAAGGTGTACTCAACGCTCTGAGCATTGAACGCCTTGAAATAATTTAATTCTGTTTTAGACATGCCACCGCCATGGCAGGTGCTGGATCACAGAATGTCCTTGCGAAAACCCTTCTGCTCTCAGTTCTCATGATTTTTCTCGGAATTTCTGCTGCAATGGGGAGTTTGAATGAGGCTGAAAACACAGAGTTTCCTGACCAGAACGATGTGCGTAATGTCATCTTACCGATTTCACAACTGAACGAACCTGGCT
>Ga0255751_10006674_pt1 | contig 10116 bp, 8 predicted proteins | sample 071ome_20_FD_179951 | JGI IMG/M metagenome (GOLD analysis project Ga0255751, IMG submission 179951) | Coastal salt marsh microbial communities from the Groves Creek Marsh, Skidaway Island, Georgia - 071412BT metaG (version 2) | ecosystem: Environmental > Aquatic > Marine > Intertidal zone > Salt...
GTGCCGATAACCAAGGAAAAAGTCATATTATGAGTCAATTAGGAGTCAAGGAACTGCTTGAAGCGGGTGTTCACTTTGGACACCAGACACGTCGTTGGAACCCACAGATGAAGCCTTATATTTTTGAGGCTCGCAACGGCATTCACGTGATCGATCTCAACCAGACAGCCACGCTGTTGCAAGAGGCCATCACTTTCCTATCAAAAGTCGTTTCCAAGGGAGGCAACATCTTGTTTGTGGGCACCAAGAAGCAGGCCCAGGCTGCGACCAAGGAAACAGCTCAAGCTTGTGGGCAGGCTTTTGTGACCGAGCGCTGGCTTGGCGGGATGATGACCAATTTAAAAACCATCAAGAAATCGCTCAAGCGCCTCAACGAAATTGAGAAAATGGAGAAGGACGGTAGCCTTAGTGACTACGGCAAAAAAGAACAGTCCATGCTGCGTCGCGAAGCCTCTCGCATGTTCCGCAACCTGGATGGTATCCGTCACCTGGATAAATCCCCCGATGCGATTTTCATTGTTGACCTCAAACGTGAGCACAACGCGGTGGCAGAGGCTCGCAAGCTGCGCATCCCCATCGTGGCTATCGTGGATACTAACTGTGATCCAACCCTCGTGACTCACCCTATCCCAGGCAACGATGATTCTATCCGCTCGATCCGACTGATTCTCTCCGCTATTCAAGAGAAGTTGCAGGGCAGTCGCCCCCAGGCTCCTGCTGATGCGGGTCAGGAAGAATCGACCGCTGAGGATCAAGCCGATCCTAGTGTGCCTCCTGTGGCCCCGCCACCTGTTGAGGCTGCACCCATCGAAGCCGCAGCGGCTCCCGTTGTCGCTCCAGAGCCGGTCGCTGAGCCTGCTGCTGACTCACCTGCTAAGGAGCCTGGTACCGAAGGCTAATCAACCCTTTTATCATCAAATATTAGAAGAGAATAACTATGCCAGAAATTACTGCAGCCCTCGTTGGCCAATTGCGCCAGATGACCAATGCGGGTCTCATGGATTGCAAAAAAGCGCTCACTGAAAATGGAGGCGATTTGGACGCTGCTGTGGATTTCCTTCGCAAGAAGGGAGTAGCCACGGCTGCCAAAAAAGCTGGAAGGGCCGCCAACGAAGGTGTGATCGCCCACTACATCCGTCCTGACGGGAAGCTTGGTTTGTTGGTGGAAGTTAATTGCGAGACCGATTTTGTCGCCAAAAATGAAACCTTTGGTGAATTCTGTAATCTGGTGGCTAAAACGATTGTTGAGCAGCCCGATGCTGATTTCGAGGCCATGCGAACCGACCAGATTACTAAGGTGGGTGAAAATATTCAAATTGGCCGCCAGCAGTCCTTGGAGGTTGAGGGAAGTGGCACTGTCGCTGCCTACATTCATACTGGAGCCAAGGTGGGTGTCCTTGCCGAAGTGGGAGCTACCAAGGACGAAACCACCAACCAGGAGGCGTTTAAGTCTCTTGTCAAGGACATCACCCTTCAGATCGCTGCGGCCAACCCGACCGCAGTCAGTCGAGATCAGGTAGATCCTGCCCTCGTTGCAAAGGAAAAGGAAATTGCAGCTGATCAATTCAAGGATAAACCTGCTCAAGCAGTTGAGAAGATTGTCGAAGGAAAGATGGAAAAGTTCTTTCAGGGCATCTGTCTGATTGATCAAGGATTTGTTAAGAATGGCGAATTGACCGTCAAGGAACACCTTGCTGCAGTGAGCAAGGAGCTTGGTGATGAGCTCACCATTCGTCGTTTTATCCGATTTCAGGTGGGTGAGGCCTGATCAAATTTAAGAGATCCTCCAAATCGCCCAATGGGCACAAAAAACCGAGGCTTGCTAGCCTCGGTTTTTTCTTGGCTCGAGCTTGCGATGATTGAGTTTGAGCATGCGTTGAGGGAAACCCTGAGTCATAGGCCGCTGGGATGATCCACAAAGGACCACGGAAGCTGGAAATTAGCCGAAAGATTTTCTGCAAGTGATTTCACACCAAATGTTTCAGTAGCATAATGCCCCCCATAAAGCACGTTGATCCCAAGTGCTTCAGCCAATCCATGTGTCCAATGAGGTCCTTCTCCAGTGATGAAGGTATCGACCCCTTCCTTCGCTGCAATGGCTAGTTCTGCACCTGCTCCCCCGGTGACGACCCCAATATGACGGCAGCGCTCGGGTCCGCCAGCCAAGAGGATAGGGGGGGTTCCAAGGATATTGCCCAGTCGCGCTACCAGGGTTGAACGGTCGATACTTTTGGTGAATCGTTGACCTAGTTTGCTTCCCCTGTCGTGAAAGAAGGGCTTGGTTTTCCCGACACCCAAGGCACGGCAAAGTTGGATGTTATTCCCCAACTCATCATGCAGGTCCAGTGGAAGATGAGCACTGTAAACAGCCAGATTGTGATCCATCATGAATCGCATGAAAGCGTATCGGTGCCCGGTCCAGGGGTGTGTCTTGTTCCAGAAAAGTCCGTGATGAACAACCATGAGATCAGCTCCCATTTCGACGGCTTTCCTCGCGGTACTCAGGGTGGCATCCACCGAAGCCGCAATGCGGGTGACCTGTCCGTTGTTTTCCAGTTGAAGCCCATTGACCGCTCCGGGCCAATCTTCGATCCCACCAATATTGAGGAGGCGATTACAATGTTGGACCAATGTTTTCAGGGATACCGACTTCATCCTCCTAATGAAGCCAAACCCCTCAGGAGTTTCAAGTTGACAGATTGCAAAAAGAGTTATCGTTGGATTGAATTCCACACCCTCACCGATATAGTGCGTCGCAGTTGTAGGGTCATATCATGAGCGAATTGAAGGAACCAACCAGTCCCTGGTCGATTGATCAGGCAACCGATCTCTATCACGTTGCCCGATGGGGGGCGCAGTATTTCGGGATCAATGAATCCGGGTATGCTACCGCTTACCCCCTGCAGGATGCCGGTGCGTCTGTGGCTTTGATGGATATTGTGCAGGAGGCCAGTTCCAGGGGACTTAAGTTTCCCATTCTGGTGCGGTTTCAAGATATTCTCCGCCATCGAGTCGAATCCATCAATCGTGCTTTCCAGGATGCGATTAAAGAATCCTCATACAGGAATCGATATCGTGGGGTATTTCCTATCAAGGTTAATCAATTGCGAGAAGTGGTTGAAGAAATTCTGGATGCCGGCAAACCCTTTGGCATGGGGCTGGAAGTGGGTAGCAAACCCGAATTATTTGCTGCGATGTCCCTTCAGGATGATAAGGATAGTCTGGTGATTTGTAATGGCTACAAGGACAGTGGATTCATCCACATGGCACTGATGGGCATCAAACTCAACAAGCGGGTGATTCTCGTGGTTGAAAAGATGGAGGAGTTACGCCAGATCATTGCTGTATCACGAACCGTTGGGGTGGAACCCATGATCGGTATCCGTGCTCGCCTCCTGAGCAAGGGAGCTGGCAAGTGGGCACAGAGTGCCGGGGAAAATGCGAAGTTTGGTTTGAGCACCAGTGAGTTGGTTGCTGCCACTCAATTACTCAGGCAGGAAAAGCTTGAGCACTGTTTCAAGTTGTTACACTTCCATATCGGCTCACAAGTGCCAGACATCCTGACATTCAAGAAAGCCACTCAGGAGGCTGCTCGCCTCTACGCAAAGTTATACAAAATGGGCTTTCACATTGAGACGGTCGATGTGGGTGGGGGCCTGGGGGTCGATTATGATGGCAGTCGAACCGCATTTGAAAGTTCGACTAATTACACTTTGCAGGAATATGCCAATGATATTGTTCATTACATGGGGCATGTGTGCGATGCTGAGGACGTCCCCCATCCTGAAATTACCAGTGAGAGTGGGCGAGCGATTGTGGCCCATCACAGCGTCCTCATCGTGGAAGTGGTGGGGTCCATTCAGAAGGGAACTCCGGCAAGTCATTTATCCTATGGGGAAAAGGAGCATGATTTGGTCCAAGAGCTTGTGGACATTCGAGACAACCTGGATGGCCTAAACAAGCTGGAGGCTTACCACGATGCAGTTGAGCGAAAAGACGATGCCCACAACATGTTCACCTTGGGTATGCTTGAGCTCGAGGACAAGGCAAAGATCGAAACCCTTTTCTGGGAAATTGGGCGAGGCGTCCTGGAAAGTTATCGTGGCAAAGCCTATGTGCCAGAAGACATCCGTCAACTGAAGGATCAGCTCGGTGACCAATACCTTTGTAATTTTAGTGTGTTTCAGTCATTGCTTGATCATTGGGCTCTGGATCAGCTCTTTCCGATCATGCCAATCCACCGACTTGAGGTGCCCCCTTCTCGTGAGGGAACCTTGGTCGATATCACCTGTGATTCTGATGGCAAGGTAGATCAATTCATTGATTTCGAGGATTCTCGCAATACCCTTCCGCTGCATGAGGTGCCAACCGATGAACATGGCAAGTTGCTCCACGATTATTACCTGGGATTTTTTCTCATGGGCGCCTACCAAGACATCATGGGGGACCTCCACAATCTTTTTGGCCGAGTCAATGAAGTCCACGTCTTCCTCGATCCCGATGAGCCCTGTGGTTACTACGTCGAGGAAATCATCCAGGGAACAACCGTTGGGGCTGCACTGGCTTCAGTGCAGTATGATCAGCACGAACTTAAGCGACGCATGAAGCGTCAGGTGGATCGCGCCATCAAGGCCGATCTGATGAAACCCACTGAGGGCATGCGGCTGTTGAGGGATTATGATGCGGGTCTTTCTGGCTATACCTATCTGAGCGCTTAGGCATGGGATCCGATTCAAGTCCAGAGCAAATACGGGAAGAAGGACTTTCGCACGCACTGGTTGGCTTGCTTCGTGGGCTTTCATCGGTTTTCTGGGGGCTTCCATTGATCCTTCTGGCCGAAGCCCAGCCCGATTTTTATACCAAAGGGCGATGGATTGCTTTACTTGCTCCCTGGGTTGCCAATGGCTTAGTGCTCAACGGCCTTTTGCATCTTCAAGGCTTTCATCAGCAGGAGCGGATTTGGCGGCGAGCACTTGAGCGAACCTTATTGCTCGGTATCATTCATGTTGGGCTGACTCCGTTTCTTTTTTTCTGGCAGGATTATCCCCGTGAGCCGTTCTTTGCCATGAGTGTGCGATTACTCTTTTTTTGTGGCATGCTTTATCTTTATCAACTCAATCACTTGATCAGGCGCCTTGCCTGCATGATTCCCGACGAAACCTTGAGACAGGATACCGAACTTTTTGCGGGATTGAATAGACGTATCCTGAGCCTACTCATGACCCTGGTCCTTGCTTATTGGCTGGTTGGGTATTTGGCCTCGCTACCAGGTTCGCTATTCCTCCTGATTCGCATGATAGATCACTTGCTTCCTATCGTCGTGATCATGCTGGTTGTCATGCCTGTGGCCATGACCATGACCATGGTGTGGAAGCTCAAGGAATCTGTGCTGAATATGATCCGGCTCAAGGCTTCAGGCTCTAGTGACTGATCGCCTAAGTGGCTTGATGCGTACTTCTAATGATTGTCACTCGGGAACCTGTGGCATTCCCTCAATTTTCGAGTTGAGCAAATGCCAGCCTCATCCACTTGCCATGAAAGCCTGAACTTTCTTCATCAAAGTAATCAAGGGGCTGCGGCAATTTTGCTGCGGCAAAAAGGCTCGGACTCATCCAGCACGTCAGCATCAGAGCAGGGGACTGAAGATCGCTGTTTGACTCAGATATCGTCTGTGCTTCAAATTTAATGGTGCCAGAGGGGAGATCAGAGGGTGTCTGAAGGCAAGTGGCCATACTTTCGAGCAGGAAATGGGTCAGCGCCTTCGGGTTGACTAGCAAATCAATCGGAGCCGATGCTTCCCAGCTCAATGAAATGTGGGCAGGAAGTCCCAACCTAAGGAGAGCCATGCCATGATCCATGGCCTCGCCCAAGGTGACCACAGTTTGGCTGGAAGCTGAGCCAGTGAGGGCGCCAGGCAAGAGCTGGAGGATTTTTAAGGCTTCGGAGGCATATTGGTGGGCCAGTGCAATATCTTGGCAATCACGTTCGGTAAGGCGAGTCTGCTTTGCTGCCCTCTCCCTGAGCCACCCGATGAGGGTCACCAGTCCGATCAGATGATTATTGGCATCATGCAGTAAACCAGGTAGCAGCCAGTTGAGCCAATTTTCTGGGTCTTTTTCATGTGACTTTCGCATGGATGGACTGGGCACCGATAATGAGGTGTCGCTGCTTGGCTCATGATCGGTGATTTCCATGATGGTAACCCAAGTATGATTGGGAAGGTTTCCGTAGAAGAGCTCAAAACGGCCGCCAAGATGATAAACACCTTGATGGCCAGATAGTTGAGGGCTTGTTGATGCATCCAAGGGGGTTGATCGGAGATCTCTGAAAGCATGCTTTAGCCAGGTCTCCCAATTCATTCCACCCCAATCATTGAGTTCCTTTTGGAGTGCATTGGGTGCCAACCAACTGATGCTTTCGATATCCCGAACTGGATCCAGTAGGACAAAGCCCACGGGCTTCATGCTGGGTTGTTTGATTAACATGAGGCGTTGGCAATCGGTTCTGGCATACCTTGAAAACGTTGGAAAATATTGGCTAAACCTATTACCTTTTAAAGATTGGTTAAAGTGAAATAGCAGATACGCCGATACAGTTGTTGACGTTTAGCCTTCCGAACAGGATGGCTGGGCTTCAGGTTGTTGAGGGCGGTCACGGATGACCCAAACCTCTTGCGGATTATTTATGGCAAGGATGCAAAAAAAGTTTTACCCATGGATCCAACCATTGGTCGTAGGGTTCTCATTATGGATGCTTTCCTGCAGAGCAGGAAACCGATCTGGCTTTTTGGGTTACCTCCCCTTCACGGGGCCTTCCTCCCTTCGCATCGAACCGGATGCTGAGGCAGAAGATTTCATGACCTTGCCACCGCTGGTACCCGAACCCATTGCATCAGTCGAAGAACTATCACCTGCATCATGGACTGTGAATCAGACCAACGCGATTCCAGAAAAAATCGAAAAAGAATACACTGTTTCCAGCCAGATCATTCAGTCCCCCAACACCCAGACCCCGGTTGCGGTATTGGCTGGGCCACTTGTTGTGGATACCGGATCGCAGTCCTATCCATTAATCGATGGTTTTGAAGACACCTTGAGTGATGACGGTTACCTCCCTCCTTCGGGTCAGGCCTCCCTCAGGGATTTGATGCCTTACTTTATCGGAAAAACCAATGCCTCAGTGCAGTTGAATCGCCCAAGCAGCGATGCAGCCTCCGCATCGTCCGAAGCTTATCTGCCTAATCCCTCCAACCCACCTTCTGGGGTCACCCCCTGAAAAATTATCGTTGTGCAAGGACCCAACTCCAAATTAATCAACAGGTGTCTCCCTTTCTTTGCCTCCCTGCCTGGACTTTTTTTGATTCATGGTCTTGTTTTTGGGGTGATCTGGGGGCAAACGCTTCATACCGAGGATCATGAGGGAGATGCTTCAAATTCATTATTGAATGATAGTGTACCTTCCGAATCAATCCAGTTTAGCGAGAACTTTGCCAATGCCTCTTTGCCCCTGGATCCGGCTCTGGCCAACGCCCTCACCCGAACGGGGCAACTCGAACCACCAGATTTACCAAGCCCCATGCGCTTGGATCCCATGTTTACACAATTTCCTGAACTCTTCACTGATGAGAGTTTCAAACAACAAACATTGGCAGGTTATCGGGAAGAGAAATTGGCATTATTCGATGCGCTGTATGATCGTGGTATTGCTGCTCGCAAGCGTGAAGATTATTCCCAGGCACGATCATTCTTTTCTGAGCTGATTCTCGAAAGACCACCGGAGTCCTACCGTCGCAAGGCCCTGCTTCAACTGGCATTGATTGCCGAAAAAGAGGGTTTTTTGGATCAAGCAATCCAGGTTTACGGACACTATCTTTCACTTTTTGAAACTGATTCCAACAGCGCATTGGTCAATTTGAAAATGGGCCAGTTATTCAGGGAAATGGGAGCAATCGATCGATCGATCGATCACTTTCATCTGGTGATTTCCATCGTCACGAAATTAAAGGGTCTGGATGATTACTATCAACCTGTTCTGCAGCGTATGGCTCTCAAGGCAAAGATTGAGATGGCTAGGACGTATCACCACAATCAGGAATATGATAAAGCAGGTAGGCTTTACCAGAGACTGCTGACCCAATATCATAGCGAGGATCCTTCTGTGGGCATTGATGAAGCCTTAGTGCGCGTGGCTGTCATGGACTCCTACTTTAGCGGTGAGCTTTGGGATAAGGTCATCACCAGTTGCCTTGATTTCCTCGAGGCCCATGAATCGCATGACAAAACCCCTGAAGTTCGATTTATGCTCGCCAAAGCCTATTTAAACCAAGGCAAAGGAAAAGAAGCCGAGGCGGCTTATCAATTCAAAGCGATCATGGAAGAGTCGCGGGGTTTTGGTTTGGAAAATCCCTCTCAGTGGCGTCGTCTCAAGGTCAACATTGGTAAAGAAATGGCGCAAGCCTTTGCTGGGCGACAAGAGCCAGAATTGGCACTGGAGATCTATGGTGGGCTGATGGAAGAGGCGGCTATGCTCAACATCTCCGAACAAGTAAGTCTCCTTCATCGTTCAGCTTTGCTTGAGGAAGAATTAGGAGCCAAGCAGAATGCTCTTGCACTTTATCGTAAAATTATCGAGTTTACTGAGACAGAAGGTAATGCAGTACTCGGTACACGGGAGTCAAAGATTCGTCAGATGGCGGTTTGGAAATCGGATCTTCTCAACTGGATGCTCAACGAGATCAAACCACCAGTTGACTCCGAAGATGCGACCTCGGAATAATTCCTGCAAAAGAACTGGGTCCTTTCGATTGCCTGATGTCAGCCATGGTAGACAGCAGTCAAATTATTCAGGATATTGAGGCCCACAACGACATCTGCTCCCAGTTGATGGAAATCATCCAGCAGGAAAACAAGTGGCTTTCCACCGAACCTGTATCAGATGAAAAGACGCATGACTCCAGTGTGAATCCCTCCCCCGATCAGGTTGTAAAACAATCTCTTCTTGAAAAGCTCTCTGAGCACGTGGCGCAAATTCAGGCCCATCGCGCTACCATCAAAGACCACCAACGACAGCAGCCAGATTACACCATACCAGCTGATCTTTCTGAAGCCATCGGTCGGGCAACGGAGTTGATCATGAGGATGGTAGCTCTGGACCGAGAAAACGAAAAATGGCTGCTTAAAAAAGGTATGGTTCCCAATACCCAGATCCCTTCAACCATGCAATATCGGCCTATTGATGCGCTCAAGGCTTATCAGCGCTTTAGTTCCTGACAACTCTTTCATTCATGGCCATTGAAAAGATTATTGTTCTGGAGGATGAAGCTATCATCAGAAAGCATCTCACTGAGCTGCTTCAGAGGAGGAACTTTCTGGTGGCTCAGGCTGATTCCATTGCCAAGGCACGGCAACTCATTGATAAGGACGATTTTGACTTGGTGTTCGCTGATGTGAGGCTACCTGACGGGGCGGGCACTGAAATACTCGATTACTGCCAGCAAAAACCCAATGCTCCTCTGGTAGCTTTGATGACCGCCTATGCCTCGGTTGAATCGGCTGTTGAGTGCATGAAAGGTGGTGCCTTTGATTATCTGATCAAACCGTTTTCAGATGAGCAGGTTGATATCGTTATTAAGAAAGCCACCGAATTTAACCAGCTCCTGAAAGTCAATCAGCACCTGAGTTCCGGAGGTACGTCAGACGAAGAGCACGTGATCCTTGGGAATTCGCCAGCGATTGAGCAACTCAACGATCTGATCCGCAAAGTGGCTCGAACTCAGGCAACGGTTCTCATTCAAGGTGAAAGTGGAACGGGTAAGGAGCTTGTTTCTCGTGCTATCTACAAAAGCAGCACGCGCTCCAAACAGCCATTTATCACGGTCAATTGTGCCGCCATACCAGAAAACTTGGTTGAGAGTGAGTTCTTTGGTCATGAAAAGGGAGCCTTCACGGGAGCGGTCTCACGACGGGAGGGTAGGTTTGAACTGGCTCATGGCGGCACCATTCTGCTGGATGAGATCAGTGAGATCTCTCCCGTAGTCCAATCCAAGCTGCTCCGAGTCCTGCAGGAGAGAGAGCTCGAGCGAGTTGGTGGTACGCGAACCATTGGGGTTGATGTCAG
>Ga0255751_10006685_pt1 | contig 10105 bp, 11 predicted proteins | sample 071ome_20_FD_179951 | JGI IMG/M metagenome (GOLD analysis project Ga0255751, IMG submission 179951) | Coastal salt marsh microbial communities from the Groves Creek Marsh, Skidaway Island, Georgia - 071412BT metaG (version 2) | ecosystem: Environmental > Aquatic > Marine > Intertidal zone >...
CTGTTTTGCTAGGCATAACACTATCCCGTTATGGCTTTTATTTTTATTGTGTAAGGAGCTAACCTTTGTTTCGAACTATACCAACGAACACCAACTAAAAGAATGGGTTCCCGCAAGTTTATGGAGCTTGTTCACACTTTTCTGGCCAAAACGTCATTTTTGATTGTGTTTTATACAAATTTCCATAACATTGTGGCTATTCAAACAATAATAAATTCACCTCTTAGCAGGGCTTAGTTATGCCTTCAGGAATCAACAAGTTAGTTCTCAAAACATTTACCACCATTTCTCTTGGTCTATGCAGTTCATTTGCATTATCAGCAGATAAGCCATCCAGCGCTATTTCTGCTGAAAAGCAGGAAGAATTGAACAAGTTGATTGCCGAAGCGGTAAAACAGGCCGGTATCGAGCTAGATGAAGAAGAATTAACAATTGTTATTGTTAAAAAACCAGGTGATGACGCCGACTCTGATAATGAGGAAGGCCAAATCATCGGTGAGATAACCACAAAAGGCAGCTCCGAAGAGAATTCATCTAGCAATGAACCCCCTTCCTCTTCAACACAGGAACAAGCAGTTCAAGCAACAGAAAAAAAAGTTACTGAGGAAAGCAACGACATCGAAACAGTGGCGAAGCAATCGGTAGAAAGAACAGATACTCCAACACAATCACAAGCTGATCCAATAGATAACACTACCGACTCTGCGCCTAAACTCGCTGAAAAGACGTCTGAAGATTCAGAAGAAAAAGACAAAGCAGTTGCAGTTGTTCCTGCGGCAGCACCTGCAGCCTCACAGCAAAATGCAAATAACATTGCAGCAGAAACAAACACAGCCCCAACCACTACTCAATCTATTTCAACAGCTCAGCCACTGGAAGACACGATTAATACTGCGTCAAAAACACCTGAAGTTAAGCAAGAACTAGCTACACCACCAAATAAGCCAGTGAAAGCTAATGAACCCGTAGCTGAAACTGCACCTACATTAAAAACAGTGACCGAAGAAGAGCTAGCCAAAGAAAGCATCACTGCTAAACCTATAGAAATTGAAGAAACCGCAGTACTTCAGCAGCAAGAAATTGAGAAACTTCAACAAACAACCGTCCCTGCAATTAAAGCTTCGAATACCCAGCAACCGAATCTCAATAAGATTAAAGGCGATCAATACTATGGTAATTACATCCCACCTGAGCGCCAGATTGATTCTTACTACAGCTCCGACATCATGGAAGCTATCAACAACACAGGCAATGGTTCTCAAGAACTGGCTATTCCACATGACCAGGTAGCTAAACTAAGCCTTCCAGCAATGGAAACCAATGAAATGTCCGATTTAGTAGTTGAAGGGGCTCTTGATGCAACAGCAGCTGGCGGAGTTAGTACTACAACCCTTAAAACGGCAGTGGTTGTTCCTGATGACACTGTACTGGAAGACTTCGACAAAGAACTCGAAGACGAAGATATTGAAGAAATTAAAGAAGCACTTAACAAAAAAGACTTAAATCAACGCGTCAGAGAAGCTTTAGACCAACTGGCACGTAATCAAAATCGCGGTGCCAGCTCTGCAAATAGCATTGGTAACATGTCAGCCTCCGGCGTAAATGTTACAGCAACGGTCTCGTCACGCGCTACAGAAAATGCAATTACCAATTTCAGACAAACAAATTTAAACAACACTAATTTCTAGATTTACTTTAAAGCCCGTTCATATCGAATTGAGCGGGCTTTCTCCCCAATAGATAACACCATTAAGTCTGCGCCCAACGATTTAAACAAATCATCTTCAGGGTTATCCCTCACCACCTTTTTTATAAAGCCAGCTACTTCATTAAGAAACCCCTCAACAACGAGATCATATGAGGAATAATCAGGCCCAAGGACTTTTAATCTAGCTTCGCACAAAGGCAATAACTCTCTCAGAAGGGAGACCTTCCCCCAATACCTTTTACTTCCAGAACCCATAGATAAAAGCCGACATAGATACCCCAATAAGCTAACTGAAACAAAGAAGTCTTCGATCAACCTAAATGGTTTTACAAATTCGGTATAGCCATCCCCTTTAAAAACAGAATCTTCTGCTACAAAAACCTCTTCTATTATCAGCCGAGACTTTTCTAATTCTTTAAATACCGGCAACCCTTTAAATGGCTCATAATTAAGCCCCTTATCAGAAGCCGCCACTTTAAAAATTCGGGTAAGCCCTTTTATTTCATTGTCTGACGCAGAGTCTTTTATTACACCTCCCACCAACAAACAATCAATCTGATCTCTCGCGGTCACAAAATCTTTTTTACCTGAAACTAAAAAATCACCCTGATCTTTTATTAAAGATGTACACCAATTAGAGGGTTTAGAGCTTCTGTTTTCGTTAATAACAAACGCAGCGATATCACCATTTAGCTGATCCCCAAACAAATATTGAATAGCTAACTGATAACCCAACCAAAATGCCGAAGAAGAAGAGTCGCTATTAATTCCAGCCAAAAAAACTTGTTGAGCTAGAGCATCTGAAGCCACGAGACTGGAAACACACAATTCCCTAATCCATCGAGTTTGAGCCGATATATCGCGGCTGATTTCTTTTCCTTCAATTACTTCTCTCAACATAGCTATACCCTGAAACCCAATAAATGACTCACTGTAATAAATTTGCAACAGAGGCTCATTAGCCTATAGCCAATCTAAGAAGGAGACTACAATGAAATTTTTTAAAGTAGCTGTTTTATCAGCATCTGTTGCTCTAACGGCAGCATGTCAAACTACTCAAGAAACTGCACCTGCTGCTCCTGTAAAAGCTGAAGCAGCTCAAACTGAAAACCTTCGTAATACTCAGCTATTCGAAGTACACAAAGACAACCGCATCTACGTATTTTACGATTATGCACTATACGAAGATTTTCTAAAGCATGGTCACACTGCCTACATGTATACGCGCATTGGTTCTGGTCCAAAAGGCGAAACTCTAGTTTTCGGTCTTACTAAACAAGATAAGAAAAAGCGTGAAGGTATCCCTAGCGTTGATCTAATGGATGGTAGCCTTGAAGCTTCCGAAGACTTTTACGCAGAAATGCGTCTAGAAGGCCGTATCTTTGTATTCAGCTCTTTAAAAGATATGAAAGCAGTGCGTAAAACAGGTGAAGCTGCTTATCGCCACGCCAAGATTGGCTATGGCCCTAAAGGTGAAACAGTGGTCTTTGTACTTAACAAAGGCAACAAGAAGAAGTACCCAGAATCTCTTGTTAAGAAATTCGACAGCATGAACGCACAAGGCTAATCATGTGATTGCCTGCAGAAACTCTTTCTGCAGGCTCTTAACAACCCTACTTGCCTTGTGACGCCTTTTGTAATTCATTTACTTTGTTCGACAACTTCACCAGCTCTGAATTCACTCTAGAACGATTCTTATCAATCGAATCAATCAAACGAGACATTTCATCTACTTCTTTATCTAAACTGTCATCATTCAACTGAATTTGAATATCCGTAATTGAACGAACTAATTCATCATTCAACTCTTTAATCTGAGCGGCATGATCGTTAACACTTGTTGAAATAGCATCCACTTTATTCGGAAGCGGATTAAGAGAATTGGTTAAGCTTTCAACTGAAGTATTTAATTTCTGAACATCACCTTCCAATCTCGCCAAAGATTCCGACAATTTAAGCTTACTAATTACTTTAAATTCAGAATTAACTGCAGACACATCTTTAGTAATAGTTCCAACCTCAGATTTAACTCCTTTAATCTGAGACGTCAAAGACTTGATCTCTTTTTGCTGAGCTTGGATAGTTTTGCGATTTCGATCGTAACTCACACCCCACAGTTTTCTAATTTCAGAGTCATGCTCTTTTAGAGTTGCTCTAAATGCCGCCTCTGATGAAGCCATTGAATCGTTCGAAAAATCCAACTTACCTTCTAACACCTGAACTCGCTTTGAAAGTAATTCAAGTTGATGGTTTGCTCGATCAAACTGATCGTAAACATTATTGAATTGGTCCGCCATCCAATACCCCATTCCACCGAGAAGCAAAGCCAAGATCAAAGTAACTATAAGACTTACAAAGCTGCCTGATGAAACATCTGAACTTGAGGAGGTATCAGTATCAGTTTTTACTCTAGGACGCCCCTTATGCTCCCAATCCTCTCGTTCTGCTTTTAAATCTAAAAAATCATCTTGCGACATGAATAATCCCTAGCTTATATAGATTGATGCCTATGCCTGAACCAGCCATACATCATTCACACATCAATAAATCAAAATTAACGGCATTATACCTAGCTTTAAAAAGATCTGCTTCTCGAAATATAAAGCAAAGACTGTCATAGTTACCTTCACAATTTGAAGGGTCATCTAGACAAAATAAAAATAACTAAAGGTCTGATTTAGGAGTTAAGAATGTCTAAAAGTATTGGAGTCATTGTCTATGGTGCATACGGTCAAATAGGACAAGCCGTCACTGAAGCCTTATTAGCTCAGGGCGTTTACCCTTTACTGTCAGGCAGAGACGCTAAAAAACTAAAGCAATTCGCTAATAAAACGAACCTTCCATATGCGCAGTTTGATCTGATTAATCCAAAAACCATCGAACAACATATGGAAAGAGCAGAGATTTTCATCAACTGTGCAGGCTCCTTAATCGCTAACCCAGAACCTGTTGCACGAGCTGCAATGAAATCCAATTGCCACTATTTAGACGTTGGAGGTCAATACCACACTCTGACCACGCTTTATAATCTATCGAATCTAGCTGAAGAAAATCATTCGGTGATTTGTGCAGGAATTGGAGCTGAGTGTATTCCTGGTGATTGCTTGGCCGGAAGCATAAAGAACAGTCTGAAAGATCTATCGAGCCTTGAGATTGCCTACGACATTAGCCATCGTTTTTCAGCTGGAAGTATTAAATCAACATTAAGTAGACTCGCTCGCGGCAATATTGAGTTAATCAACAACACCCCCACACAATCTCAGTATTCATTTAACGCTAAACGCATTTTATTCGGCAGTCGACTCAAACACGTAAGCCAGGTACCAACAGGTGATCTAGCCGCTATTAACAGAAGCACTAACTGCCCCAACATCAAAAGTTATTTTGCAATCACCAAACAGTTCACCCCAATCATCAGACTCTTGAATTGGATTCCAAACCTACTGATTGCCAAGCCCCTCCATAAAATGATTGATAAACTGCTAGGAGGAAATAAAGGAAAACCAACAGGCATAAGCCATTATTGGGCAAAAGGCGTGTCCAATGATGAAAGAATCATGGTCGCAAGAGTATCTACCCCTGATATTTACCAATTTACTGTCAACGCTGTCGTGTATATTGCTAATTATCTTCTTAAACACGAACGAAGCGGAGGTGTCTACACACCTTCAGAACTTATGACATGGCAGCTAATTGAAAGAATTCCAGGGTGCAGTGCAATTCGATACGGAGATATGGACGGTTAATCATAATAACCACACTTTTTTCATGAATAGCGCGCGAAGGAATTCAGTGCTAATATCGCATCCACTAGAGTGTTTCAGCCTGCTGTACTATTGTTTGGCTGAACTCAAACACCAAGAAAATGACTTGATATGGAGTTAACCAATGGCTTTCGAACTGCCTGCACTACCTTATGCAATCAATGCACTGGAACCACACATCTCACAAGAAACTCTTGAGTTCCACCACGGCAAGCACCACAACACTTACGTAACTAAGTTGAATGGTCTTGTAGAAGGTACAGATCTTGCGAACAAATCTTTGGAAGAGATCATCAAAACTTCTGAAGGCGGTGTATTCAACAACGCAGCTCAAATCTGGAACCACACGTTCTACTGGAACAGCCTATCTCCAAACGGTGGCGGTCAGCCTACTGGTGCTCTTGCAGATGCAATCAATGCTGCATTCGGTTCTTTCGAAGAGTTCCAAGCAAAATTCAACGACAAAGCCGTTAACAACTTTGGTTCTAGCTGGACTTGGTTAGTTAAGAAAGCTGACGGTTCTCTAGACATCGTTAACACGTCTAACGCTGGTACTCCAATCACTGAAGAAGGTGTTACACCTCTAATTACAGTTGATTTGTGGGAACACGCATACTACATCGACTTCCGTAATGTTCGCCCTGATTACCTAAAAGCTTTCTGGGCTTTGGTAAACTGGGATTTCGCTGCTGAAAACTTCGCATAATAGGTTTTCATAGCATCCTAAAAAGGGCGCCTTTCACAGGCGCCCTTTTTTATCACCTCAAAAAACCTGTAACCATTCTTCCTTTAAGATGACTGACATCATCCCTTACACAACTAAAACAAAAGATTGCGGTCATTTTAAATCCTCGTGCTTTCAAGTTAGATATAATTCATCTATCTTTAGGAATAGCTCCCGATTTACACAGTATTAAAGCATGTAAAGGATGTTTTCATGGCAAAGATTTTAATGATTGACGACTCATCAGCTATGCGTCAATTAGCCACTCTGACTTTAAAATCAAAAGGACATCAAGTAGAAGAAGCCGCTGACGGAAAATTAGGTTTAGATAAAGCGCTAGCTGACAGTTTCGATCTAATCATCACGGATCGTAACATGCCAAATATGGACGGCATCCAAATGTCCAAAGCATTAAGAGAACAAGCAAATTATCGTTTCACACCGATTCTGATGCTTACCACCGAAAGTGATAAAGAAAAGAAAATGGAAGGAAAGCAAGCGGGTGTAACAGGCTGGATTGTTAAACCTTTCAATCCGGAAACATTACTGAAAACAGTTGAAAAAGTTCTCGCCTAGTCATCTCAACTATCTGATCGATCAACAGCAAATACAAGAGCCAATTAATCAGGTATGATGACGACCCGATTAATTCAGGCACACTTCGGTATGAATACTCTATTTGTCGATCAATTAACCGTCATCGATTTTTCTTACCTTCACCCTTCCCGCGGCCTTTTAGGTGAAAGCTGGTTAGTAGACTGCGAACTAAGTGGCGAGCTAAATGATGAAGGTATGCTCTTCGACTTTGGTCACGTAAAAAAAACCATCAAAAATTTCATTGATGACTTTGCGGATCATAAACTGATCATTGCTAACGGAACTGATCGTCTTTCGATTTCTGAGCACTCAGACCACAGAACAAGAGTTGAATGGAGCTATCAAGAAAAATACCTCCAAACTACCGCCCCGAATGATGCCTATCTCTTTTTGAGCAGTGACCAAGTAACAACCGATGATCTCGCATCATTACTGGAGACCGAAATTAAAAAACATCTTCCAGAGAACGTTCAAAAAATAAAACTGCACTTATATCCAGAAGATTTACAGGGTGCTTTTTATCATTACAGTCATGGTTTGAAGAAACACGATGGTAACTGCCAGCGTATCGCTCATGGCCATCGCTCCCCTATTAAGATTTTCATTAACGAACACCGAGAACTGCCTTTGGAATCTGAATGGGCGGAGCGCTTCAAAGATATCTACATTGGCACGAAAGAAGACATTTGTAGCGAAGCTACGCTAGTTAACGAGATTGAATGTATTAAATTCGAATACACAGCCCCTCAAGGTTTATTTGATCTAACCATTAACAGAAGTCAGGTTTATCTTATAAACACAGACTCAACGGTAGAATGGATTGCAGATCATATCGCCCGCGCAATTCACAACGAAAAACCAAATGACAAAGTGAAAGTTAAAGCCTTTGAAGGTTATCGGAAAGGAGCCATTGCTGAGTATTGACCTATCAATCGACTCAGCTATGATAGCCGCCAGAAACATCAGACTTTCCCAAACATTGCGAACATTAACGCAGGATTGAAAACCACTTATGAGCATTTTTGTATACAACACGCTTACTCAACAAAAAGAGACCTTTCAGCCAAGCAACCCAGATGACATCAAAATGTATGTCTGTGGTCCAACTGTGTACAACTACATCCATATTGGTAACGCCCGTCCTGCCGTAGTTTTTGACACACTTTACCGTCTTCTTAAGCATCACTATCCGAAAGTGACCTATGCCCGAAATATTACAGACGTAGATGACAAGATTAATAAAGCGGCACTTGAACAGAATGTTGATATTCGAGTGATCAGCGACAAGTTTGCAAATGCTTACCGTGAAGATATCGCACAATTGAATGTACTAAGTCCTGACGTTGAACCCCGCGCAACAGAAAACATTGATCAGATGATCGATATGAATCAGCGTTTGATCGAAAAAGGTCATGCCTACGCAGCTGAAGGCCATGTATTGTTTGATGTTCAATCCTATGAAAAGTACGGTGAACTATCTAACCGCTCACTTGAAGACATGTTAGCTGGCGCCCGCGTTGAAGTCGCACCGTATAAAAAATACGCAGGCGATTTTGTTCTTTGGAAACCGTCTTCAGATGAACAACCAGGCTGGGATAGCCCTTGGGGCCGTGGTCGCCCTGGCTGGCACATTGAGTGTTCAGCGATGATTGAGCGTCATTTAGGTACCACCATTGACATTCACGGTGGCGGACAAGACCTAACATTCCCACACCATGAGAATGAGATTGCTCAAAGCACCTGTGCTCACGATGGAGAAACCTATGTGAAGTACTGGATGCATAACGGCTACATCACTATCCAGAATAAAGATTCTGACAGCCAGGAAAAAATGTCCAAGTCGCTTGGAAACTTCATTACGGTAAGGGAGTTACTTGAAGAAATCCCAGGTGAAGTGGTTCGTTTTGCTCTGCTATCTGCCCATTATCGTTCACAATTGAACTGGTCTTCGGATCTGATCGATCAAGCATATAATGCACTTGATAAGCTATATACAGCACTTCGTGATGCAACAATTACAGATCAGAGTGCAGATATTTCAGCTGCTTTTCTTGAAGCACTGAACGATGACCTAAACACACCCAAAGCGATTGCTGAGCTTCACAACTTAGCCAAGCAAGTGAATAAAGCAGACAATGAATCAGAAAAATCGGTTCTAGCTAATACACTGATCTCATCAGCAAAACTTCTGGGCCTACTGAATCATTCAGCAGAAGAGTGGTTTAAGTCTCGCGGCTCAAAAGATGAAAACGGTTTAGGCGATGACCAAATCGATGCATTAGTTCAGGAACGTATTGATGCCAAGAAGAATAAGGATTTTGCTCGTGCTGACCAAATCCGTGATGAGTTAAAAGCCCAAGGCATTGAGCTTGAAGACACCAAAGATGGTACTCGCTGGCAACGAAGCTAATAGACAACTCCAATGAAGCTTCTGCATTCATTAGGATTGAAATCGGCAAAAGGCCTGATCCGTTTCTATCAAATCGCGATCAGTCCTTTTATTGGAAATAATTGCCGTTTTTATCCCAGTTGTTCTCAATATGCTATTACTGCTCTAGAAAAACATGGCATACTTCGTGGCACTTGGCTAGCATTACGGCGCATCAGCCGCTGTCATCCATGGAGCGAAGGCGGATTCGATTACGTACCCGGAACAGAACCTTCGGAAGAAGATAGTCAAACTGAATTACCAAGTTGCAACTGCCAAAAAGATGTGACAAACAAAAACAAGGGATCTCAACATGATCGATAAACAACTACTAGCAATGCTTGTCTGCCCTGTGAGCCAAGGATCATTGCACTACAGCGTAGAAACTGAAGAGCTCTGGTGTCAAAAGAGTAAGCTAGCCTACCCTATTCGTGACGATATCCCTGTTATGCTAGAGCATGAAGCTCGAGACCTTACTCTTGAAGAATATGACAGTTTGAAGAAGAACTAGAGACAGCTCTCAGTAAATTATTAAATGATGCCTGTTGCTCAGGCATAAAAAAACGCTGGTAAAACACCAGCGTTTTTACTTTATAGGAAAGGTTAACAAATAACTATTACCTTTCAATTGTAAAACATCACTTCCCGGTATAAAGAATTAGTCCATCCCATACACTGGAGAACAAGGCTAAATAATAGCCCTAGTTAATAAGCAGTTATGCGTGTGTTTTACTAGAATGCCCCGCTGATTTACGCGAGCGCTTTCTAAAAATTCGTGAACAATAATCTGACCACTGTTTTCTTAAAACCACACCACTGATGGCCATAGTAAAAACAATTAGTACCAAGGCTAAAAGAATTTCATAGTCCATATAAATTACCTC
>Ga0255751_10006687_pt1 | contig 10103 bp, 9 predicted proteins | sample 071ome_20_FD_179951 | JGI IMG/M metagenome (GOLD analysis project Ga0255751, IMG submission 179951) | Coastal salt marsh microbial communities from the Groves Creek Marsh, Skidaway Island, Georgia - 071412BT metaG (version 2) | ecosystem: Environmental > Aquatic > Marine > Intertidal zone > Salt...
AAACTTGACTTGTAGTAGGATAATGTAAATCAACTTCATAATATGTTACGTCTACATTTTCTAATTGTGGAAAGTCTAATGGACGTTCCTGTATAGGTGTTTTTTTACCAGGAGTCATATTTTTAACTCCAAACTTTTTTAATGAAGTCTCTAATGCACCTTCAAATCCTTCTGGTAATTCTCCAGCAACACCGATTTTGAAACTATACACTTTTTCTGACTCTACTAAGTATTCTGCAAATGTTTTCATTGTTATTTCCTAAACTATAATACTATTTATCTTTATCCATTCCTTTTAGACGCTCAAGTAAACTATTTCTATCAGTAACCACGTACCCTTCGCCTTCTATCATTCCATCAGGTAGAGATCCAGAATCCTTATCCATTTTTTCTTTTTTAAGTTGTAATTCAACCATTTTTAATTTCTTATCTAGTTTAGCAACTTTGGCATCTAAGTTTGTTTTTAGCATTGTGCCTGCAACTTCAAACACACGACCGCTATATCTGCTTTCAACATTCATACCTAAATCCATTAGATCTTCGTATGCTTGCATTGCTTTGTCTGCAACTTCGTTTAATTCTTTATCTGCCATTTCACCTAAACCTTTTACAGCAGGTAATGCAGAATTAATTTTGTCTAGCTCGGCTATATCTCTAAATGTATCTTCGTTAGAAGGAACGTTTTCTACAGAAGTTTCTTTTGTTTCTTTGTTATCAGGCAGATTAAGCAAGTCTTCTAATTTTTTTGTCATAATAATAGTCCATTAAATACTACTATTATTTATCTACTCCCAACACCATGGTAAAACTCTTTTACTATCTGTTCCTCTTTTTTGATCTAAATCTGAAAGATACTTTTTTAAAGTATCGTTACCTTTAGGAGAATATTTGTGATTTTTAATTAAATCAGCAATGTATGGATTATTAATTTTTTTATCTTTTTTCATTTTGTAAACTACATCTGGCTTTAAGCTATTGATGTGTAAAAAATGAGGTTGTACCAAAGTGTTTAATCCTATACAATGATAATATTTTCTAATTTGCTTTTGAACAACAGGAAAATTCAATGCGCTTATGGTAGTATTCACAGCATATTGATAATTTTTCTTTTTTTGAAAAATGTTAATTTGTTTTATTTTTTCATTAAAGTTAGTAGGAAATCTTATGTATTCGTCAACTTCATTTAAACCATCCATACTAACTATAAAATATACATTTTCAAATTTGCTTAATACACTATCCCATTTATCTGTGTAACTTATTCCATTGGTATTAAATCTTAAATTGGTATTTTTTAAATTCCATTTAAAGTTAGATAGATATTCAATAAAATCAAAAACTTTTTTATCATACAAAGGCTCACCGCCTGCAATATATATGGAGTATGCATTATTAGGAGCATTTTCTTTTACATAATCCCAATCAAATTCAGGTTTATTTCTTAAACTTTCTACAATGTTAATTCCACCGTTGTATTTTTGCCATATATCAGCATCTTCATACCATTTAGAACTACAATAAGGCTGGCACATAACACACTTTATATTACATATGTTACTAGGTCTTAAATCCCAATTTTCAAATTGACCTTTGGGTTTGAAATCTTTTTTAGTATTTCTTGCTTGATCGGGCATTCTTAATCTCATGGAATGTCCTAATATTTTTTCGTTTTTCCAACATATGTCACAGCCTTTATGTTTTATGCCTTGCTTAAATTCTTTTTTAATATTTTTTATGAACTTATGTTCATGTATTTTTGAGGGATGATCAACAGCCGCAAATTCTTCTGTGTGTTGGTATTGACAACATGGTAGCACTCGATAACCTTGTATAGTATGATCCATGTAAATTCCGTTTTGTAAATACCAGCATTTTAATTTCATTTTTTACGTCCTGTGTGAAAAATATCTCCCTCATTTATTACTCTAAATTTTATACCCTGCTGTTTACACCATGCATTAGCGGCTGCCCATTTTGCCTGATTTAAAACATAGTGTGCTTGATTATTTTTATTACGTCCTAGATTTTCTTTAAATGTTTGATTTGCAGGTTTTATTTCAATTAATTCAACATTTTGTTTACCTTTTTTATCTTCGTAAACAATAAAAAAATCAGGCACGTAAATTGTGTACTTTCCTGTAAACGGATTTCTATATGGAATTTTTACTGCTTCACTTGCCCATTTACTAACATTTTCATTCATGTCACAAAAACGCATAAAAGCAAATTCCCAACTTGACCTATAAGTTGGATTTCTTCCGCCTACGTATTTTTCAGGATTTTTTAATGTATATTTTCCTTGTGCATATTTTGCCATTAGTATATAATGTTACGAGATTCAGTTGTATTTTGTTCTAAAGATCTTTTTAATCCTAGTAAACTTAAATTACTTCTATTACTATTCATAATTTTAGCAACAATTGTACTTAACTGAACTTCATTTATTCCTTTTAAAGTATCTAATAGTTGATATATATCAACTTTATCTTTTTTTGCTTGTTGTAATAATATACTACTTATATTAATAGCACTACTGCTATCAAAGTCTCGATTTACAAAAAAACCAATTGTTGCATCAACTTCATTTGCATTATAATTTATATCTTTACTATTATAATTGTCAAAAAACTTTTTTACTAAGTCTTTCTTTTTAATATTTTCTATTCCACTCATAGTGCATTTAATACCTTTTGATTATAAACATTTTTTGCAGATCTGCTTAAACTATCCCATTCGGCTTTTTGACTATTAAAATCTCCTGAAAATCCGTTTTGTAATAATTCGTCTCTGTATACGGTAGCAAATGATGTATCGTCTAATAGTTGTTGATTAGACAATAACTGCACATATCTTTGGGCTCTATTTGCATTAGAATTTTCTATTAATGTATTCCTATATACATCTGCATTGACGGTTCCTGCATTACCGCCTGTGGTTGGAAAACTATTATTTGTTACTCCAAATACTAAACTACTTAGTATTTCATTTATCAAACTATTTCCTTCTGGATCACTTAATATACTTTCTATATTAGGTAATCCTAATCTGTCTGTGATTTGAAATCTATTGTTTAAAAAAAAGAAGTTTGGATCAACGCTTTCATTATTAAAAATAACACTCCAAGTTAAATCTAAACCATTAGATGGAGTAACATTTCCTAAAGGACTAGGTTGTTTATCATAGTGTGCAATATTTGCAAATCCTGATGGTGTGTCTTCTCGTGTATTGTTGCGTCCATATATTACAGATTCGTATTGAACACGCATAGTGTTTTTCATAAAGTCATTAGCACCGTATTCAACTCTATCATGATTAAATGTTTGTATCATAGGATTTAATAATGTTATAGATGTATGCTTCCTTTTAGTATCAATTGTATGTAACTGATTTATTGTTATACTATTAAAAAATGGTACACTAGGCGTTTTATTGCCTTTATCTAAACCGTATCTGTAATTAAATGATGCAGGAATATTTCTTACTGGTGTATTTCTAAAAGCAGCAGGATTGTTGTTAGAACTACCATCAGAGTTTAATTTAGTATATTCTCCATCTTGATAATAATATCTAAAATATGCTTCCCATAGTAAAGTTGTTAGTCCTGCCATATCGTCATGAAATACTATTTCTACAGGTTCGTAGTTAATTCTAGTTTGTACAATTTTCTTTCTATTGTACATGTTTAAAGTTTCTGTATCTAATGTAAAATTAGGTAATTGTGCAGATTCAACTAGTAGATTAAATTCTGTTGTTTTTAGGTAATCTTGTAAGTTATATTGTGATAATGCCTGTGGATTAATACTAAAGTTAACATGAAAAAGAAATTTAAATTTTGGTGCTAATCTATGATTATTTCGTAGGAATGTAGCACTTGCGTGAGCAAAGTCTCCCAAGTTACCTTTTACTTTACCTAGTGATGATAAGTTATCAAAATATTCGTTCTGCCATGCCATATTATATTTATCATAAAAAAAGGAGCACTAAAAAATGCTCCTTTTTAGTCAATCTCATATTAAGTTTTACGAGCCGCCACCTGTAGTAGATGTGCTTACGTTTCTTGCTACGGTTGAGCTACCAACGCCTTCACCTAACTGAATTGCGTTGTCGTATTGTATAGTTAATGCAACCGTTACTGCATCATTGTTTGCGTAGTTTAGTGTACCGTAATCTACGTTTGTTAAGAAGCAACCATATAGTTCCCAAGTTTCAAGAACTCCTACTTCGTTTTGTCCATTACCACCATCTAGTATTTCAATTTTTTGTGTAAATTTGTAATCTAAGCCTGATGCTGCACTTGATTGCTCAAAGAAATCAAATTGCTTTTGTAATTGTTCGCCAACTAGTTTTTGTACTTTACCTGTAACATCGTCACGTAATGATAGTGTTACGGTATCCCAAGTGTGTTTACCAGCAAGGTAAACTTTTGAGTTGTAAATGTCTAGTGGCATTGTTTCAAAACTAAGTGTAGGTCTTGTTGCTTCTACAACTTGTTTTGTTAATTCATTTGTTTCTGCTGAAACACCAAAGTTTTCTAGTGTGACACGGAAACGATATTGTAGTTTTGGCATTAGCAATGTTTGGTTGCTTGCGCTACTATCGCTTGCTAATGGCACTGAAATCTTTGTTAATGTTGAGATTGACATATATGTTCTCCTTAATACACAAGTATTTATCTATTTAGGGCCGACTTTCGCCGACCCCAATTTTTTAAAGACCTGCAATCTCTCCTGTGTTTTTAATACGTAGCGGAATGTAAATAAATTCAATTGCTTTTACTGGTTCAATTGCAATATCTACATATAGCTCGTTTCTATCAATTCTTGCAGGAGTATTGTTTGTTTCGTCACATACAACTAAGAAGTCATAAAGTGCTCTAAGTCCAACAAGTTCAACCATTAGTGTTTCCACTGCTTGTTTGATTTCATCACGTGTAATTTTATCATTTGGTTCAAATAGATATGGTTTTGCAAGTTTTGAAAGTTGGCTACGTAGATATACAACTAGTCTTGCAACGTTAACTCTATCCAATGCACTTGCATTTCTTGCACGAGTTTTTTGTCCAAAGATTACCAATCCAGCACCGTTAAGGAATGTAATTGGGTTAACATTGTTTGTGTAAAGAATGTCTCTTTGTCCTTCATTTAGTGCAGTTGAAACAAATTCACCTTCGCTATTAATGTATCCAACACTTGAAGCGTTAGTTACGCCACCACGTCTTGTACCTGCTGGTGCAAACCATGGATAAGCAACTTGGTCATTAAGTGCAAATGTGCGTAGTACCATGTGTGATGCTGGAACAACAACATTGTTTCCTAAGTTATCACTTGTGTAACCACTTGGATAGTATACACCCATGTACTCGTCTCTGCTTACTAATCCGTCGTCGTTGTCTTCTACAGCAACATTAACATTTGATGCCCAATCGCCTAAGCTAGTTGCATCTGGTGTTAAACGCATTGGTGAATCTCCTACAACAAATGCTGTTAAGCCTCTGTCAAAGTTTAGAGTAATCATTTCACCAATTAATTCTGGATAACCTGGGCAAGCAATCAAGTTAAATGTGCGTGTCTCGTCGTCACGTATATCTTGGTTAGCTGACACTAGTGCTTGTAACGAATTAATTACAACTTTACGTTGTGCATTACGTCCAAAGCTACCTGAGCCATCTGCGTTATTTGTTGAAGCAGTTACCCAACGGTGTGGATAATATGCTGCCATACTTGCATCACCATAACGCTCATTGTCTGCGGTTACGTCTACATAGTTACGCTCAAAACGTTTTACGTTGAATCCGCTTCTACGTGTGTTCCATAATAGCATACCTTTTGGATAAAGTGCTGGATCTGGAGCGTCAAAGTCTACAAAGTCACTTACTAATAGATCTACTATATCTGCTGCATCACTATCAGCACCTGCATCACTCCAACGAGCATCAGCAAATAGTATACCGTTTTCAGTTGTTTGATCTGATGTATCAATTGCTACCCACGATCCTAATACTGCATTGTACATGTATATTCCTGGATAGTTATCAATATCTGCTGTGCTAATCCAAATATCACCTGTTACTAAGTTACCACCATCAGAACGATCTCCGTTTTCTGGTTCTGTTGCACTAACAATAGGACCTTCTGGATCTGGTGCTAATGTACTATCTGCATTATAATATTGTGAATCAGTATGTAGCATACCAACCCATTTGGTACCGTTATGTACCAATAGGTCTACTTCGTCAACTACACTGCTATACCATAGTGCGCCATCAGCTGCTAAAGCAGTTGGTGCATTATCGCTTGCTGTGTAAACTAGCGGTTGCCATAGTGTAGCGACCCATGTGCCTGCGCCTGATGTACCAGGCTGATCATAAAGGTTAAGTGTTCCTGTGCTATCTGATACATCATAAGGATCATACCCTATTAAGTTTAATGCTCCGTCTGTATCATCAATACGTATATCGCCGCCAACTCTATGTGTAATTACAAGTCTGTTTTGACTATCATAGCTTGCAGATACATTCACTAAACCGGCTGCGTTAATTGCACTTGCAATTGTTGCTGCGTCTGCACTACTACCTGCAGCAGTAAATGTTACCGTTTCTGCTGATGTCATTGCTTCTTGACCAACAATTGTTTCTGATAGTGTAAATGAATAACTTTGGCTATTTGATAGTTGTGTAGTAACTTTGTTACTTGTTACACTTGTAGTGCCTGAAGAACGTCTAACAAATGGTTTAAATTGACCTAGCGGATCAGTATCTTCAGCAGCATTACTTTGAACATAAACTGCTCCTGCACTTAGGTTTGCACCGCCGCCTGAACGATCTAAGTTGTATAATGCACTATTGTTAGTTGCATATACAGGTGCATCAACTGCTCCCCATAATGCTGTGTCTGCATTAAATTGTTTTACTTTCCAATCTGCGCCTGCATTTGGAGAAGTAGTTTTAAGCCAAATACTACCTGTTGGACGAGGATTAGTATCTCCTGACTTATAAGCAGGAACATCAGTGTGTTTGCTTATTTGTACTTTAGGAGCATAATAGAACCCTTCTGTAATTCCTGCTGTTGAAAGCGGTTGATTAACGCCATCAACTACTTGAATAACATCACTAACAGATCCATCATTAAGAAGTACTAGTTTGTTGTCTCTAATTTCAGCACTAACTCCAGTTCCTGACATTGCTGTATTAATGTCTGCAACTACTTGTGCAAGTGTGGCTGAACCTGTACTAAATGTAATTTCAGTACTTTCAGCACTTGAACTTGTTGGGTTAATTACGAAAGTACTACCGATTGTAAATGATGTGTTACTTACGGTATTTGTTCCTGTAACGGTTGGAACAGCACCTGCCCAATCTTCGCTACCGACAATTACCCATGTATTGTCGTTTGTTTTATAATATATTTTAATTGTTGATGTTGTTGCAACAATTGCATATTCACCTTTTGCACCAATGCCTGTATTTGGTGCGCTTGTTGCATCACCGCTATCTGCTAGTTCAGAAACACTAGTGATAATGCGTGGTGTTTTTGCAACAAATGTTTGACCTGTTTCAGTTGTAATAGCTGAACTATCCCATTCAAAAATACCATATTTTGAAAGTTGTGTGTCTAACCACCATGTACCGTCTTCTGGGTCAGCAGTAGTAGCAGTTGAGCTTGCATTTAATGCTCCTAGGTCTGCATCTGCTCTTACAACATATGCGCTATTGCTTACGCCTAAGAAACTATAAGCAGCTTGAAGTCCGTATTCGTTTTGCTCGCCACCTTGTACTACATTTCCGTTTACATCAGTAATAAATTTTGGATCTCCAAAAGTTTCTACTAAATCACGTTGTGATGTAATAAGGTAAACTTTACCTGCGTTTTCTGCTAATGTACCTGGTGCTATACCAGTGCCGCTACCATTTAATTTATTTTGTTCAGTAGCAACAAAAATTATCGGTGTTGTGCCTGGTTCAGCTGGAGTGTAAAAACTCTCATCAATTACTGAAACCTGTACACCTGGTGATGTTAATGCCATTTTTATTTTCTCCTATGGATAGTACTTTCTACTATTATTTAGCTGATCAGCGGAGAAAATAGGGGTTTTGACAGAGAAAAACTATCTTATAATGATTTCTTCTACTACTTCATCAACAGCAGAATATAATTCTTCTAAAGAACCGTTATTGTCTATTACAAAATCTGCAATGTGTTCTGCAAGGCTCATACTATCTTTAGATTCAAGAGGCAAGTGTTTGCTTCTATCTACCCATATTACAAAATCAAAAACATTTTGTTTTGCCATTTCGAAATATTCTAATTTGTTGCGCAAACCACAATATATCGAGTGTTCAGCAAAAATTGCTTTACCTAATCTAGCAGCATCGTCTTTATTGTATTCACATATAGCATTATACCATTCGGCACGGTGGTTATGTCTGTCGTTATAACACTCTTCTTCGTCTTTATATCCGTACTTGTCTTTTAACATTTCAAATATAAAAAGTTTACTACAAAATTTACTACTACTTTCAAATGTAAAATTATACTTGTCTCGTAGATATTCGCAAACGGTATCTTTACCATGCCTACCGTGACCGATTACAAGTAATTTGGGTAATTCCATTACAACCTCTTTTTATTTTTATAATACAATAATATAAAAAGATTGTCAACCTATTAAGAAACCGTAGCCTATACCGCCTGCTACTGCTAAATCTAGATCTTTATCTAATTTTTCAATCTCTTGCTGCGCTTCAGATTTGAGTGTATCACCATTGAGCGTAGTACCTCCGCCAGGTCCTGCAATGGTTGAAAATTTACTACGTGCTTCGCCTAACATGTATTTGCAGTTAGCCAACGTGTAATCTTTAATCCATTGATTAGCTTTGTAATCTTTTAACAATTCAAAATCTGGACGGTAGTTATAGCACCATAACAACACTTCTTCGTCAGCTCTTGGACGTTGTAAAACGGTAAACTTTTTATTACTTGTATTCCAGGTAAATTCCATAAAACTACCAAACATTCTCCCAACAAGTTCTTGCTGTTGTGCAAAGAAATCATATGTTGCAAGGCCGCCAATTCCACTACCTGCTAACAAATAAGTGTTTGTATATGCTAAATTAAATGGTTCAAATAAACTACCGCCGTCTGCACTACCACCTAATCTACTGCCAACACTACGTCTAAACACCTTACGAACTTCTATTATTTCATTTGGTAATGTATATTCGTTAGTATCTTCTTGAATCGTAAATGTAATATAACTTTCTTCAACGCTGTTTTCACTACGCTGTCTGTATTTGTTAAAACTTTTTTTCAAAGCAGTTTCATAATGAATAGGATCAAGTTCTACATCGATCATGCCTCCGCCGAGGAATGTGTTTACATAATCATAAATTTCTTGGTATGCAGTTGCGTTACTCATAGTTAGTCTCCAAAAGTATTTATCGATAAATATGTGTATGCCAAAGTTAAGTTTATATAGACCACAAAAATCAAAAGACTATAATTTCTTAGATAACACAATCTACGAAATGTTTACGGTTGGTGGCACTGATTTAAATATACACAAATATTTAGGTCCAAAGAATCCTGATGATGCAGATTCAACACCTGAACAACCTCAGTATGATGCTGTAAAAGAAACAAATATTCAAGATCTATTGTTTTTAGAAAATAGAGACAGAAAATATGACGAAAGCATTTACACAATAAGAGGTCATTATACGGTACAAGATTTAGATTTTAATTTAAGTCAATTTGGATTGTTTTTAACAAACGACACTATTTTTGTAACAATGCATATTAATAGTAGTGTAAAAACTTTAGGCAGAAAAATAATGAGCGGAGATGTTATTGAATTTCCTCATTTGATAGATGAATATGCAGCAAATGATTTTGAAGTTGCATTGAAAAGATTTTATGTTGTAGAAGATGTAACTAGAGCAAGTGAAGGATTTAGTCAAACTTGGTATCCACACCTATATCGTATAAAACTAAAACAAATATACGACGGACAAGAATACAAAGATATATTAGACTTACCAGCTGTAGAAAACAGCGATACAACACTAAGAGACATTTTAAGTACATACGAAATAGAAATGCAAGTAA
>Ga0255751_10006699_pt1 | contig 10091 bp, 9 predicted proteins | sample 071ome_20_FD_179951 | JGI IMG/M metagenome (GOLD analysis project Ga0255751, IMG submission 179951) | Coastal salt marsh microbial communities from the Groves Creek Marsh, Skidaway Island, Georgia - 071412BT metaG (version 2) | ecosystem: Environmental > Aquatic > Marine > Intertidal zone > Salt...
TTTCAAGCTGACGAACACGTTCAGCAGAAACACCATACTTGTCTGCTAAATTATGTAGGGTCACTTTTTCTTCTTTCAAGTACCTAGCTTGTAAAATTTCCAAACTTCTTTCATCGAGAGTCGATAGAGCTTGATAGAGTTTTTGCTGGGAGTGTTTTTGATCATCCTCAGAAACTAAAATTTGCTCAGGAGTTTGTGTATTCGGATCCGTTAAATAATATTCTGGAGAATTTGTGTTTTCATCTTCATCAGCAATTAATCCCACATCATTGAACTGAAGTCTTGCCTCCATCTCAAGAACATCACTGGTCTTTACTCCGAGATCATTTGCAATATCCTTAGCTTGTTCCTCTGTAAGAGACTGATAAATTTGAGCTTTTGCCTGCTTAAGTTTGAAGAATAATTTTCTTTGCGCTTTAGTAGTGGCAACTTTTACAATCTTCCAATTTTTAAAGATAAATTCATGAATCTCAGCTCTTATCCAATAGACGGCAAATGAGGCAAGCCTTACCTTTTTATAAGGATTAAACTTTTTTACAGCCTTCATAAGACCGATAGTACCCTCTTGAATTAAATCCGCTTGTTCAAGACCATATCCCTTATAGCCATGAGCAATAAAAGCGACAAATCGGATGTGAGACAACACAAGCTTTCTAGCTGCATCTAAGTCATGATTTTCAAAAAGACTCACTGCTAACTCATGCTCCTCCTCTGCAGAGAGTATCGGGGGATATTTTTGTATATCCAATGCATGGCTATCATTAGCTATTGCTGGGAGTGTATATTCAGACATATGGCCTCAAAAAATTTCCAATGAAATCATTATACAATAATGAATTGATATAGCAATTTATCTAACCTATGAGCTCATTAAGGATATTTTTTTGCTGTTCTTTCTGGATAATAGTTTCCAATCGTAATGAATGAATAATAGACTGCAGCTCAAGCGAAGCTTTATTAAAATCATCATTAACTATAAGATAATCATAATTCTCATAGTGAGATATTTCCGATTTAGCTTGATTCATGCGTTTCTCGATAACATCTTTAGAGTCTTGTGCACGTGAATTTAATCTCTCCTCAAGACTCTTTATAGAAGGAGGGATGATAAAAATGCTCTTAGTGCTAATTTTCTTCTTCACTTGCTCAGCTCCTTGCCAGTCAATCTCTAGAATTACATCAATGCCGCTATCTAGAAGATTTTGCACTTTGGAGATTGAAGTTCCATATTGATTACCAAAAACATCAGCACTCTCTAAAAAATCACCATGGGCATCTTTTTCATTAAATTTAACACTATCGACAAAGTAATAATCCTTACCTTCAACTTCTCCTGGCCTAGGTGAGCGCGTGGTATGAGAAATAGACACTTGTATATTGTCGACTTTTTTCAGAAGATCTTTAACTAAGCTTGTTTTTCCTGCTCCTGATGGCGCAGATATAATGATTACATTAGCCATTACTTAGGCTTGTAACCTTGAATTTGATCAATATTATCCCTATCAAAGAAGAATTTTTCTAATTGTTCTTTTAAATATGATTGAGCACCTGGGTCCATTAAGTTTAAATTATTCTCATTTATTAGCATGGTTTGAAACTCAAGCCATTTCTGCCAACCTTCCTTGGAAACATTTTCAAGAATTTTTTTCCCAAGCTCACCAGGATAGGGAGCTCGATCCAGAGATTCTAATTCTTCTTCAAGAAGAATGCATTTGACTGTATTCACGATGTTAATCTCACCCTTAAAGACTTCAAAGTGAGAAAGTATACTATTCCCGCCAATGAAATGGTTAGAAGTAGATTAGAAACCCTTTCAAAAATAGCGCCACTGTAAAAATAATCAATTGGGTTGACTGTCACTAAAATGACAGCTCCCATAGCCAGAATAGAAAAAATCACTTTTAAAAATAAAACTTTATTACTTCGAGAAAAAACTTCAATTGATTCTTTTCTTAAATAGAAATATAGAAGGTATGAATTTAAAAGCGCAGAAAGAGAGGTTGCTATCGCAATTCCCACATGTGAAAAATAATAAGCAAGAATAACATTTAAGATAATATTGCTTAACATAGCCACAACACCTACTTTAACAGGTGTTTTTGTATCCCCCCTTGATAGGAAGATTGTGGCGAATATCTTTACTAGAATAAAGAAAATAAGTCCTGCGCCATAAGCGATTAGACTCTTGGAGGATTGAAGTGCTGCATAAGATGTAAATTCGTTATATTGAAATAATGTAACCACCATTTCCTCTGCCAAAAGTACTAGGCCAACAGAAGAGGGGATGCCAAATATTAAGAAATATTTGATAGCAGAATCAATAGTTTTAATAAAGTTTATGTTGTCTTCCTGGGCGAAATAATTAGATAGTTTGGATAATGCAACGGTTGCAATTGCTATTCCAACAAGAGCTAAAGGTAATTCCATTAGTCTATCTGAATAATATAACCAAGTAACACTGCCACTTATTAAAAAACTTGCAACTATAGTATCTACTAATAAGTTTATTTGGGAAACAGACACTCCAAATAAAGCTGGAATCATTCTTCTCTTTAGTATTTTTTCAGAAGAATGACTTCCTTTAACGATCCTTGGAAATTTACCTAATTTAAGGAGGAATGGGATTTGAAATAAAAGTTGAAGCAACCCTCCAATAAATACCCCCCAAGCAAGAGCAATAATAGGCTCTGAAAACCAATCCGAAGAGTAATAAGCAAATATGATTATGCAAATATTAAGAATTACTGGGGTAAAAGCTGGAGCAGCAAATCTTTCATAACTATTCAAAATACTTCCAGCAAAAGCAGTTAACCCTATAAATAATAGATATGGGAAAGTAATTCTAAGCATTAATGAAGCAGCATCATATTTAGTTGGATCAGGGTCAATATAAAAACCCCAGGCAAAAATTGCTATGACCACTGGTGATGCAAGAACAAAGATAATTGTTGTAACAATTAAAACCTTAAGAAATTTAGTTCCAATATGGTTAATAACCAAATTAACTTCGTTTTTATTTTTAGACGCTTTTGCCTCTGCAAGAATTGGGACAAATGCTTGTGAAAAAGCGCCTTCACCAAAGAGCCTTCTGAAAAAATTTGGAATTTTAAAGGCTACAAAAAAGGCATCAGTTAGAGCATTTGCACCAAAGAAAATAGCAATTATCAGATCTCTAATTAATCCAAAAACTCTTGAAATAAAGGTCATTACGGTAAAGATACCGCTAGATTTCAAGAAAGACTTAAACATAGATAGTTTTATTCTTCTGAAGGGCCTCTCATTATTCCTTCTTTAGAGCTTCTTATGCATCTGATAAATGTGGAAACTTCTTCATTCCCTTTTTCTTTTTGTTGGAGTTCATCCAATTTAGTATCAAGAAGTTTACCCTGAGACTCTTTAAAGACACTCTTAAAAGCTCTTTGAATAGATGCTATAGAAGTAGGTGAAAAACCCCTTCTTTGCATTCCCTTAGAATTAATACTCCTAATTCGACATGGTGAACCAGAAGCAAGCATGAATGCTGGTATGTCTTTGTTAACCTGACATCCCATACCAATATATGTGTGCATGCCAATCATGCAAAACTGTTTGACAAGAACAAATCCACCTAAAATAGCCCAATCATGGACTTTAACATGACCCGCTAAAGAAGCATTATTTGACATGATTACATGATCACCCAATTCACAATCATGAGCAATGTGAACATAGGCCATTAGCATATTATTTGACCCTATTCGAGTAATGGCATTTTCCTTTTCGGTTCCTCTATTGATCGTACAAAATTCTCTAATTAAGTTGTCATCACCAATTACCAAATTAGACTCTTGGTCATCACTATATGAAATATCCTGAGGATCGCCACCAATGGAGGCAAATGAATATATATGATTATTCTTTCCAACCTTTGAGGGACCTTGAATAACTGCATGAGATTCAACGATAGTTCCGGCACCAATTTCAACGTTTGCGCCAATTACAGCATAGGCACAAATTTCAGCTGATTTATGAATTTTCGCTGATTCGTGGATTACTGCTTTAGGGTCAATAGCCATTTACTCACTTGCTTTTTTGGGTACACATTAATTCAGCACTAGTAACAAGCATATCATCAACATAAGCAGAACCTTTAAATTTCCATATACCTCTTTTAACTGTAAGGACTTCAACTTTTAACACTATCTGATCTCCAGGTACAACCATCTTCTTAAATCTTGCATTGTCAATACCAACAAGCATATATATTTGACCATCTTGGGGTTTGCCCACCTCAGACTTAAAAGCCAAAATCCCAGTTGCTTGAGCAAGAGCCTCAATAATAAGAACGCCTGGCATAATTGGCTGACTAGGGAAATGCCCAGTAAATTGAGGTTCATTGAATGAGACATTCTTAACAGCCGTCAGTGATTTACCAATCTCAAAATCCAAAACTTTATCAATTAGTAAGAAGGGATAGCGGTGAGGTAAAAAATTCTTAACCTCATTAATATTCATTTTGTTCATTTATGATTTACTCTAAAAAGTGCGGATATATTATCCAGTTTTGTTATCAATGTTGCAACTCTCTTCCATAGCTTATGCTCTAATGTAGGCATTATCCCAGAATACACACCAGGTTTATTAATGTTTGAAATTATGGAAGAGGTTGCACTAATAGTAACATCATTACAAGTTACAATATGGTCGACAATACCTGTCATTCCTCCAATTAAATTTCTTTTTCCAATAACACATGAGCCTGCAATACCCACCTTTGCGGCAATGGCAGTATGTTCTCCAATGTAAACATTATGAGCGATATGAACACTGTTATCTATTATTACTCCCTTGCCAATCACTGTTTTCTCTATTGTTCCTCTGTCTATACAGCAGTTAGATCCAATAGATACATTGTCACAAATTTTTACAGAACCTAGGTGATAAATATGCTCCCATTCATATGTATCCGATAAAACATTTCCAAATCCTTCAGAGCCTATTATGGATCCAGAATCAATAAAAACATTATCTCCTATATAAACATTATCGTTAACAACTACATTATGTCCTAAAAAAACATTTGACCCTATAGAGACATTATTGCCAATTACAACATTATTACCAAAAGTGCAATTCCTACCTGATTTAAAGTTTAAACCATGTAAGGGTTTAAAACTTAAACTATTTTTATCCTGAATAGATCTGAAAATTTTTGTTAATTTGGCGAAAGAAAGGCGAGGATTACTAGAAATGAGCAAATTATTATTACCAGTCAGTGTTTTGTGATCTTTAGCAACTAATAATGATACTGATGGATGAAGGTTTGCTAAATTAGAAAAATCTTTAGGTTTTGAAATGAAGATAATTGAGTTATTAATTGGATTATTTAATGTGGAGATACATTTAATTTCTATATTTTTATCACCTATGATAGAGGCATCAATAATTTTTGCTATTTCAATTAGCTTCACGTGTTAATTTCCTAAAATGATGAACCTAGTTCAAATGAGAATGTCTTAGTAGTATCAGATGATTTTTTAAGAAGCGGCCTAGCAGCATAAATTCCAATAGGCCCAATAGGTGAAATCCAAGTAAATTGAACTCCTGTTGAGATTCTCATTTCATCAACCATATCAAAATCAGAAAATTTTTCTGAAATGGTTCCCGCATCAACAAAACCGATTAATCTTAAGTTTCTGGAATCTATATTAGAGATTTCCGAAAGAGGGGTCGATACACCCAATGAAGAAACAATTGACAATTCTCCACCTTTTGCACTGCCATTGAGGTATTGAGGACCAATAGAGTTAAAATCAAACCCTCTAATTGATGATGATCCACCTTCAAAATATCTTTTGTAAAAAGGTAATTCATCGCCGCCATATCCTGAAGCCATATTAAGTCTTATAGCTTTCTTAAAAACTAAATTCTCTTTAAATGAATTGTAATCTTTGTGGTTTGCCTCTATGCTCCAATACTTAGCATCACCAGGAGGTAAACCGATTGAAGTTTTAATAGTATTTACTGAACCATCGGTTGCAAAATAGAAGTCATTGAGATTATTTTGGGTATAGCTAAGATCAACTTTGAAATCTATATCAACTGGATCTGAGCATTCAGAGTATTCATAAGAAACTGAAGCAATAAGAGTTCCACATTTGAGATCAGTAAAAGATAATAGTGTATTTGCAGAAATAGTTGTATCTTCTGAAATTGGAATACCATAACCTAAACTAAATCCACTTTCATTCAAGATATATGAACTTATATCTAATCCCGATGCGTCAGTATATCTGTCAAAATATCCATAACTTAGAGAGTGTCCAAGATTATTAAATTTTGGATTTTTGAAATAGAAAGACAGCTCTTCAACTGCCTGTGAGTTTGTAAATTTTGCATTAAAAGTATTTCCAGTTCCAAAAATATTATTTTGACTAATGCCAGCATTAACGGAAGCACCTGTAGAATTAGAATGTGAAAGACCAATGTTGATTTCACCGGTTTTAGATTCAACTACATTGATAATTAAATCAACAAGTGTGTCAGAATTACCTATTTTTTGAATTTTTTTTGTTACTTCAGAAAAATACCCCAATCTTCTAATTCTACTTAATGATTCATCAATATCCTTGAGAGAATATATTTGACTTTCAAGTATTTTTAATTCTCTTCGAATAACATCATCTTGAGTTTTTGTATTGCCATTAATCTCAATTCGATTAATTGTATATTTACTTTTTAAAATATTTTCAATCTGAAGATCTAGAACTAATTCCTCTTTAGTTGATTTTACAAGAGTTGATTTAACCTCTGCAAATGCATACCCAATATCTCTGAACAAGGAGCCAGTTTTTTTTACACCTTGAATCACTTTTTTTCTATCAACAAAATCCCCCTTTTGTATATTAAATTTTGATCTTAATAAGTCTTCAGAGATGCCAGCAGTTTCACCTATAAAGTTTATTGACCCAAACTTATACTGGTTGCCTTCTGAAATTTCAATAATAATATCTATATATTTCTTATCATTGGAAATTTTAGGTTTATCCTTCCCAATAGATATATCAAGAAACCCATTATCAAGGTAGAGATTAGTGATTTTTTCAATACCGGCTTCAAATAGAATATCGCTATACAAATCCTTATCAGTAAAGTAGTTAATGATGAAAAAATCAGGCTCACCAATTTCAAAGTTATCAGAAAGAGTATCGATAGAAAAAAATGAATTTCCCAAAAATTTAAATGATCTGATTTTGATTTGATCGTTTTCGTTAATATTTAATTCAACACCAATTCTATTTGTCGCATCAATAGATATTTTTTTATCAATCTGAACATTATAAAAACCTTTTTTTTCATAAAGTTTAAGCAGATCAGATATAAGCATATCAAGAGATTTTTCAGAAAAAATGTCACCAATATTTAGCTTTGAACCAACTATTATTTTGTCGATAAGCTCTTCTGTAAGAACCTTATTACCCTCGTCATAGTTTAAAACATCAAAATATTTAATTGTTGGATTTTCGATAAGATTTATTGTCAATATCCCATCCTGGAAATTAACTGAGATGTTTTTAAAAAAAGAGGATTTATATAGATTTTTTAGAATTTGATTTGATATATTATCATTAAATTCATCTTGTGCTTCCACAGGGAGATAACTGAGTACAGTCCCTCTGGAAATTGAATTTAATCCATTCAATTCGATTTTGTTAATAACTTCAGAGAGTGAAGGAAAAGCTAGAGAGAAACAAAGACTAAAAAAGAGTAATTTAAAGTATTTCATAACTTTTCAAAAGATAAACAAAACAGATTATACACAGCAATGCTCTATGCGGTAATTACTCACATACGATTAAATTTAATGCATTGGGTGTGAATGGCCAGCATCTTTCAGTTTCCTTAAATATTCAAGATAAAGACTATCTTTATTAAGGGCCAGGTTATAAAGGTGAGACCAAGAATATATGCCAGTATCGTGTCCATCACTAAAAAAAAGGACTACAGCATAATTTCCAGTAGGCTGAATGTTGGTAATAGTCACACCTTCTTTTCCAACTTGAAGGGTTTCTTGTCCTGGGCCATGACCAACTACCTCTGCAGAGGGTGAGTAAACTCTTAAAAACTCTGATGTAAGTTCGTAGTCGGTATCGTCAAATGTAACTGTAAGAACCGTCTTTGCTTTGTTAAGATTAATTTTTGAAGGAGGTGTCATGACTATAATGTTAGGGAAAATATATAAATTTTATCAGATAGATTATTTAATAAACCTTTTAGAAACATCATGAATTTATGAGACTTAACTTCACAAAAATGCATGGACTTGGTAATGACTTTATTGTTATTAATAATCTCAATGATACGTTTAATCAGAATTTAATCAACATTCCCAAACTTGCTAATCGACATACAGGTATAGGTTTTGACCAACTATTGATTGTTGATTCATCTGAAAGAGCAGATATTGATTTCAAATATAGAATATTTAATGCAGATGGAAAAGAAGTGCAACAATGTGGTAATGGAGCTAGATGTTTTGCTCTATATGTTTTTGAAAAAAAACTAACCAGTAAAAGAAAATTAAATGTTGAAACCTTGAATGGCGTTATAGAGCTGATTATTAATGATGCTTCGTCAGTCACTGTAAATATGGGTGAACCTGAGTTTACTCCATCAAAAATTCCAGCTAATTTTGATAATCAACATAAAAAATATTTAATCAATAGTACTGAAATTGGAGCTCTATCAATGGGAAATCCTCATGCTGTAATTATTGCTAATAACATTGATAATCTAGAAATTGAAATGACTGCTAAAGATATCCAAAATAGTAGCTATTTTCCAGAAAGTGTCAATGTTGGGTTTATGCAAATAAACTCAACTAATAACATCTCTCTAAGAGTATTTGAGAGAGGTGTTGGAGAAACTCAAGCTTGCGGGACAGGAGCATGTGCTGCTGTTGTGTTTGGAGTAGAGAATAATCTTTTAGATAATAAAGTTCGTGTGTCTCTCCCTGGTGGTAATCTTGAAATCAGCTATGAGAAAGGATCTGACGTTTTGATGACTGGGCCTGCTCAATTTGTTTTTGAAGGGTCGGTTGAGATTTAATTACAATCTACAGAGAAAATCTGTTTATCTTCAAATCTTATTGCAGTGAGTTTATTTCCCCATACACAACCGGTATCAAGATGATATCTTTTTGGCTGATCGAAGTCTTTCAGTGTTGACCAGTGCCCAAAGAAAATATCAACATTAGCAAGCTTTTCATTTTTATGAAGAAACCAAGCCTCATATCCAGAAGGATTGAGACTAAAGTTTCCTTTAGTTTTATATTCTATTTCTCCATGCTTTGAGCAAAATCTCATTCTGGTTAATGCATTAATTGCATAGGTTGATTTTTCAATCATCGTTAGGGAGTCGTTAAATTTATTAGGTTTATTGGAATATATAGAATCAATAAATTTCTTAGATTTTGATGATTGCATATTCGATTTAATAAAGTCAGAATAATATAAAACATCATCTTTAGACCATATAGGCGGTACTCCAGCATGAACAAGAATAGATCCACCCAATTCTATAGCTAGAGGCCTATTTAATAGATATTCAATAATTTTATCTCTTAAGTTAGAGTCAAGAATATCGTCAAAATTATCACTTTTTTTAATCTTCTTGGGATCAAAATGACAAGCTGTTAAGTGAATATCATGGTTACCTAAAACCATATCGAAATTATCTTGATGTGAAAGAATAAACTTCATTGTCTCGAGATTATTTTCACCTCGATTAACTACATCCCCCAAAAAAAATAAACGATCAGAGTCATAGGAAAAATTAATTTTCGTTAAAAGATTTTTAAGAGATGTGATGCACCCTTGAACATCGCCAACAATGTAGTCAGCCATCAGTGAAGTGTATATGGTCTAGATAGAACAAATAGTGGAATTTTTGCATCAAATCTATTGCCTAAATCATCAATCATTCCATAAGAGCCATGCATAGAACCTGTCTGCGTTTTAAGAACAGCTCCAGAGGTATATTCATAGCTTTCACCAGGAGAAAGGTGAGGCTGCTGTCCAACCACTCCTTCACCTATTACATATTCGATTTTT
>Ga0255751_10006713_pt1 | contig 10083 bp, 4 predicted proteins | sample 071ome_20_FD_179951 | JGI IMG/M metagenome (GOLD analysis project Ga0255751, IMG submission 179951) | Coastal salt marsh microbial communities from the Groves Creek Marsh, Skidaway Island, Georgia - 071412BT metaG (version 2) | ecosystem: Environmental > Aquatic > Marine > Intertidal zone > Salt...
ACTTTGTCGGTGGCGATGGTGAGGACGGATTCGTCTAACGCAATCGTGTCGCCTTCGTTCTTAAGCCATTGAGTGATAGTGGCTTCGGCTACCGATTCGCCCATTTTGGGCATGGTCAATTCAAACATAGTCTGTGGGGTTGTTCGGCAAATTTACGTCAAAAGCTCCCGCCGAATAGGGCATAAACGTCTAATTCGGGTCGCCACGTTTCCGCATAGCGGAGATCGGATTCGTAGGCGATATCAGAGGTAGAGCCCCCAGGGCCTTGCTGGAAAACGCCCGGTCGGAGAGGGGGGAGGTGTTCGCCAGGGGCGATGTAACCGACCCAAGTCATTTGGCCTTGAAGTACGGACAGCAGGTGGCCTAGCATTCGGCGTCCTCGGGCGGTCCAAAGAAGAAGGGGGAAAGCACCTAAGGCCAAAGCCGCAATAAAGAGGTCCAGCAGGCGCTTTTGATAGCGAACACTGGGTTGAGAGAGCGCGAGCTGTCCGGACTCTGAGGCGGTGGCATAGGTGTCGCTGCCCAAGGTCCAGCTGGGGTAAACCATGCGGAAGCGAACGCCATCCGGCACCACCGCTGAAATAGCAATCATCGCGTCAATCATGCCTTGGTAGCTGTGTTCCTCGGGGTGGAAGAAGAGCGTTTTGGGGCGGAGGTGGAGGACGCGCAGGGCGATGCGGTCTAAGGGCCATTTTTCCGAACCCACATGGGCTTCTGCCTGGCCATAGCCGCGGTAAAAGAAGCCGCTACGGCCGCGGGCGCTGAGGGAGGTTCGGACCGTAAAAAAGCCGACCAAATGGCCCAGGGAAAATAACGCGACCAATGCCCGCGAGAACCGCCAGTCCATGGGTAAAAACGCATAACCCGCCAACAGGACGCCAGAAGTGATCAAAAACGCACTGACCACGCGGCGCAAGGATGCAGATTTGCTGAAGGCTCCAAGGAACGCCATGCTTACCGTCCAAAAGACGGCAAAGAGTGGCAAAAAGACGAGGCGGAACCGTTCGGGATAGGCACCGCCTTCCACGTAGCGGTGGTTGCGCTCCCAGTAGGTGCTCAGACCGTCGCTCAGGACGTAGCCAATCAAGAGGGTCAACACGAAAGGCAGCAAGGCGCGGCCCCAGGAACGCGTCAGGGTAGCGAAGCCTTTGGCATAGATGCCCATCGAAATGAGGGCGCGGTAGGCGAGCGCTTGGCCCTTGAAATGCTTATTGGCGAAGATGGCCATGGCCTCGTGGAAGGTCTTGATGTAGTGCCAGCTTTGGTGTTTGGTGCTTTCGCCTTTGTAGTGCAAGATCGGGCTGTCCGCGAGGTAGTAGTTGCGGTGACCGGCCTGCACGACGCGGTAGGAAAGGTCGATGTCTTCGCCGTACATGAAGAAGGCTTCGTCAAAGCCGCCAATTTCTTGAAGAACGGAACCGCGCATCAGCATCCAGGCACCGCAGTGCACGTCGACGTAGCCGGAAGCATCAGGCGCCAGGTGGCCGGCGTAGTAGGCGCCAAAGCGAGGGTGTCTGGGGAAGAGTTTGGCCAGACCTAGGATGCGGTAGAGAGCGACGGCGGGTGTGGGAAGGCCGCGCTTGGATTCGGGCAAGAAGTGGCCAGAGCCGTCGATCATGCGGCAGCCCATGGAGCCAATTTCCGGTTTGGAGCGCATGACGTCAAGGGCGCGGCGGAAGTTGTCCTCGGGGACCACCGTGTCGGGATTCAAGTACAGGACAAACTCACCCTTCGCTTGAGCGGCTGCCAGATTGTTGGCGCGCCCAAAGCCCAAATTCTCCGGACTGGCAATGCAGGTCACCAAGGGGAAGTGCTTTTGGATGTGCGCTACACTGCCGTCGGACGATGCATTGTCCACGACAATCACCTCCACCTGCAATCCCTGCGAGGCGCGCTCAACGCTGCGCAGGCACTGGTCGATGTAGGCCTTGACGTTGTAGTTGACGATGAGTACGGAAAGATCCACGGCTTATCGGTTCAACGTGGATTCAAACGGAACGCGCTGCTGGAAGGAGCGGCTCAAAGTGACTTCGTCGGCAAATTCCAGGGCATCGCCCACCGGCAGGCCGCGGGCAATGGCGGTGAGGCGGATGGGCAGGTCGCCCAGTTTCCGGTAGATGTAAAAGGCTGTGGTGTCGCCCTCCATGGTGGCGCTGAGGGCCAAAATTACTTCTTCAATGCCTTCGTCGCTGACGCGTTGCACCAAATCGTCCACCGTCAAATCGCCTGGCCCCATGCCGTCCATGGGGGAGATAAGGCCGCCGAGTACGTGGTAGCGTCCGCGGTGGGCGTGGGTATTTTCAAGGGCAAGGACGTCCCGAATGTCCTCCACCACACAGAGCGACCGCAAGTCGCGGCGCTCATCCTGACAGATGCCGCAAAGCGCCTGGTCGCTGATGGCATGGCATTTTTGGCAAAACTGGCTGTTGGTGGCCAATTCCTCGAGGGCCTCTGACAGATCCAAAATACGGTCGTTCCCCTGGCGCAGCATGTGCAGGGCCAAACGCAATGCCGAACGGCGCCCAATGCCCGGCAATCGGCTGAGCGCTTGAACGGCGCGTTCCAGGGATTTGGAGGGGAGTTCCATCTCTGTAAAAGTACGCCATCTTTGAATCGAGAGGGGCTGCGTACCTTTCTCCCATGGAACCCGGCTACATTCTTCTCCTCATGGCGGCCTACTTCGGGCTGCTCGTCCTCGTTGCGCGTTTGTCCACGGGCAGCAGCGACAACAAAACCTTTTTCACGGGCAACCGACAGTCGCCCTGGTATGTGGTGAGTTTTGGCATGATTGGCGCGTCCCTCAGCGGGGTGACGTTTATCTCCGTGCCGGGTTGGGTGGAAAGCCAAGGCTTTGCCTACCTCCAAATGGTGCTGGGCTACGTCGTGGGCTATGCCCTGATTGCCTTTGTGCTTTTACCGCTGTACTACCGAGAAAATACCACCACGATTTATGGCTTTTTGCAGTCGCGCTATGGCCGTTCTGCGCATGCTACCGGGGCCTGGTTCTTCATTTTGTCCCGATGGGTGGGCGCCTCCTTCCGCCTGTATCTCGTTGCCGCGGTGCTGCAACGCCTTGTTTTTGACCCACTCGGGTTACCGTTCTGGTTGACCGTTCTGCTCACCTTGGCGCTCATTTGGTTGTACACGTACCGGGGGGGCATTCGGTCCGTCATCTTCACCGATACGCTCCAAACGGTGGCCATGCTCGGCGCACTCATCCTGTCTATCTACTTCATTCAAAGCGCCTTAACACCTGAAGATCTCGCTACCTGGTCCAACAAGGTGGACACCCGCATTTTCTTTTTTGATGTCGCGGATGGCCGAAACTTCTGGAAGCAATTCCTGGGCGGCATCTTCATCACTCTCGCTATGACCGGTTTAGACCAGGACATGATGCAGAAAAATCTAACGTGCCGAACGCTAAAAGAGTCCCAACGCAACATGATGACCCTGGCGGTCGTCCTCATCGCGGTCAATTTTGCATTCTTGCTCCTCGGAAGCGACCTCAGCCTCTACGCCATGTCCCACGGCATCGACGCCCACGGTGACGCGCTCTTCCCCGAAGTAGCCGTCTCTGCAGGCCTGCCTACCATCGTGGGGGTACTCTTCATCCTTGGCTTGATCGCCGCGGCGTACTCGTCCGCCGATTCGGCGCTGACTGCCCTGACGACTTCTTTTTGTGTCGACATCCTCGGGGTGGAGGCGAAGTCTGAGGCAGAAGCGACCCGAACGCGTCGCCTAGTTCACGTCGGCATGACCCTGGCCGTTGCCGCCCTCATTGTTTGTGCGCGCCCCTTTGTGGACGCCAGCATCATCAAAAACATTTTTACCGCCGCGGGCTATACCTACGGCCCACTGCTCGGCCTTTTCGCCTACGGTTTGATCTCCACGCAGCGCCCCGCCCACACCGGGTGGATCCCGGCGGCTGCCATTGCAAGCCCCTTGCTGACGTACGTCCTGAGCATCTGGGTGCCCGCTGCTTTGGGATACACGTTTGGCTTTGAACTCATCTTAGTGAATGGGGCCCTGATGACGGGCTTCTTGGCGTTGGCGCCGAAGGCTTGAGGGCTAGAGAGCTAGAGAGCTCGGGCTTCGCCCTGTGGCTAGAGAGCACGCGCTTCGCGCTGTAGCTAGAGGGCTAGAGAGCACGGGCTTTGCCCTGTAGCTTTTCGTTTAAACGCTTAATCTCTTTTACCCTTGAACGGTTTGGTGGAACTTCGCCGCGCGCCGGGACTTTCCGTTGTTTTGCCAAGCCCTAGCTCCCTAGCTCCCTAGCTCCCTAGCTCCCTAGCTCCCTAGCTCCCTAGCTCCCTAGCTCCCTAGCGCGCCGCAGGCGCTCCCTAGCCCTTAAACGAAAAAAGCCGCAGCTTTCGCCGCGGCTTTTTTTGTTTACTGCTTTACGAAGGGCAGAACTTTCGATTGTCCGCCGGACCAGATTCGGACCAGGTAGCGGCCCGCACTGTAGGACTGGACGTCGAGGCGTTGTTCAGCCGGCATGGGGCCGCGGTAGACAACGCGACCTAGGGCATCCAGCACTTCGACACGATCTGCTTTTGCGCCGTTGGGGCTGCTGAGCTTCACGTAGTTCTGCGCAGGGTTGGGGGACAGGGCCCAGGTGGGGGCGCTGCGCTCCTCGAGGCTGACACCGGAGATGGTGATGCTCGAGGTGGTAGTATCCCAACCGCAGGTGTTGTAGGCGGCAAAGGTGATGGTGTAGGTTCCACCGGCGGCGGGGAAGGCGTGGGTGGGGTTTTGGACCGTTGAAGTGGTACCATCGCCAAAGTTCCAATACCACTGCGTAGGTCCGCCTTGGGAAATGTCTACAAAGACGCGCTCTTGAGGCGTGCTACCCGCATTCGCGCCAAACACAGCTACCACAGGGGTGCCGACGGTGAACGTCGTGCTGGCCGAACCGGTGCCGCCTGCGTTGGTCAAAGACAGGATGGCGGTCTTGGAACCAGGAGTGAAGTAGGTCACGGCATGCGGGCCAGGACCTGTGGCGGTTGGTGGCGTCGCGCCCAAGCCAAAGTTCCAGGTGGCAATGGCATTGCCCGGGTTGATGGCTTGGAAGATGACCGTGTCAAACTTACAGGTACTTGCACTGGCAGAGCTGTTCATCACGGCCGTGGGGGCGGTGGCGCCAAAGTCAAATACTTGAACGTTGTCGATGTACAAGTTGTTGCCGTAGCCGTTGAGTCCGGCGAAGCGGAACTTGATACTCGGGCCGGCGAAAGCGGTGTCCAAATAGATGGTATCGCTCCTCCAAACACCGCTGGATTGAGGTGTGAACGAAGAGGTCAGGTTGCCCGTGGTGGCGAGCACAGTGCCCGACTTGTTGTAGCCGGTGGGAACCCAAGAACTACCGCACGAATTGGAAACGTCGACACGTAAGCCATCCGAGTAGGAAGCGCTGTACTGCGTGTAGGCGACGTCAAAGACCAAGGCAGGGACAGTGGTTCCGGTGAGGTCAATGCCTGGCGTGATGAGGTAGTCTTCTTGCAAGGGGGCGTTGTAGGTAAAGTTATCCATATAGGCCGATTGGGTAGCGGTACCGGCAGAGCCAATGACCACGCGACCCGCCCAGGTGGTGCTGTTATCCGGGTTTTCAATTTCCCAAGACGTGGGCAACCAGGTGCTGAAGTCTTCGCTGAAGGGCAGGGGAGCACCGCCGTTGACCACGATGGTGGAGCTGCTGACAGCTGTATCCGATCCAAACGTGTTGCTCGCGACCAACTGAACCGTGAAGCTGCCGAAGCTGGTGAAGACCACCTGTGGGTTCTGAGAGCTGGCAGAGGTGCCGTTGACAAAGCTGAAGCCTGTGGCAGGCGTCAAGCTCCAGGCCCAAGCGTTGGGGCTGCTCGTGCTTTGATCGTAGAAGGTCACCACTTGGTTCAAACAAGGTCCCGTGGAGCTAACAGCCAAGGCTGCTGCAGGAGCCGTGTTGACTTCAACAACGCTGATGTCGTCAATGGCGATGTCCGACTGAATGCCCGTACCTGTGATACCGCGGAAGCGAACCACAATGACGTTTCCCACATAGGGGGTCATGGACGCCGATGCTTCCAGCCAGCTGCTGCCTTGGTTGCCGGAGATAGGCTGAATGACATCCAAATGCCACTGTCCTTGACTGAGGACATCCACATGCAATTCGCCTTGGTCGCCGCCGAGCATGTGGTACCAGAACTTGAGTTCGGGCAAACTTGCAGCGGTGAGGTCAATACAGGGCGTGGTCAGGAGTGCGACGGATTCGGTACAGGTGGAGGCCTCCAGGTAGAGGTACTTGTCACCGGAACCGCCGCCCAGCGTGTGGCCGCCGGTAGGACCGGTGCCCGCAGAAGGCGTGCTGGTGGCGTTGGTGCGCCAATCGTGGTCGTCGTCGATGCCGTTGGCAGCATTCACCATGTCATCGCCGAGCAAACAGACGGTGCCGCCGCAGTTGTTGACGGTACCACAGTTGGTGAAGCTGTCAAAATTCTGCACGTAGGGCAGGCTGTAGGTGGAGTCGGATACAACGATTTGGAAATTGCTGACCAAGGTGTCGTTGTAGGGGTTTTGGTCGGCGGACAATTCGGTCCAAACTTTCAAGCCATAGCTGCCCGAGCTACTGATGTTCAGAGTGGCATTGAAGCTGAACGGCATGGATTGCGTGGCGGGAATGGTGGCCACGAGCGTATCGTGTTGTACGGGGCCACTGCCGAGTTGGTAGGCCAAGGGCACACTAAAGAGGGTGTCCGAACCGCCATTCGTCAAGGTGACATTGACGGGCAAGGCGCTGGTGTTCTGGCAATCGGGAATTTGGCCCGAAGGACTGAGAACGGCCGCCAGGACGGCATCGTTGGCCATGGGGCAACCCGCTAGACCTGGGGTCTTCTCTTCCGCATAGGCACGCTTTCCAGCGCGCTGGCTCGAGGTGATGGCGGAAACGGTCCACCACTGCGTTTGGAAGGGGTTGATGTTCTGATAGACGTACCAGGGCGTGGTAACCGTGTCGATGGGGTCCATGTATTCGGCACCCAAGAGGTAGACGACATAGCCGCTCGCACCGGGAACCATGTTCCAGCTGACGCGGAAAGAATCGGGGCAGGCCCAGTCCATGTTGAGGTTGGAAGGAACGCCCACATAGCCCAAGCGGAAGTCGACGCTGTCCGCTTGCGTGCCCCGACTGATGCGGATCAACAAACTATCGCCGGCGCCCGCAGGAGGCGTAAAGGTGGATTGACGGGCGGTGGCAGCGGCAGTCGCAAAGGTGGTCCAAGCGCCGCCGTTGTTGCTGTATTCCAAGGTGAAGCTGCCCGTTCCATCCGGGGCGTCCCAGCGAACCGGGGTGCTTTGGCCGGCGACCAAGATTTCACCTCCCACGGGGTAGGTGAGTTCGATGTCCTGCTCCACGAAGGTCCAGGTGACCCAGTAGGTTTGAGGGCCCGAAGGGATAGAAGCGCCGTTTACCAGCACTTTGTAGGTGCCGCCGGAGGGGTTAGCCAAAGTGAACTGCTCACTGTTGTTCAAGCTGTCCACCGCGCGCTGAGCATTGGCATTCAATGCGGCTGCGGTGGCAGTGGGGTTCAAGACCCAAGGGTTCCAGGATTGGGCATCCAAGACCAGGGTGGCATTCAAGTCATTGACCAAGGCGGTTCCCGCATTAACCAAAGCTTGAGGATCGGTCCAATGCAGCATAACTCGAAGCTCGCCCAGTCCCGCAGGAACGACGATGGAAACCGTATCGGTTTGGTTTTGGCTGATGGTGTCCGCTAAGAACCACCCATTTTCGATGGCTTTCGCAGCGCGGAGGCCATTGGCGCGTCCGTAGCCGTACTTGAAGTCAGGGCCTGGGTTGCCGAGGTCGTCTGCGTTGTTGGTCAACAAGGCCTTCATGAGGCCGCCGGCAGGCTCAGCACCGCCATTGTTCTGCATATAGGCATCGTAGAGCTGCGCCATAACCCCGGCAATACCGGGACAGGCCATGGACGTACCGGTAATACTGCGGTAGTCGTTGGGGGAGAGGCAGGAGTAGACATCGGTTCCTAAGGCAGCGATGTCGGGCTTGATGCGGCCATCGTGGGCAGGGCCACGGCTGGAAGAGTTGGCGATAAGGTCCGCCCCTGTTACGTTGGCGGTGGCGATAACGTTTTTACCCTGCTTGTGGCCGCCCGTGATGTTGCCCCAGCCGCTTCCTGCACCGTAGTTGCAGTTGGCGGTGCCGTTGTTACCGGCGGAGAAGACGTGCGTCAAGGAATAGTTTTGAATGGCGTCTTCGTCCATTTGGCGCGTGAAGGCCGTGTAGCCCGCGTTGCAGCCATTGGAATACGACGAAGCGGTAATCCGCACATCGTAGGTCGAATAGTCCGCATCGACGTCGTTCAAGTTGTCGGGGTAGTCGTAGTAGACCAACTGGGCCCCAGGTGCTTGGCCTTCGCCATCTGGATCGAGGTTGCCGGCGCCAAAGATGGTGCCCGCCACGTGGTCGCCGTGCGCACCGTAGGAGGGGCTGGATTTATTGGCGAGAATGCGGCCCTTGAAGTCAATGTGCACTTCAATGTCGCCGTCGTCTCCGTGTCCCACAACCACACCGGTGCCGTCGTAGGCGCGGCCGCCCGCGTAGGGTACGCGCAGGGCGTTGGAGCGGTGGTTCTTCGTGCCAATGCGGTTTTCAGGCTCGGCAGGTGCTTCTTTTTGCTGCACCAACGTGATGTTGGGGTGGCTGGCTAGGGCGCGCACCTGGTCGGGCGCCACTTGGACGCGGAATCCGACGGGGCTAGCCTCCAAGATTTGACCCACGCGAGCCAAATGGCTTTGTACCGCCGCTCGGCTGCTAGCCGGGTAGCATTCCACATACACTTCCCACTGGCTGCCGACCCACACGTAGTCGGGCACGTTGCCGGTGTGAAGTTGTGACGTGAGCTTCATCTCAGGCAGTAAGGGCGAAATGAAGGCCAGACCGTTGGCTTCGAGGAGGCCTTTTAAGTGGGCGTCCTTCAGGTTGATATAGGCCAAATAGCTGTTGTGGGGCAGGTAGCCTAAGATGTCCAATCCGGCTTGTTCGAGGGCGCTGCGCTGCGCTTCGGTCCAAATCTGCGCCACGCCCAATACGCGAAGGACGTGGTCCGTGCCGCGCTCCCCGCCGGTACGTTGTTGGTATGTATCTTCGGTCAGCTCCGGCAAGGCGTAAGTGCCCGACTGAAATTTTACCCGCGACGTGGGGGTGGACGTTTGGGCCGATACAGCCGTTCCAAACAGGCATACAGCCAAGAGCGAAGCGTAAAATGATTTCACCATGAAGAGTGCTAAAAAAGTCCGTTCAAATAGAAGCGTTGAAGATATAACAACTCGGCTGAGTATCTGTTTAATCCTTGCTTTTTCTGCGGTTCTTCAGGCCCAAAACCTGCCTACCTACCACAGCCCCAGCGAAGGCCAATTTCACTTGGATCAGCGCCCGGCGGCCATGCGCATTCTCTACATCGCAGCACACCCGGACGACGAAAACACGCGACTGATCGCGCATTGGTCGCAATTCAACGGCTACGAAGTGGCCTACCTCAGCCTGACCCAAGGGGAGGGGGGGCAGAACATCTTAGGCCCGGAGCTCGGCGAAGCCCTGGGGGTTATCCGTCGGGAAGAGTTGTATGCGGCGCGCCGTTTGGACGGAGCCACGCAGTTTTTTGGCGGGGCTGCGGATTTTGGCTACTCCAAAACGGTCGATGAGACCCTTGAAAAGTGGAACGAAAACGAGGTGCTTGCCCGCATCGAGGCGGTTGTCAAAGAGTTTAAGCCTGACGTGATTGTGACCCGATTCCCGCCGGACGCACGCGCCGGCCACGGCCACCACACGGCTTCCGCCGTCCTCGCCATCCGCGCCTTTGAGCGTCTCCAATCCATGGGGCGTCGCGGCGGGTACGCTCCTAAAGCCTTGTACTGGAATACCTCCTCCTGGTGGGCGAAGGACCTGGAAAACGCTGTTTCCAGCGATTCCCTCGCGGTGCTGCAGATCGGCGGCTTTATCCCAGAACTGGGACAATCCTCCTTGGAAATTGGCACCTTGGCACGGGGCATGCACAAGTCCCAGGGCTTTGCGGGCATCACGGACCG
>Ga0255751_10006724_pt1 | contig 10074 bp, 10 predicted proteins | sample 071ome_20_FD_179951 | JGI IMG/M metagenome (GOLD analysis project Ga0255751, IMG submission 179951) | Coastal salt marsh microbial communities from the Groves Creek Marsh, Skidaway Island, Georgia - 071412BT metaG (version 2) | ecosystem: Environmental > Aquatic > Marine > Intertidal zone >...
GTGGAACTATGGCATCTTCTATTACATCAACAACTACAATTACTGCAACTATTGGAACTATTACTAATTTATTTAGTTCTACAATTACTACTGATACATTAAATTTAACTAATTTAACTATATCTACATTAAGTGCAGATGTAATAACTACTACTTATTTAGGCTCTACATCATCTACTATTAGTGATTTAGTCACAAATAAAACTGTTGCAACAAATGCTACAATTACTGATTTATATACTGATACTATTAGAGGAAAAACGGGTGCAGCAGTAAATATACCAGAAAATTATGCGTTAGTAGCACACGAAATACAAGTAAATAATAATCAAGCAGACGCAAAAATATATTCTAATCAATACTGGGTTGGAACAAAAGGAGATAATCCCACACCATTGGCTAATTATATTCAATCAAGAATTGGTACAGTATCTGACAAAGTATATACTAATTTTTTTGTATCACCAGTATCATATTATTATTTAGATTTAGAATTAAATAAGGGAAATTCAGGAACTTTATCAGGTTTAACTACTGATGTCTTACAAGTAGAACAAATAGCAGTAGTAAATAATTTATATTGTGAAGAGTTTTATTGTAGTAGTGATGGTGGTGAATTATTTAGTTTTTTTGATGCAGCAGGTAGTTTATTAATGAGTGCAGGGAAGGCTTACGCAGATTATACACTTGCTAAAAAAATGTTAAAAATCGGTGCTACTGCTTTACTTGCAGTAGGTGCTTTAACAGTAGCAGGGAATATTATTTATGGTATTGCAACAGAAGCATCACAACCGAGTGCGTCAGATTATTTAGATATGGCAGAAGAATATGGGTGTAAAGATAGTAGTGGTTCATTATCTTTTAGTATTTTACAAAATCCTATTGGAGCACCAGATAATAGTAGAACTGTTTTTACTTTTGCTTACAATCCAGGCTATGGGAGATTAACATCGGGAGGATACGTACAAACAGAAATGGCTCAAGATGGATTAGGTTCTGGACCGAAAACTGAATATGCAGTATATTCTATAATTAACGGACACGATAAACAAAGAAGTATAGAATTTAATCAGTATGATACTGTAAATCAATGGAACACAGGAGCAGTACAAGGGACAACAGGAGCAGGAACTACAAGAACAGGTGCTAATATGTGGAATAGAAGACTTGTAGCAATTGATACTTCTACTATCTCGGGACAGTTTCAACCCAGATTAAGGTTTCATCACGAAGACAATCAAATAGCATATTTATCAGATATTACTCATACATTAACGGATTACTGGGAAATATCAGGTGGTTACTTGCAACCTAATGCAAATTCAGGAGTACAGGGAAAAATACAAATTAATAGTAATAATATTAATTTATATGATGATGTTTATTTATCAGATGGAAATAATTTTAACTTCGTAACTGCTACAAAAGGTCAAATATCATATAATGATACTGCTAAAACATTATCATTTAGAAATGGAGATAATACAGGAGAATTTATTTTTAATGATTATTTAGATAATGCAAGATTTAAAATAGATACAGCAAATAATAGAATAGAAATCCCACAAGGAAATTTATTTTTTCAAGAAAGCGGAGACCAGAATATTTATAAAGCAGGAACAGGTACACTATCATTACAATATAACGGCAGTATTACTGCATATATGGAAAGTGGGAAAGGTTTAAGTGTTCCTAATGCTATGTATTTTGATTATACAGGAGGTGGAACAGGAGCACCACCAGGTGGAACATTATCAGGATTATATAGAGTAGGAAATGCACCAGATGACTTTTTAAATTTTTCAGGACATAAAATAGCAGATTATAGATATGGTACTACAAGTTTAGATTTAGAAACTCCTAATTTATGGGTTAGAAGTGGTTATATTTATTTTGATGAAGCCCCTAACTATACTACTAATACAGCATATATACAGGAAAGCGTACAAAATTTAAAATACCACGTAGAAGCAAATAAAACACACAGTTTTGAAATTGGTACATCTCCTTTAATAGATACTATAATGCAAGTATCAACAGCAAAAACAACTATAAATAATGATTTATATTTAGATGGTAATGGTATAGAATTTAATGCTACTGGAACACCAGCAACAATTACAAATAAATTATTTAGAAATGGAAGCGATTTAATTTTTGAAACAACTACTTTAACAAGTACAACATCTCCATTTTTTACAGAAGCAAATGGAACTGCTACTAGTGCTAATTATGATTTTAAATTTAGTCAAAATTTAGAAGTAGAAGGAACATTATCTAATAACTCTCAATATGTATATTTAGGAGCAACATCTGGTGGAGGTCATAATATGGTTTTTGACCTACCAGCAAATAGTAATAATTCTCAAATAACTATAAATTCAGGACAAAGATTTATTAATTATAATGCTAATACTGATAAAGGTTTATATATATCTCATCAAGGAGGAACAGATAGTGAAAATAACATCCAGTTCCAGTTACACGCAAGTCCCACAACTTATGTTAAAATTACTGATACAACTACAACTTTTTCAAATGATATTGATGTAGCAGTAGGAAAAAATTTAGATATAAACAGCGGAACTTTAACTGTAATAGGTCAAATGGATATAAAAAACACATTTAAAGTTAGAAGTTCTAATATTGCTACTAATGTTACAGATTTTGCTATGTCTGATACTACTGCTACTTATTCATTAAGTGGTGGAAGTAATCCAGATACATTTTTATTTAAAGATTATAATAATGATAATGTAATGCAAGCAAAGAGAAACGAATTTAGAATTTATAATAGTGCAGGAAATACTTCTCTTATGGTACAAAGTGCTAATGTTTCTATATATAATCCATTAGATGTAAATGAAATTTATAGCAGAAGTGGTACAATTCTTGAATTAGGATTAGCAGGAACTACAAAGATGTCTATTAATACAACAGGTAGAGTAGAAGTAGCGGATACTATGAATATTGGTGGAACAGGTACGCAATATGCAACCTTACAAGTTGATACTGGAATTAGCACAGCAGGTTCTACATTTACAACATATTCATATTATTTTTATAGTGGATTAGCACCAGCTTCTTCAAGCAGTCAATTAGGAACAGGTAGTTATTCATTAGGAATACACGTCAACTCTTGGGTTAATGCTTGGGGTTATATCACATTTTCAGATGAAAGAATAAAGAAAAATATTAAACCTTGTGATTGTGGTTTAGATGCTATTAATAAATTAAATGTTGTAGAATTTGAATATATAGATAAAACAAAAGAAAGTGGAGAAAGATGTGGGTTTATAGCACAAGAAGTAGAGGAAATTCTACCACACAGTGTTAAAACTACAACTAACTTTATACCAGATTATTATAAAATAGTAGAAAAAATTAGCGATGATTGTATAATATTAGATGAAAATCACGGTTATAATATCGGTGATAAATTAAAATTAATAAATGAAGACAGAGAATATACTATTTTAATTAATAATGTAGACTCACAACTTATTTATTATAATGTTGTTGGTGAAAGTGGAACTGTTATTATACCAGATGTGAATAATAAATACTTCTTATATGGAAAAGAAGTGAATAATTTTAAACAGATTGATAATGAATATTTAAATGCTATTAGTATAAAAGGAGTTCAAGAATTATTTAGAAAAAATGTAGAATTAGAAACTAAATTAAAAAATCTATGTTCTAAATTAGGATTTTCCTTTGATGAATTATAAAAGTTTTTTTGTTTTTTATTTTTTATTTTTATATAATTTATAATTATATAAAGTCATTAGTCATTTTGTCATTATGAAATATGTAGACTATTTATTAAATACTTTTTTAGAATGTATGGATATTAGAGAAGTTATTTTTTTTATAATGTACTTGTATGTTATTTTAAAAAATAAAATTATAGAATATTACGAGGATTATAAAAAAATAAAATATGAATAATATATAGTTAAAATGAAAGAATTAATTGAAACTAAAAATATTTTTTTAGATAGTAGAAATAAAACAGTTGGTAATTTTTATGATTATACATATAGTTTAAATAATGGTGACCCTTTTTTTTCTTGTGATAATAGTGAGAAAATGATGGTTAATTTAACAACATTCCAGTTAAATAATGATTTTTATAATATGACTTCTACTAATAATCAGTTTGGAATTGGTATTAATACAAAATTAAACCCTTCTACTAATCCATTACTTGGAGCTAAAATATCATTTACAGAGGGATATTATGATGTATATAATTTTATTGAAGAAATGAGAGATATAATGAGTACTGAAATTAATGATACATTCGGGGATTATGAGGGAACTTATGAATTTACAGTAAATATTGAATACATACCTAATACATCTAAATTAAAATGGACTATAACAGCAACTAATAGCTTTTTTAGCACTTATAATATGTTTTTTCTATTTAAAGATACTGTTATGGAAGCAGGTGGAGATTTAGAATTAACAGGTGTACCATTAGCATTTTTAGGTTTTTCAAGTGTAGACAGAAGACCAGCCGTAGGAGATGGTGGAATTATTAATAGTGATGTACCTATTAATATGGTATTACAACCTACTATTTTTGTAAAATCTAATTTAGTAAAAGATAATAAAGAATATGCTAATGATGGTAGTACTCAATTATTAAGAGTATCTAATACATTATGCATAATTGATATTAATGTACCTAAATTATCTAACATACAATATACAGATTATAATAATAATTTTGAAACAGAAGCAATTAAATCTATAAATGAAATTAATTTTAGGTTCGTAGATGAAGATAATAATATTATAAATTTTAGAAGTGATAGTAGAATATCATTAAAATTTACTAAATATAAAGACAATCACGAAATCGTAAATAATATTAAAAAAATATCTGAATTAAAGGAAAGTGAATTATTATTTAGTCAGATGACAACATTATTAGCACAAAGAGAAGAACAAAGAGATATAGATGTATTAGAAGAACAAAGACAAGAAGAACAAGAAGAATTAGATACAGTTATGGAAGCAGAGGAGTTAATTAATGAGGAAAATATAGAAAATGAATAAATAATATTATAAAATAAAATATATTATTATTATAATATAATAATAATGAATTCTTTACAATCAATTAATAATATTCAACCAGATTATGATGAATATGTAATATCATTAGACAGTGCTAAAAGAGATGGAGGAGATTTAAATGCACCATCATTTAAAGTAAATATAAGTGGTATGGTAGGAAATCCAGAAATATATGATACTAATCATATTTATTTAGTACCATTACTTTTTTACGCAAAAGCTCCACATAATGCAGGTACTGTAATAGTTAATTATGAAACGCAATATTACGAAGTAAGATGCAATGAAGTAGTTATAATGAACCAGGTAAATAAAGATTACTCACATAATGTAATATGTAGGGGCTTTATTGAAGGTGCAATCCACGGAAATATGGCAATATTAAAATATGAAAATTTAGATAATGTAAATAATAAATATTTAAGAGTAGACCCACAAATATTAAACAATAATGAATTTACAATTGAATTATATGATATAGGAAATGAAAGAATTAATTTAAATAGTAATACAGCCGCAGTAGATAGAACTTTTAAATTACAATTTAAAATAGTATTATTTAAGAAACCTAAAATTTAATACATATAATTAATTAATAATTTATACAATTTTTTATAATAAAATATTATAAAAAAAAATATCTTTATAGAATATATAAAAAATTTTATTATGGAAGTTGTAAGAAGTTTAAATTATTTTATTAGAAGGTTTGAATGCAACAGAAAAAATATGAGATTAAACATTCAATCAGGTTCATCCTTAGCACCTAACGATTTAGTCCGCATTCAATTACCCAGCAATGCATTAATTGATTTATCTACCTTTCAATTAACAAGTGATTTAACAGTTACTAACTCTGGAACTGCCGGTTCTTTATCTGCTTGTAGAATTACAGGTACTCACAATTTAGTTAAAAGATGCAATGTCGTTATTGGTGGTGTAAATGTTGGTTCATCTGATAATCATTTTGGAAGAGTTAGAAATGCTTGGAAAAGAGCAAGTTACTCCTCTGATTGGAATGATAGTAACGTAGCATCTAATCAAAATTTACAAAGAGCAGACACTAATTCAGCCGTATCTGTTTCAACAGATGAATTAAAAGGTTCAGGACATCGTTCTTTTGATAATTGGGCTTTATCTGGTATGAATATTAATGGAAGTGGTATTTTAGATACTGCAACTTTTGGTGATTGTAGTATTGAAATACAGTTTGATAGTAAATATGCATTAAACGGGCCTATTGCAGGTGATGCAGCAAATACTGTTGATTGGGCGGGTTCTAATTTAAGAGCATATGTAGACTGCTTATTCTTACCTAATGGAGATTACGCAAGTGCTTTAAAAGACCGCCTTGAAAGCGGTGGTGAAGTTAGAGCAATTGTACCTAATGTTGTTTCATCAATTCAAAAAAATAGCTCAGCTAATGAATTTAATATCTCTACACAATGCTTAGCAGGTGTACTAGTAGCAGGTTTAGTACCAGGTTACGCAACAGATTTTAACCATAGATACGCAGCTTGTGAAGCAGACGGTACTCCATCAACACCAGCACAATTAGGTTCTAAAAATTATCATTTAGAAATAGGAAGTGAAACCTATCCAGCATACGGTAATGTAAATGATGGTAGAGATGGTGCAAATATGACCCGTTATATGGTTGGTAAATCATCACCATATAACTATAATCAATTATACCACACACATACAGCAACTGGAACATTAGCACAAGCAGTTCAAGCTAAAACACAAACAAGTTATGCAGCACAAAACTTTATTGTTGGTTTTGATACTTCATTAGAAGGTTTAGGATGCTTACACGAAAGTAAATTAATGTCAGGTGTTTCTACACAAGGTGGAAACTCAGTAATCAGATTTATCTCTAACGAGTTTGACGACGACCAGTACTGGCTTTTTGCAGGTTTATGTGATAGTGAATTAATTGCAAGAAGAGGACAAGTTGTAAATTTTGTAGCATAAATAATTATTATTTATCGTTTTTTAATTTTATTTTTTTTTGTTATTATAATATATATTATATTGTAATGGATACGTGGAAAAATAACATAAATCAAAAAGCTATATCTAAAAATAAAAGAATACAGAAATCAGTCACTGAATATATGGAAAAAGACCCCGATTTTTGTTATACAAAACCAGAAATGGCAAAATTTTTAATAAATAAAATAGATTTTGAAGATGGTGATATTGTAATGGAGCCGTGCAAAGGTAAAGGTGCATTTTATGATAATCTGCCAGATAATGTATTAAAAGAATATTGTGAAATAGATGAAGGTATAGATTACTTAGATTATGAAGGAGAAGTGGATTATACTATTAGTAATCCTCCTTTTGTCCCACGAAAACTATTCTGGGGTTTTCATTTAAAAGCTATGAAAACTACAAGAAAAAAAATTTACTGGTTGATAAATAGAGGATGGGTTGATATATTTACTCCTAAAAGATTAGAAGAAATGAAAAAATATTATGGTTGGTATATGCATAAATTTACAGTTGTATCTGATAAAAGGTGGTATGGTAGATATTATTTTATTGAATTTTCAAAAGAACCTAATGAAATTTTTGATTGTAATGAAAGAGCATTTTAATTTTATTTATTTTTTATTTTTATTTTTATAATTCTATATGTTTATAAAATTTATAAACATATCTGAAAGATATGAAAACATTTAAGTTTTTTTAACAAAAAATGAGGTTTAATAAATATATTTATAAAATGACTTCAAGTGATATACACAAATAAAATAAGTGAGGTATTAATAAGTTCTGGTAATAATTAAGAGTGTTCTAAACAGAAAATCAACAAAATAAACCCTTAAAGGGTCGCGGGGGTGATAGTCACCCCCTAATTAATAATTAGATTTTATTTTTATATACTTTTTAATTTTTCTATATATTTATTTTTTTAAGTTGTTGAATATGGAATATTAGGTACTGGTTTTGGTTTTAATTGCATACTGATTACTGGGTCTTCTCCTTCTGCAATCTGAGGTGGATTATTATATTGAGTATTAGATGGATTAAATACAGGTAATCCTAATGATGCTCTGTAAAAATGGCTTTCTGTATTATTTTTTTCATATGTTGGAGGAAAAAATTGAAACTGTCTTTTATCTGGCATTTTTAACTCTACTGTTTCTATCTCTTGGTTACTGTCTTGGGTTTCCGCAGTTAAAGGTCTTATATACCAGGTTTGGGCGTTGTTTGTTTGATTAAATGTAAATTTATTATTTAAAAATCTTTGTTGCAATGACATATTTTATATTATTACATTATATTTTTTAATTCTTCTTTATTGTTATAAAATTTTATATTTTTTTTATTAAAATTTTTAGAATAATTTAAAAAAGTTTTAGTTGTTATATGGTTTTTCATACTATCTAATGATGCAAATGTTTTATATGTAATACCTTTAATTTTTATTATAAAATCTTTTTCTTTTGATTTTTTTAATTTTTTTTCTGCTAATCTTCTTAAATCTTCTTTTGTTTTTTCTATTTCTTTATCATTTCTTACAAACATCATTAATAACCGTTTATATTGAACTGGAAAACTTACAAATTTAGATTGATAAACATTTCTTAACATAAAATAATCACTTTCTCTATTTAATAAAAAACCACCAACTTTAAATGATATATCTCCATCTTTGTTAGATGATACATAACTTATTACAGTACCTAATGGTAATGTATTTATAATTTTTTTAAAATCTTTATCATATTTTTTAAAATTAGGGTTTTTGCTATATTTTTCAATAAAATTTTTAGATTTTTCTGATATATTTTTATCTTCCATAATTATATTATAATATAATAAAAAAATGTATAGAAAAGAATGTAAAACACCTATTTATCAGAGAAAAGCAGTAAATGCATATTATGAGAGAAACAAAGAAGCAATATTAGAAAAAAGAAAATTAAGAAAACAAATTAAAGAATTAGAAGAGGAGATAAAGAGAATTGAAAATTTAGAAAATGAATATAATGAATTAAATGAAAATTAAATATTATTTAATATTATTATGACTACCGCAAAATTAACTAAATCAGATAGAGAAGGAAAAAAATATAAAGTAGTTGTAGAAAGCAAAGATAGAAAAAAAACTATACACTTCGGTGCTGCAGGAATGTCTGATTATACAAAGCATAAGGACGACGAAAGAAAAAAATTATACATTGCAAGGCATAGAAAACGAGAAAACTGGAATGACCCCTTTTCTGGAGGGTTCTGGGCGAAAAACATATTATGGAATAAGAAGACGGTACGAGCAAGTATTGCTAATACTGAAAGAACTAAAAATATTAATATAAATTAATTTAAAGTTATGTTTATATATACATATATAAAATGAATGAGGAATTTATAGATATAAAAGACTATGAAGGATTATATAAAATAAATAAAAAAGGTGAAATATTAGGGGTAAAATATAATAAAATATTAAAACCTGAAATGCATAAAGGATATTTAAGAGTAAATTTATCTAAAAATGGAAAAACAAAACATTTTTTTATACACAGACTTTTAGGCATACATTTTATAGATAATCCTGATAATCTCCCTGAAATAGACCACATAAATAGAAATAAATTAAATAATAATATAGAAAATTTAAGATGGTGTACACATAGTGATAATAATAAAAATAAAAATATAAAAGGTTACATAAATAAACATTTTAATAAACAAGAGCGTATTTATTATAGTGTTTATGTAAGATGTAAATATAAAGCAAATTTTAAAACATATGATGAAGCAAGTGAATTTTTAAAAAAATATTTAGAAGAAAATGAAAACTAAATTTTTTATATAATTATAAAATATAATTATGTATTCTAAAAAATATATACCTAAGTCATTATCAGAAGCAGACAAGAAAAAACAAAAAAAAGAATTAGATAAATCAACAAAAGCATATAAAAAAGGGAAGTATATAGAAAGAAAACCAGTAAAATCATTTAA
>Ga0255751_10006725_pt1 | contig 10073 bp, 6 predicted proteins | sample 071ome_20_FD_179951 | JGI IMG/M metagenome (GOLD analysis project Ga0255751, IMG submission 179951) | Coastal salt marsh microbial communities from the Groves Creek Marsh, Skidaway Island, Georgia - 071412BT metaG (version 2) | ecosystem: Environmental > Aquatic > Marine > Intertidal zone > Salt...
CGCTGCTTAAGTTTCGGTAAAGGTGGCGGTGCATTTCCAGCCACATTAAGCGAACTCAAATAGCATCTTCCAGAATATATAGGTATGTTATGCCTCAGCACTCCAAACGATACGACGAGGAGAAATGCGAGCAGGATGTAGACCACGAACGCGGTGAAAACGTCCCCATCTTTTACGTTCGTATTCACGCACGCGAAGTTATACTTATCGAAGCACGTCGTGGTCGTTATGTCGCTGTTGCTTCCCGACGACATTATTTTTACTCTTTCGAGTCAAAGCGCACTTCTTTCGAACAAGAAATAAAAGTGAGTTTTCAGGCAGCACGCATTTTTTTCCTTTCCTCTTACATATTTTATGGGAAAAGAGAGCTTTTGATGACGACGTTCTGTGTATGTGTTCCTGTACTTATGCGAGCGACTGATACCGATGATCGAACGCGTGATGTTACCGCGTGTGTACAGTAATATACGTTTTGTCGGGAGATTTTGAAAAGAAAAAAAATAACGACCCTTTGCGAGTGTGGTGAGTCGGAAAGCGGTGTTGTATTCGAGTATTCGTTGAATGTTGGGGAGTCGTCAATTCTCTCTAGCTCGCTTTTCTGAAACCTAAATCTTACTTAACTTTTTAAAACGCAAAAACTAAAAATCTCGACATCACGACAGAGCTCTCTCCCTTTCCTTATCTCTCTCGCACGCGCTCTCTCTTCTATTATTAAAATTTCCCTTCATCACAATGTGTTTTTAATGCCACCGGAGGAGGAGGAGGAGGACGCCTTCACTACGAGTTCTTCGTCGTCGAAATCGTCGTCTTTCTTCTTATCCAAGAGCGACTCTCCGTGATAATAAACGTCCACGGCGACCGCGGCGATTAAACAACCCAAGACTAACTCTATGCGAAAAGGTTCGCCAAATTTTACGATGGATAACGTGGCGACGATGAACATCGCCCCGGTCGCCGCAAAGGTCTTTGCTATATTATCCAAATACTTCATCACCCCACTCGTCGCTATGCCTACGAACGCGTAATTACAAATCAACATAAACGTCAACGCGGTGTGACCTCTAAATAACACGTCCACGCCTTTGCTGAAAAGTTCGCCGTCCCACAACACGGACACGGTCGTAAACAGCACTCCCCAAGAATACAACAACACGTTCTGAAAGTGAAAGTTATTCGGCAAGTGTTTCAGGAACTTCTCGCAGAAAACGCTACTCAACGCGGTCAAACACGCGTTGCATACTTTCAATCCGTATCCTAGTGCGCTCCCGACCAAGACGTGTCCGTCCTTGCCTTGTCCTAGTTGCGAAACCGTGCATCCGACGGTTAACATCACGAGCATTCTCCACTGTAACTTGTTCAAATCTACTCTCATAATTATGCGAAAGAATATAGCCGTCGTTAATATTTTCAAGTTATTCAACAGTTGAAAGTTTGTCGCTCCGAGTTCTCGTATGATGATAAAGTTCAGATTGTTCGAAATGAAGTACAACAACGCTGGAACAGCAGCGGTTAACACGGTTTGCGTGCTCCTCTCGATTTGCAGCTGTCCGTTCGATTGGACGTAATCGTTGTAAAAGAACGTGGAAGACAAGGCTAATTTTGTCACTTCCGCGAAGAACGGGATCGTGACCGTCTTATACGCGTATTTCCCGTTCGAAGATATCGTCGCGTGCGTCAAAAGGGAGACGGAACATGTCAACACCAGTTGCGCGCTAAACGCCGCAGCTTGGAGCGAAGTGAACCCTTTCTTCGCGCTGAATACCATCAATCACCGCTTTCTACAGATGTGTTATATATATATATATAAGCGTGTGTGTGTGTGTGTGTGTGTGTGTAAGTGTGTGTGTGTGCTTCTTCTATTCTTCTATTCTCCTATTCCTCGCGCGATGTTCCTACTTACGAGTAAAAGTTGTGACACAACACACACGTCTCTCGATTTTTAAACAAACGCGCGAGAAAAAAAAATCACACATCAGACATCGCGCATCAGAGGGAGGTACGCGTTATTGTTGTTGTATCATCATGCTTCCCACGCACATCGGTGGTAATAATGGTGGCGGTGGTAAGAACGGAAAATTATTGTTCGATCCAGAGTCAGGCGCTGCGCACGCGTCGTCGTCGCTTTTGTCGTCGGCAGAGAACGACAACGACGAAAATAAATACCGAACGAAAGAGAAGAGTTTTCTACCCGCGGGAGGCACGAAGATGCGTTCACTGTTTTTATTTCTCTTCACGCAGAAGAAAGCGAGGGTAGCGTTCGAGGTGGTCAGATTTTTCGTAGTGGCCATGTTCTTTCGATGGTTGGTCGTAAAAGTCATCTTCGAGGACGGAGGAGGAATCGGGAACGAGGACGAGGATCATCCGGGGAGTTTATTATCTTCTTCATCGAAAAGCGGTGGAGGTGATGGTGGCTTTAAAAGTTACGCGAACAACAAACACCACCACCCTCTCTTGGACGGGGAAGACAACACGTTTCCATTTCCTGAGTACAACAACTTAGTCATCGTCACTGGACACTCCGTATACTCTGGAAGCGATTACATGCGCGCCGGGGAGGAGAATTCGTGGTATCTAGAAGAGTATCAAATGCACGCAGGAACGGCAAACGCTTTGGTTGAACAAATTAAAGTCGGCGTTGAAACAGCCGCACGAGATGGAAAGGCAATTTTATTATTTAGCGGTGGTAAAACGAGAAAGTTGGGCGGGCAAGTGAGCGAAGGTTCTTCTTATTGGCAAGTTTCGCGAGCGTACAACTGGTTCGGAGAGATGGACGTAGAGAAGAGAGCGTTCACGGAAGAGTACGCCCGAGACAGTTTCGAAAATTTGATGTTTTCTATGTGCCGGTTTTATGAGTTGACGGGGAAGTATCCGATGAAGACAACCGTGGTTGGCTATGACTTCAAGCGAGAGCGGTTCGAACAGCTTCATGCCAAGGCGCTCAAAATACCAGGCGCAAGATTTACGTTCGTTGGAACCCCAGAGGTGATGTCGTTTAAGAAACAGTTCATGGAAGGAGAAGTCAAGGTGAGAAGCTTATTCGAGAAAGACGCGTATGGATGCGAAGCTCCGTTATCTGAGAAGAGAATACTCAGAGATCCATTCGCCGTAGGTGCTCCGTACGAAGCTAGATGTCCGGAAATGCAAAGTGCCCTGTCGGTGTGCAAGCGTGCGAAAGCAAAAAAAGGTTCGATAAAATCCATAATCAAGCGAGTTTCGTTGCCATGGGAGTAAAATATGAGATGAAGAGAGTCGAAAGGACCGTCACACACAAATAATATTAAAAATGCATAGCAGCAGTAGCAGTGGTGGTAGTAGTAGCAGTAATAGTAGTAGTAGCAGCAGCAGTATTATTATGATGATGATAGTGATAGTGGCAATTTTTAATACTAATTTAGATGATATGTATTGATCATAGATTCCCCTAATTTCCTGATTCCTATGTTTACGAAGAAGTGATGAAAGCAAATTTCAAGAACTTGCTTGTCTCTTCAAAAAAAAAAATCCTCCCCCCGTCCTTCGACAACTCTACTCTGCTTGGTGTCAAAAACCGTGGGGGAAGCAAGGCAGAAGGTTCGCGCATACGCACGCTCGTAAGACCGGCAGTAGCTCGTGCTTCGGTGAGCGTCGAAGAAAAGAGATGTCTCCCCCTCGTTGCGTTCGTTAAAAGTGTTTGAGCCCGAATACAATTTCAAAATCAACCGAAAGAAGAAGAAACCACTTTACCGAAATGTTACCGCTCGACTGCGACAAACACGTGAAAGCAAAACTGGAAACCAGAGGTGTTCGCTCCGCAGAGGACGCTCTGAAAAAGAGTGAACTAGATGTGATCGAATTAATCGACGTCTCGCTTGAAAAAGCGACCAAAGCTTTGCGCCAGATTGCAAAAGGGGCGTGTCCAAAACCGATTACCGCCTTTCAGTTGAAAGAAACGAGCGTTGGAAAGAAAGGGGAAAATTTCATTAAAACAGGCGTGAAAACGCTCGATGAAGCTTTGCTGGGCGGAGTACCAGTTGGCACGATTACAGAATTCGTCGCTCCAGCGGGAAGTGGAAAGACGCAGATGTGTTTAGGCTTGGTAGCACAGACGTGTGCGCCGAAAAGCTTTGGCGGTTTAGACGCTTCCGTGGTGTTTGTCGATACTGAACAGACATTTAGCTCCAATCGATTAGCTGAAATAGCAAAGAAGCGGTTTCCAGAAATCTACGATAAAGACTACTATAAGGATGGAAATAACAACAAAGGCGTTTCAAATTTCGGAGGAATGGATAAAGATGCGGAGATGCGATTGGAGAAGCTACTCGCAGAGAAGGTGTTTGTTGTCACCCCACAGTCTCTTCAAGAACTTAAAGTTAGAATCGAAAATTTGAAACCTGCGTTGACGCAGTCCGATGCGAAGCTCATTGTGATTGATTCTGTGGCTAGACTCGCGCGAGCAGAGGGAGGGATCGGAGCCGGGTCGTCGAGCAGTGCAAGCCTGGTGAAAAGGCAGAATATTTTGAGCTCGATTGCTGCGGCTTTAAAACGACATGCAGAACAACTCAATGTCGCTGTCGTGGTTACGAATCAAGTGACCACAAGCACAAATCTGAATTCGAATTATAATTATAATAGCAGTAACGACCCGGCAAAAGCAAATATGGTTTCGCGAGATAGTCAGGTCGCAGCTGCTTTAGGTACAAAGTGGGCTCACTGCGTCAATGTGCGCATAAGTATGAGTGGCGCGATCGACGGAAAAGCGGACGGGAAGAGAGAGATGAGGGTAGTCAAAAGTCCGCGAACGGCTCTAAGCCGATTTTTGTATCGTATAACTGCATCTGGGTGCGCATCGATTGATATAGACTAGATTTTGTAAAAATACATAGACAAATATACGCGCTGAAAATTTTACCTAAATACATTTGTACCATTTTCAAGCATCACGTCGTCGCCTAAACTTCCACCATTTCTCCTCTGCTCTACCGTGAACGGTTTCGTTCAATTCCCTTTCCATTCTTTCTATTACTTTCGTCGTTACGTCATCTTCTCTTTTCTTCCCCACGCTTTGTTTCAACTTTTCGTACTCTTCTTTTTTCTCTCGGTGTGAACTCTGGAGCCCATTTTCAACCAGCCACTTTGTGCTCTCTTCCATCAGGTACCCAATGGGCAAGCACACGCCGCTCCCGAACAAAACGCCGTAGACTAAACCTTTCACTCGACTACCTGGAATGGCTAAGCCAGTCAAGCCACTCGTTAAGCCACCGGCGAAGACGTAGTTCAAATAATCGTCGATATCTCGAGCGGCTTTGGAATACAAGCGTACGGCGGTGAAACAACTCGCAAAAGATCCTATTCGAACGCCGTGCATGGTAATACCTCGTATCATTCGCTCCACTCTGTGCTTGGAATTCAATAACGGGGTCGTCGTCGTTTTACTACCACTACTACTGCTTGAGCTACTACTCGTTATATTGCTACTTTTAACTGCTTGTTGTTTAAGTTCTGCTGAAGATGATGCAGAAGACGTCGTTGAAGGTGAGTTGACGTACGCTCCGTATGCCATTCCGAACAGCATTCCGTACGCGGTGCCCTGAGCCCATTCTTTCAACTCAGGCGGAGGAGGAGGAGGATCCTCGTTCGGGGGCACGTACCTGAACCACTCCGACGACATTTTTTAAGAACAATAGAATTTATAACGACGCGCGCGCGTGGATTTATTATTTTGTTGTTTTGTTGCAGTCAGAAAGAAAGAGAGAGGGGGAATATCGAGCGAGTAATATGGGAAGGGGATAGCAAAGAATACCTAATGTGAAATAAAGCGAAACACCACGTGCAATGTTTTATTGATTCAGAGAAAGCAGAAAAATCCGCGCTTGAGGTAGATGAAATGACTGGCGTTATATATTAAAACTTAAACAGAGTAGACGAGGAGGAAGATTTCTCTTCCTCTTCGCTATCGTCGCGAAAGTTGAACCTCCGCATGGTGAAAGATCCCGGAGTTCTCTTGAACCCACCAGAAATCGTTTCCGTGGCATCGACATCAACTTCGTCGCTCGTGAAGATGAACCGTCGAAGCTCAAACTCACCCGTCCTTTTAAATGCGGTGGTTGGAACGGATACTCTTCGTTTCGAAGGAGAATCGAACGCAAATTTACGCATGGTAAACTGACCCGGAGTTCGCTCAAAGGCGCCTTTTCGAGCGGTGAACTCCTCCGTGCTGGAAACGTTTTCGGCGGAAACGATTTTTCTATTCAAGGTGAAATCTCCTGCAGGCGCTCTTTTGAACGGTTTCTTTTTTCCTTGTTCTTGTTCATCTTCAACTTCGCAATACTCTTGCTCGACGCAGTTCTCCACCCATAACTTGTCGGTTTCCGCTTTGGAGAGTGTTTTTCCTCGTTGCTCTTTTTCACCCTCTTCCTCGACTTCGCAATACTCCTGTTCAATGCAGTTCTCGACCCATAACTTGTCGGTTTCTGCTTTGGTCATCGAGGGCGGCTTCGATGCTGTTTGCGTTGCGGATTGTTTTTTCTTTGTCTTTAATTGAAATTCTGCGACTTGAGACTTGACCGAAAGGTTGTTCTTCTCCTTGGCTAACTCGACAAACTCCTTGTTCTCGGTCATCTCAGCCATCGCCGCTTCTACTTCTCTCAATAACTTTCGCAAATCATCTCGCTCCGTCGTCATCTCTTTCAAGGCTTGTTGTAATATTGGTACAGTGTCGCTTTTTGCTTTTGCATCTTCTAATTCTCCTTTCAACCGATTCATCTCTTCGTCCGTCTCCTCGACGTCCACCATATCCGCCATGCGAGTCTCGAGTTTCCGGATCTCGGCTTTCAGTTGTTTCGCCTCTCTCTCTGCGCTTTCCATTTTCCCTTGGAGTTCCATGGATTGCATGGAGCTCTCTCTTCTCAAGTTTTCTAAAAGCAATTCGGCTTTTATAAGTTTCTCACCGTTTTCCAAAGCTTCTTTTTTCGCGCTTTCTTTTTCTTTTTCCAAGCTCACAATTTCCTGAACTTTTTCTCTCAACGACTTTGTCTCCTCCAACTCCTTCTTCAACTGATCGAGTTCTTGCTCTCTCTCGCGCTTCAAGTTCTTGACTAACTCGTCGACTTCTTTAGGAGTGTAAGAATCCGCGAGTTCAATTTCCAAGCCTCTCACGATCGATAACAATCGATCTCTCTCCTTGACTTTAGACTCCAACAGAGCAACTTTCCCGTTCGCCTCGTCTAAAGAGACTTGTAACTTTGAGGACACGTCCAACGCCTCGGAAACGGCATCGAGCATATCTTTTAACCTCTCAAACTTCTCTCTGTTGTTGTCGGAAGAAGAAGATGATGATGATGATGATGATGACGATGAATTCGCGACGATTAACGATCCTCTTCTCTTCTCTTCTGGTCCTCGCGTCGCCGTGACCGGCCGGAGTTGATCAGAGCAAGAAGAAGAAGAAGGTTGTCGTACCCCCTCGTAGGACGACAAAAAAGAGGAAATCTTCAATCCCCCTTTCGACGTTCTTCTCGTCGTTGCGGTTACTCTAGTTCTTCTGCTCGCGACGTCGTTTTTCCTCTCGAAAGAAGAGGAGAAGATGTCGCTCGCGCGAGCGTTGGTTGTTGTCGCGCACGTATACGCGCTCATTCTTCTACTTTTGCGTAGTCGTAGTTTGTAAGTGCTTTAAGGACTGAAAGAAAGAAGAGCGAACGGGATAAAAAAAATGAGGAAGAGTTTAAAAAAAGTAAAACCTGAAAAACGCGCGAGGTGCACACACAAAAAAAATCACCCCCGCCCCGGGAAAAAATTTTTAAAAAGAGAGTTGATGTCTTTCGGTTCAAAAAAACTCGTTTTTATTCTTCATAACAAGGAAGCCCGCGCGCGCCTTTGAGAGACAGACACGCGTAAAAAAAGACAAAGAAATATCTCCGGCAGTATGTCTCCTTCATCCTCTGACGTTCGCGTCGTTGAAGCCACCAACGCGCCTGCGTTTGAGTTCGGCCACGCGGCGGGCATCACAATCGCTAAAGTTCTTTCTCCTTCAAATTTCAAAAATAATAGCACATCAACACCGGCATCAGAGGGAGAGAAGAGCGTGCACGTGGCGACGTGCGGGAACGACGGGTACGTGGTTGTTCGCGACTTGATTACCAAGGAAACTATCGCGCAACTTTCTTCTTCTTCTTCTTCTTTTTCTAAAGAGAAGACATTGAATGAAGAAGAACAGAAACCCATCAACGGGATTGCGACGTTCGAGGGAAAATATATCGCCACCGCGTCGGACGATCACTCGGTGAAACTGTTTACGAAAGAAGAAGGAGGGGAAGAAGAAGGAAATAAAAAATGGCAGTTTAAGAAGAACATCACGAGATTTGCATTGCCGGCTAAGTGTGTCGCATTTTCCGCGGACGGTAAGTGGATCGCCTGCGGGGGAGAAGACACCATGATTAAAGTCATCGACTTGGAAACGAGTGAAATCAAATTTTCACTAAAAATACCATCGAAAGGTATTAAAAGTTTACAATTTAACGGCGAGAATAAGTCGGTTTTAATCGCCTCAGATGTGGATGGGGTGATGACCGTGTGGACGTTACAACCAGATAATTCAGATAAGACAGACAAGAATGATTACGACGAGCCTGGAGACGTGAAGTTGCGAGCGACGGTGTGTCCGGTGACGGATATCGATGCCACGGAGAGCATGAATACAGTTTCGGTAAGATTTGATGGGAAAGTCGTTGCAGTCCCTGGCCGAGAAAACAACGTAGAGTTCTTCAACTTGGAAACGTTCAAAGAGATTGACGAGAGAAAGAATTTGCAATGCTCGGATTTGGAAGACGGCAATAAGGAAAACTTTTCATTAGTGAGCTTTTCACCAAACGGGAAGTATTGCTTTGCTGCGTCAAAGGACAAAAAATGCATCATTTTCAACGTGAGAAACAAGAAACCTCTCGTCGTGCTCAACGTTAGCGATGCGAATGTCTGCTCCATGGACTGGATTCCAGGTGAAAACGCCCTTGTGATGACGAATGCAGATGGAGAATGGGCGAAATGGGAAAATGTGTTATCTTCGAGCGAACTTGTCGCCTCGGGCGGTTCTAAGACAAACCCATTCTTCCAAGCCACGAGTGTGGAAGAGTTGAATTTCTATTCCAACGAAGAAGATTCTAAGTTTACAACAAAGGATGCGATGCTCGACGGCGTGTCGGACGAGGACGAGGACATGGACGACGACGATGGATTCTTGGAAGAAGATGAAGAAGACGAGAAAGAAAACGGCAAACGAGAACTTAGGCTAGGTGCTGCCACGGCGCACGTCTCCGCGCCAGTTCTGGTTGCGAAAGGACCGAAACCGCAAGGCTCTTTCCAAGTGAACTCAACTAGAATGAATCCTGATACCGTCGGTGCTCAAAAGCGCAGATTCCTCTGTTACAACACTCTCGGGAGCGTTGTGGCAACCGAAGATACAAATTCCGGTTTGAAAAATGTCGAGATGTCATTTCACGATACTTCTAGAGTCGGGCGAATGCCTACAATTACAGACGACGTGGGATACGAACTCGGCGTGTGTGGAGAAAGCGGTGTTTTATTAGCTGCGAAATCGCAAATTTTCTTCAAACCGTACGAGTCGTGGACGAAAGACTCGGAATGGACCTTGGAAATGCCAGAAGATGAAAGACCGACGAGTATTGCTTGTGGCGATGATTTTGTCGCCGTCGCTACTTCTCAGAATTTGCTTCGAATCTTTACCTCCTACGGCGCACAGAGGGAAGTTCTCAACTTTGAAGGTCCAATTGTTACTCTTGCGGCTGCGAACGACTCCTTAGCGGTGTGTTACCGCGAACATTTTTCCGAGTGCAAGTTGAAGTTTAAAGTTTTTGATGTTGAGAAACGAGTTGAAAAGTATGCAGGAAACGTGCCTCTTACTTCTCTGAACTCGGGTGAGGACGACGAGTCCGAAGAGAATGTCGCTCGCTTGACTTGGATGGGATTTGTCGAAAATTCGAGCGAGTGCGCGCTCGCCACATGTGACTCTGACGGTATTTGCAGAATTTACTCAAAGCAATCGTTCGGTGGATCATGGACTCCTTGCTTCGATTCGAAAAAAG
>Ga0255751_10006731_pt1 | contig 10071 bp, 8 predicted proteins | sample 071ome_20_FD_179951 | JGI IMG/M metagenome (GOLD analysis project Ga0255751, IMG submission 179951) | Coastal salt marsh microbial communities from the Groves Creek Marsh, Skidaway Island, Georgia - 071412BT metaG (version 2) | ecosystem: Environmental > Aquatic > Marine > Intertidal zone > Salt...
TCCTTCGTGAGGCCGAGCATCGCGGAGCGGCTCCGAACCACCGTAAGGGCCGCCTGGATAGACTCCTGCATGACATCCCCGAGGGATCCGGTGCGCACCTGCCGGCCCTTGCCCGGCATGATGGCGGCTTCAATATTCAGGAGCTCGCCACCCACCTGGGTCCAGGCGAGGCCCGTTACGGTACCAACTTGGTCGGCTTCTTCGGCGCGGCCGTAGTCGTACTTCCGCACCCCGTTGTAATCCTCGAGGAGGGCTTCATTCACGGCAACACCGGGCGCCTTGCTGTCCTTTCCAAGGCGCTCCCGAACAACCTTGCGGCAGAGCTTCGCCAGCTGCCGCTCAAGCTCCCGCACCCCTGCCTCCCGGGTGTAATAGCGAATCATGAGCCGGAGCGTGTCGTCATCGACCTCGAGCTCGTGGGCCTTCAGGCCCGCATTTTTCCGCTGCTTAGGCAGGAGATAGCGCTTCGCAATGGCCAGCTTTTCGTCTTCCGTATACCCCGGAATGCGGATCACTTCCATGCGATCGAGGAGAGGCGCCGGAATGTTCATGCTGTTTGAGGTGCAAATAAAAAGCACTTCCGAAAGGTCGTAGTCGACCTCAAGGTAATGATCGTTGAAAGTGTGATTTTGCTCGGGATCAAGCACCTCAAGGAGGGCCGAGGCCGGATCGCCGCGCATATCCATACCCATCTTGTCGATCTCATCGAGCAAGAAGAGCGGGTTTCGCACTTCGGTCTTCGCCATCTTTTGCAGCACCTTGCCGGGCAAGGAGCCGATATAGGTACGACGGTGACCACGGATCTCTGCCTCGTCGCGAACGCCACCTAGAGCCATGCGCACGAACTTACGGTTCGTCGCCTTGGCGATGGATTCTCCGAGGGAGGTCTTCCCAACCCCCGGCGGCCCCACCAAGCACAGCACCGGGCCCTTGAGCTTCTTCACCCGTTGCTGCACCGCGAGAAACTCGAGGATGCGGGTTTTAACTTCCTCTAAGCCGTAATGGTCGGCATCGAGCACCTTCTCCGCCGCTTCGAGGTCCCGGCGCAGCTTGCTCTTCGCCGTCCAGGGCACGGAAAGGATCCAGTCGAGGTAGGCCCGGACCACCGTGGCTTCGGCCGACATGGGAGACATGCTCTTCAGCTTAGCCAGTTCGCTCTTCGCCTTACCCTTGGCTTCCTCGGTCATGCCTGAGCTTTCAATACGCTCCGCGAGCGCGTCCACCTCGCTCGGGGCGCCCTCTTCGAGTTCGCCGAGCTCCTTCTGAATGGCCTTCATCTGCTCATTCAGATAGTACTCGCGCTGGCTCTTCTCCATCTGCTTCTTAACGCGCCCGCGAATGCGCTTTTCGAGCTCGAAGACGTCCATTTCCCCCTCGAGGAGGCCCAGGAGGCGCTCCAGGCGGGATTCCAGCTCCACGGCCTCGAGAATGGCCTGTTTGTCCTCAAGCTTAAGGCTGAGCTGGCTCGCAATCGTATCCACCAGGCGCGCGGGATCTTCGATGGCGGAAACCGAGGTGAGAACTTCCTGTGGGACCTTCTTCGAGGCCTGCACGTAGCTTTCAAAGGGCCCCATGATGGAGCGCACCAAGCCCTCGGCTTCCCGCCCGCTGCGCTTCGGCTCGGCCAGGGGCTCCACCGAGGCCGTAAGAAAGGGCCCATCGGTATCAAGGGTTCGGATGGCGCCCCGCTGCCCCCCTTCAATGAGCACCTTAACCGTACCGTCAGGCAACTTAAGGAGCTGAAGGATGGTGGAAATGGTGCCAATGGCAAATAGGTCGTCGAAGCCCGGATCCTCGACCTCGGCGTCTCGCTTGGCAACGAGCAGGACCTTTTTATCGTCATCCATGGCCGCTTCTAGGGCCTTGATGGATCGCGCAGTCCCTACGAAGAGCGGGTGGACCCCCTGCGGAAAAACCACCATGTCGCGGAGGGGAAGAATGGGAAGATCGGTGAGCTCGCTTGCCACATCACTGGCCATGGGAGGTCCTTTTCCGGGGGGTTAGGCGTTCTACGGGAGAGGGGCTCTACCACTTCGCCGTGGGGGCTTGTGGCACGCCACCCCTCACCCTACAGGAAACTTCAAGGAGGCTTAGTGATCCTCCGGTACCGCCCGTGCCTGCTCGACGTTCTCGTAGATCATCATGGGCTCCGACTCGCCCTGAATCACCGATTCGTCGATAACAATTTTGCTGACGCCCGCCTCCGAAGGGAGGCGATACATGATATCGAGAAGTACATTCTCAAGGATGGAGCGCAGGCCCCGGGCGCCGGTTTTGCGGTCCATGGCGCGCTTCGCGACGGCCCGCAGGGCATCATCCCGGAAGTCCACTTCCACGCCGTCCATCTCAAAAAGCTTACCGTACTGCTTCGTCAGGCTATTTTTCGGCTCCGTGAGGATGCGCACCAGGGCATCGGAGTCGAGCTCGCCCAGGGTGGCGATCAGGGGCAGGCGGCCGACGAACTCGGGAATGAGACCGTACTTAATCAAATCCTCGGGCTCGATCTGGCTGAGCAGCTGACCGATCGACTTGGCGTCGGACTCACCCTTCACCACGGCGTTAAAGCCAATCCCGCTCTTATCGGAGCGCTCCTGGATGACCTTGTCGAGCCCTGCGAAGGCCCCGCCGCAAATGAAGAGGATGTTCTTCGTGTCCACCTGCAGGAATTCCTGCTGCGGATGCTTACGACCACCCTGGGGCGGCACGGACGCCACCGTGCCCTCAATGAGCTTAAGCAGCGCCTGCTGTACCCCTTCCCCGGAGACGTCCCGGGTAATGGAGGGGTTATCCGACTTGCGAGAGATCTTGTCGATCTCGTCGATGTAAACAATGCCCACCTGGGCCTTCTCGACGTCGTAGTCGCACTTTTGGAGGAGCTTCTGAATGATGTTCTCGACATCCTCCCCCACGTACCCGGCTTCCGTGAGCGTGGTGGCGTCGGCGATGGTGAAAGGCACATCGAGAAGGCGAGCCAGGGTTTCCGCAAGCAGCGTTTTACCGCTGCCCGTGGGACCGATCAGAAGGATGTTCGACTTCGACAGCTCGACGTCGTCCTTCTTGCCCTTGTAATTCAGGCGCTTGTAGTGGTTGTAGACCGCCACGGACAGTACGCGCTTGGCGCTATCCTGACCAATGACGTATTCGTCGAGGATGGCCTTAATTTCGTCCGGCTTCGGTAAGCGCGCCTGCTCGGATTTCTCCTCGCTCTCCTGCACTTCCTCGCGGATGATGTCGTTGCAGAGCTCGACGCACTCATCGCAAATAAACACGGACGGACCGGCAATCAGCTTCCGGACCTCATGCTGGCTTTTCCCGCAAAACGAGCAGTACAGCAGCTTGCCGCCGTCGTCGCCCTTTCCGTTTTGCTCGTCGCTCATGCCAGACCCTCGGCCGTCATCAATTCTTCAAATACCATGCGTTCTGCAGGCCCATATTGCAAGCCCAAGGACCGGCGCCTAGGCCGCGTCGCTTTCCGCCGCGCCGGGCTTCCGAGGCCGCTGCACCGTATCAATGAGTCCGTAGGTAGCGGCTTCATCGGGGGTCATCCAGCGGTCCCGATCCGTATCCTTGGCGATCTGCTCCATGCTCTGGCCCGTGTGGGTAGCCAGAATCTCATTGAGCTGGGTGCGCATGCGAAGGATTTCCCGGGCTTGGATCTCAATATCCGATGCCACCCCCTGGGAGCCCCCGGAGGGCTGGTGGATCATGATCCGCGCGTTGGGAAGCGCAAAACGCTTCCCGGGCGCCCCAGCAGCCAACAGCAACGCCCCCATGCTCGCCGCGTGGCCCACGCACATGGTGAGCACGTCGCAGCGGATAAACTGCATGGTGTCGTAGATCGCGAGCCCCGCCGTCACCGAACCCCCGGGGGAGTTGATATACAGATGCACGTCCTTGTCCGGATTTTCCGACTCCAGAAATAGCATCTGGGCAACGATGAGGTTCGCCATGTGGTCGTCTACCGGACCCACGGCAAAGATGATGCGATCCTTCAGGAGGCGCGAATAAATGTCGTAGCCGCGCTCTCCCCGAGCCGTCTGCTCTACCACCATGGGCACTAGGCCCAGGTTTTGGATCTCGTGGTGATCGCTCATCAAAGCCTCGCTTCTTCTCGGTGGATCTTAGCCTTCGGCGCTGTCGTCCTCGGCAGCGTCGTCATCCGAGCCCCTACCCTGCTGCTGCGCCGCCGCCAGGGCGTCCTCGTAGGACATGGCGACGGTGCTCACGGTCATCTGCTCGAGAAGCCAATCAATGACTTGCTCTTCGATAGCCGCGTTGCGCAGCTGGCTCATCTGTTCGTCGTTGCCATGGTACCAGCTCTTCACCTGCTCCGGCTCATCGTAGGGCGCCGCGATGTCGTCGAGCATGGCTTCGACCCGCGCGTCATCGGCGGTCATGGCCTGCGCATCCACCACGTGGGACATGAGCAGGCCGAGCTTCACACGACGCTCCGCCTGGCTGCGGAAGAGCTCTGCGGGGAGCTGGTGCGGGTCCATGCCCTGGCCCCCGAACTGGCGCGCCATGTCGTGCTGCATGCGATGGATCTCTTCATGCACCATCGCCTTCGGCAGGTCGACTTCATGCTTATCGGCCAGCGCGTCCATAACTTGATTCTTTACGCGCGTGCGCACGGCGTTACGGAGCTCCCGCTCCATGTTCGACCGCACTTCTGCTCGGAAGGAGCTGAGCTCGCCGTCTTCCACGCCAAACTGCGTGAAGAAGGCCTCATCCAGCTCGGGCATTTCGGCCTTGGCTACGGCCTTCGCCTTAATCTCGAAGACCGCCTCCTGACCCTTCAGGGCTTCGTTACCGTAGTCTTCCGGGAAGGTCACTTCCAGGCGCTTCTCATCCCCGGCCTTGAGGCCCTCAAGCCCCTCTTCGAAGCCGGGAATCATGCGGCCGCTGCCAAGCACGATTTTGGCGTCTTCTGCGGCGCCGCCCTCGAAGGCCTCGTCACCGAGATAGCCCGTGAAGTCGACGGTGATCTCGTCGCCGTTCTCCGCCGCACGCCCATCCTCGACCACGAAGGCTTTACGCTGCTCCCGGAGGCGCTCGATCATGGTGTCGATGTCCGCTTCCGTTACTTCGGCTTCCGGGGTCTCCACCGCCGCCTGGGAAAGATCCCCGAGGGTGACGTCCGGGAACACCTCGAAGGTGGCCGCGTAGGCGAACTGGCTATCGTCGTTCTCCGAGACCCACTCAAGACTCGGCTGCCCCGCGGGGCGCAGGGACTGCTCCGCCATGGCCTGGAAGACCGTACGCTGCATCAGCTCGCCGGCCACTTCCTGCCGAACCCCAGGGCCGAAGCGGCGCTGGATTTCCTTGAGGGGAACCCGCCCGGGGCGGAAGCCAGGTAGGCGCGCGCGCCGAGCCGTGTCTTGAAGACGCTTTTGAACCTCCTGCTGGAAGTCCTCCACGGGAAGCTGCACCGTCATCTTGCGCTCGAGCGCCTCGGTGGTCTCGATCGTTACCTGCATACTGGTCTCGTTATGGCTGGTTTAAACCGATGGACGCCCGCGGGGAGCGTACCGCTCATGACTTCTAGGGCGCCTTCGCGGAGGGAATCAGAAAAGGAGGGAAATGGGGTGGACGATGGGGCTCGAACCCACGACCGCCGGAATCACAATCCGGAGCTCTACCAGCTGAGCTACGCCCACCATAACGCGATGGTGCTACGCCCTTTCCTTCCTGCTGCCCCAGCGTTGGCACGCCCGGCAGGGCTCGAACCTGCAACCCTCGGCTTAGAAGGCCGATGCTCTATCCAGTTGAGCTACGGGCGCTTTGGGTTCGACGCTTTCCCCAACCCGGCGCCGCATCCAACCGCTGGCTGCGTCGTTGGAGACGCCCCTTTTCAGGAGGCGCGATGGTACGCCCCCCCTCCTTAGGCGTCAACGCAGGCCCCCCCATTCCAGGCCCCGGGGCACCCTGCCCTAGGCGCTCCCCCGGCGCCGTGCGAGAATTCCTTCTCGACCCTTGGCTAAGGCGAAAGCAACTTGAACACTGCGGCGGGCGAAGACCCCATGGGGCAGATCCTCGATGGCCGAGCCATTGCGGAGATCGTTAAGGGAACGGTGAAGGCTGGGGTGGAAGCACGTCGTCGCAAGGGGCGGGCTGCCCCGGGGCTCGCGGTGGTGCTCGTGGGAGACGACCCCGCCTCGGAGATCTACGTGCGCAACAAGCACCGGGCCTGCGACGCCGTGGGCATTGTCTCCCAGGTGCATCGCTACGAGGCCGCCACGGCCCCGGAGGTGGTACTCGCGCAATTGGACGCGTTAAACGCCGACCCCACGGTCCATGGGATCCTGGTTCAGAGCCCCCTGCCCCCCCACTTCGACGACGACGCCATTATCGAGCGCATCGCCCCGGAAAAAGATGTGGACGGCTTTCATCCCCATAATTTGGGACGGCTGGCCCAGCGCCGCCCAGCCCTTCGCCCCTGCACGCCGAAGGGCATCATGACCCTTTTGAGCCACACGGGGCGGCCCCTCCGGGGCCAGCACGCGGTCATCGTCGGTGCCTCGAACCACGTCGGCCGGCCCATGGCTCTCGAACTGCTGCTCGCGGGCTGCACCGTCACCAGCACCCATAAGTTTACGCAGGATCTCGCGGGGCACGTTCAGCGCGCCGACCTCGTTATTGCGGCGGCGGGACGACCGGGACTCGTGCAGGGGGCATGGATCAAGCCCGGGGCCATCGTCATCGACGTGGGCATCAACCGCCTGGGCAGCGGCAAGGTGGTAGGGGACGTGGAGTTCGAGGCCGCGCGGGCTCGAGCCGCCCATATCACCCCCGTGCCCGGGGGCGTAGGCCTCATGACCGTTGCCTCTCTCCTAGAAAATACCCTGCTGGCCGCCGAACTCGCCGATGGGCCGGCCGCCTAAGCGGAGATTCCTTACACCCTAGGCAAAGGCCGGCAGACCGCTGTGGAAGCGCAGCTCGGGATCCTCGGCTTCGATCAGCCGTGCTTCTTCCCTTCGAAAATGCTCACAGCGCACCGCTACCGCATCCTTCCTGAACCGATCCTCCGCCAAGCGCAGATAGGCTTCAAAATGCCGGGCCTCGGAGGCGAGAAGGCGTCCGTAGAACTTGGCTAGGGGCTCTGGCAAGTGGGGTTGAAGCGCAGAGAAGCGCTCACAGGAGCGCGCCTCCACGAAGGCGCCGCACACCAGGAGGTCAAGCAGCCGGTCCGGCTCCGCGCTTCGGACTAGGGCGCGGAGCCCCTGGGCATAGCGACTGGCGCTCACCGGGCGATGGGGAATCTCTAGCCGCCGCATGAGCGCCGCCACCTGCTCGAAATGGCGGAGCTCTTCCCGGGCGATGCGACTCATGGCGTCGGCCAGGACCCCGTCCCGGTCATAGCGAAACATGAGCGCCAACGCCGTCGAGGCCGCCTTCTTCTCACAATTGGCGTGGTCATTTAGCAGCGTCGACAAATCCTTCGCCGCCGCCTCGCACCAGGCCCTAGGGGTCCGGGTGCCGAGGAAGGCATGCACCGGGGCCAGTTGGTCGGCGTCAGCCATAAATCCGTCCCTCCCCTAGCAGGTAACGCTCATAGTGGGCCTCCGACAGGGCCAAAAAGCGTCGATCGATTTCATCGCGAAGCTCCGCCGCGCTCCAAGCCTCCGCCTCCGCCGCCGGAGCCAGACCATAGGCACCGAGGCTACGGATGTGCCGCGCCCCCCGGCGTAGCAGACCGTAGGCGCGGGAGGCCGGTGTGCCCCCGGTATCATCCGGGATACGGTGCTTCTGTCGCTGCGCCTCGAGCAGCGCCTCATCCTCCACGGACAGAAGGGACAGCACCACCTGGTCCCGGAGGGCTACTAGACGCGCCCAGACCGCCCTCTTCTCTTCATCGCCATAGCGATTCCAATTTACGATCTCATGGGAAAAGCGCTTGCAGCCGCGGCAAACCAAATCACCATAGGTCGTGGAGCAGAGGCCCACGCAGGGGGTCTTCACCGCCATCGCTAACCGTGCTCGGGCAGATCGAGGCGACGCATGGGCCCATCCCCCCGCTCGGCCTTGGCCGCGTCGGAGCGATGAACGGAGATGGCGGATAGATAGCTGGCGTCGACGTCCCCCGTAACGTAGTGCCCATCAAAGACCGAGCATTCGAAGGCCTCGATCTCCGGGTTGCCCTCCTTCGCACAAGCGATGAGGTCATCCAAGCGTTGGTAGAACAGGCGATCGGCGCCGATCTGACGACAGATCTCCTCCTCCGTACGGCCGTGGGCGACGAATTCCTCCGGGGCTGGCATGTCGATGCCATAGACATTGGGGTATCGCACCGGCGGCGCCGCGGAGGCCAGGTAGACCTTCTTTGCCCCGGCCTCCCGAGCCATTTCCACAATCTGCTGAGAGGTGGTGCCGCGGACGATGGAATCATCTACCAGGAGCACCGTTTTCCCCTGGAACTCGAGGTCGATGGCGTTGAGCTTTTGTCGCACTGATTTCCGCCGCTGCTGCTGCCCGGGCATGATGAAGGTACGGCCGATGTAGCGGTTTTTGGTGAACCCTTCCCGGTACTTCACATCCAGCTCGTAAGCCAGGGGAAGGGCTGCGGTGCGGCTCGTTTCTGGGATGGGAATCACCACGTCAATGTCGTGCTGGCCGTTGGGAAAGGCTTCGAGGATTCGCTGGGCCAGCCGCTCCCCCATGCGAAGCCTGGCCTTGTAGACGGAGACGTCGTCCATGATGGAGTCCGGGCGCGCGAGATAAACGTGCTCAAAAATGCAGGGACGGCACTGAGGATTGGGGGCGCACTGCTGCGTATGCACCGTGCCCTCGAGGTCCACGAAGAGCGCTTCCCCGGGGGCGATATCCCGCACCAACGCGAAGTCGAGGACGTCCAGGGCCACGCTCTCCGACGCCACCATGGTTTCCCGCCCCGCCGCCGTATCCCGATGCCCAAAAACCAGAGGGCGAATGCCGTAGGGATCGCGAAATGCGAGGAGACCGCGCCCCATAATCAGGAGCACCACTGCGTAGGCCCCTCGGCACCGCTCATGCACCGCCCGTACAGCCTCGAAGATATCCTCCAGGCCCTCCGCCGCCGTACGCGCCCGCCCCGCAAGCTCATGGGCGAAAACGTTAAGCAGAATTTCCGAGTCCGACTCCGTGTTGATGTGCCGCAGGTCAGCGCGGAACATGGCCTCCTTCAAGGCCTCGGCGTTGGTGAGATTGCCGTTATGGGCCAGGGCGATGCCGTAGGGCGAATTCACGTACATGGGCTGGGCTTCCGCCACGCTGGACGAACCCGCCGTGGGATAGCGCACGTGGCCTATGCCGTGATGCCCCTGCAGGCGCTCCATGTGCACCTGCTGGAAGACGTCCCGCACCAGGCCGTTGGCCTTTCGCATGGATAGGCGACCGCCATCGCTGGTAACAATCCCCGCGGCATCCTGGCCCCGATGTTGGAGTACCGTGAGCGCATCGTAGAGCGGTTGGTTGACCGGTCCGGTGCCGTGAATTCCCACAATGCCGCACATACCCTACCCCTCGTTCTAACGCCAGCCGAGCATAACAAGAAGACCTTCCAGCGCACGGGTCAGTAAGAAAAAGCCTTCGCCGAGGGGGGCGCTCAGGCGTCCTACCCCCCACCAGGAATCGGCTCCGAGCAAGGGCTCGAGAACCCCCGCAAGCACTAGCAAAAAAAGCCCGCCGCGAAGGGCGCCAAAGACGCCTCCAAGCAGATGCCCCAGGAACCCCAAATCCACGTCTAGGGCCCCAAGGAATAGCACTCGCTGCACTAAGGTTCCCAGGGCAAGGGCCAGAGCAAAGGCTAGAAAGAACGCGAAGCGATCCCGCAGAAGCCCTTCTCCCAAGGCTACGGGCAGCCACTGAGAAAGCGCCTGAGCCAGACCTACGGCAACCAGCAGCGCGATCGCCCAGAGCAATAGGGTCAGCCCCTCCTTCACCGCGCCCCGAAGCACACCCACCAGGGTCGTGAGCCCTAGAGCGAGGAGGAGTCCCGCATCCACCGGAGAGATCATGGGGTACTCCCGGGTTTGACCGCGTGAAAGTACACAAGGGTCCCGTCATATCCAAAACGGGCCTTCAGCGTTTCCCGCT
>Ga0255751_10006733_pt1 | contig 10066 bp, 12 predicted proteins | sample 071ome_20_FD_179951 | JGI IMG/M metagenome (GOLD analysis project Ga0255751, IMG submission 179951) | Coastal salt marsh microbial communities from the Groves Creek Marsh, Skidaway Island, Georgia - 071412BT metaG (version 2) | ecosystem: Environmental > Aquatic > Marine > Intertidal zone >...
GAAACTTAACCGTTAACGGTACGACTACAACTGTTAACTCAACAACACTTACAATAGATGATAAAAATATAGAGTTGGCCTCAACTGCTAGTCCTTCGGATACGACTGCTGATGGTGGTGGTATTACATTAAAAGGAGATACTGACCATACATTTAATTGGGTAAATTCTACAGACGCTTGGACTTCATCAGAACACTTAGATTTAGCTACAGGTAAAGAATATAAAATAAACGGCACATCACTAAAAGATGTAACTGAAACATTAACCAATAAAACACTTACTAGTCCAAACATAAACGAAGCAGTTGCGTTGACTGCTACTGCTACGGAACTTAACTATTTGGATGGTGTTACTGGTATTACACTAAGTTCTGCTAACGAATTACTTGTTGTTGGTGGAGATGGTTCTAGTATTGTAAGCGATAGCACTTTAGCAGTTGATACTAGCAATAATAGATTAGGTATTAACCAAACCTCACCTGAAGTAACATTACATATGACAGGCGAAGGTGCTCAAACAGCACAGATACGTATGGAGCAGTACAATGATAGTGCTGACGCTCCAGATTTAAGAACAAGAAGATATAGAGGTACAATTGCTTCACCAAGTGCCATATCATCAGGCGATTATCTATATAGAAGTAACCACGAATATTGGAATGGTTCAGCACTTATTGTCGGTGGTACTTTTGCTTTTGACAACACCAATGATGCTAATAGAACACAATTTGCTGTTTCAGTTACTACAGACGGTACATCAGCAGATGCTAACACACCAAGTAAAGTACAGTTTAAGATTGATGGTAATGATAGTGGTGCTATTACATTCAACAACGCATACAAGTTTCCAACAAGTGATGGTAGCGCTAATCAAGTATTACAAACAGATGGCTCTGGTGCTTTAAGTTTTGCCACGATTACAGAATCAGATATTTCTGATTTAGGAACTTATTTAGAAAATGTTGTAGAAGACACGACACCTCAGTTAGGTGGCGATTTAGATACACAAACAAACACAATAGATTTATCAGCAAATACTGCTTCACTAAAACTAAATAAAGGTACAACAGCTCAAAGAGACGGAAGTCCAAGTTCGGGTATGTTGAGATTTAATACTGAAGAATCTTCTTTTGAGGGCTACGATGGTAGTGCTTGGGGAAGTATAGGTGGAGGAGCATCAGCAGGTGGTGCTATCTATGAAAACACAGATAGTATATCAGCAGATTACACAATAACATCTGGAACAAACGGATTTAGTGTTGGCCCAATGACTATAGCTTCAGGGGTAACAGTAACCGTTCCTAGTGGCCAGCGTTGGGTTATATTGTAAAACGATTATAAATATAGTTATGAGAATAACAAGTGATAAAAAAGTAACAGTTCCTAGTGGACAAAGGTGGGTGATACTATGACATGTAAAATTAATGCAGATACAAGTGATGGATTAAAGTTTGTATCAGATACAAGTGGTGCTATAGATTTTCAATCTAATGGTGTTACCAAAATGTCAATGGACGCTAGTGGAAATGTAAGTGCAACTAATATTGCATCAGTACAACCAACTTTTAGTGCAACACTTTCAGCAACACAAACTGTATCAGCAAGTACATTTACAAAGATATCGTTTGCGACTGAGCATTGGGATACTGATTCAAAATATGATACTAGTCTTTATAGATTCACACCAACAGTTGCAGGGTATTATGAATTTATTATTGGAATAAGATGTAATTCAAGCACAACAAATATTGTCTCTTTGTATAAGAACGGAGTGTTATGGAGACGTGGTGTAAGTTCAGGACAAGCATATACAAGATTGAGTATACTTCATGAATCTAATACTACTGATTACTTTGAAGCATATGGATTTACAACAGGTACACAATTTTTAAACACAGCAGATGATACTTACTTTCAAGCACACTTTGTAAGAGGACTATAATGGCAACTTTAGTAGAAAAAATTAAATCAGCAAGACCAAATGTGACTGATTCAGATTTTATAGATAACATAATTGTGCAAAACAATTCAGATGGTAATGGAGATTATATAGCATCATGGAATCACCCAACAGAATCAAGACCTACAGATGAGGAATTAGCATAATGGCACTCACTTTACATGGTACAGTATCAGATAACACAGTAGCTTTAGATAGAAAAACTGCTACTCCATTGATTATAAATGGTGATATGCAAATAGCACAAAGAAGTACGAGTGCAACAGGGAAAACAGGTATTGGTTATCATAGTTTAGATAGATTTTTATCAGTCATAACTTCTATGGGAACATGGACACAATCACAATCTACAGATGTTCCAACAGGACAGGGATTTTTAAGTAGTTTAAAAATGGACTGCACAACAGCAAAAACTAGCCCTGATTCTAACTCTGCTTTAATACTAATACAAAGAATTGAAGGTCAAAACTTGCAAATGTTGAAATATGGGGCATCAAGTGCTGAAACAATAACTTTATCATTTTGGGTTAAATCGGCTAAAACAGGAACATATATAATTGAATTAGACCAACATGGTAATAGTAAAGATTATTCTCAATCTTATACGATTAATTCAGCAAATACTTGGGAAAAGAAAGTAATGACGTTTAGTGGAGATACTGCTTCATCATTAGCAAACGACAATACACAACAATTAGAAATAAATTTTTGGTTAGGTGCAGGAAGTGATTATTCATCAGGAACATTAAATACATCATGGGCATCAACTACAAATGCAAACAGAGCAGTAGGACAAGTAAACCTAGCAGACAGCACATCTAATGATTGGTACATAACAGGTGTTCAACTAGAAGTAGGAAGTTTTGATGCTAACAGCATACCACCATTTCAGTTTGAAGATGTAGGTACAAGTCTAGCTAGATGTCAGAGGTATTATTACAATCCTCTGCAAGGAACAACAAATGCTTACGGAGTTTTTGGGCAAGTTGTTTGTTTATCATCTACAACAGCAAGAGGTATACTTTATTCACCTAGTGTAATGAGGTCATTGCCGACAATTGTAACATCAGGGAGTTTAGAATTAGCAGGAGATTCTTTTACTATAGAAGTTAGTTCTATTGCTACATCAGTAAGAACAGGAACACAAGCTATGGAATTTACTTATACTGTATCATCAGGTCTATCTAGTGGTGAGGGAGCAATCGTTAGAAGAAGAAACGATGCTAGTGCAACATTTCAATTGGATGCAGAATTATGAGTTATAAATTATACAACGATACAGAGTTTGGAAATCTTGCATGTATTATACAAACAATTGGAAATACAAAAAAATCTATTCCAATAGATGAAGCAAACAAAGACTACCAAGAATATTTAGAATGGGTAGCACAAGGTAACACAGCAGAGGAAGCAGACTAATGGCAAGTATAAAAATATCAGGTGATACTTCAGGTGAGATAACAATCTCAGCACCTGCTGTAGCAGGAACTAATACTCTTACTTTACCTGCAAATTCAGGAGAGATAACTGTAGGTGGAAATAATACTCCATTTTTTTCGGTAAGAGTTGGTACAACTCAAACAGGAGTAGGAGATGCTGTAGTAACTAAAATTGCTTTTGATACTGTTGATGCAGAACAGGGAGTTACTTTTGATACTACAAATTACAAATTTACAGTACCATCAGGTGGTGCAGGTTATTATCATCTTAATGCTTTTGCTACTGCTCAAACATCAGGTAGTACTGATTTATCACAAGTTTATATTCGACCATATCTTAATGGCTCTGCATCTGCTGGTTTTGCAAATTTTATTTTTAGTGCAAGTTATAGTAGAGCAGCTACTCCTCATTTATCAAGAATTTATAATTTATCTGAAGGAGACTATTTAGAAATATATGGATACATAAATTCTGTTAGTACAGATAGGCAATTTACTGCAGGACAATGTTGTTGGACAATGCACAAACTTATTACATAGGAAATAACATGCAATTAATAGAAAAGATAATAGAACTCAGACCAAACTTAACTAAAGAAGATTTTAGTACTGATGGAACAATACTTCTGAGAAACGATTTAGATGGTCGTGGAGATTACATAGCTGAATGGAATCACCCAACTGAAACACAACCAACAGCAGAGGAACTAGCATAATGGGATTAGAAACAGGAACATATATAGATAGTCTTAATACCTCAAATCCTGGCCCAATAAAAAGAAATGACTAAAAGTAGAGACATAGCTGCTGGCGCTACCCGAGTAGAATATACATTTACTGCTACTAGTGGCCAGACATCATTTAGTATAGATGATAACACCAATTCATTATCATATACTGTTGGTAAATTAGATGTATTTCTAAATGGTACAAGATTAAGTTCTGCCGATTTTACAGCAACAACAGGAAATACTATTGTGTTGGCCTCTGGTGCTGATACAGATGATGTAATTAATGCTATTGCATATGGTATTTTTAGTGTTGCTGATAGATTAGAAACAAGAAAAGAATTTGATTACACTGCTACTTCTGGCCAAACCACATTTACTGGTACCGATAATGATGGAGAGACATTATCGTATACAGTAGGAAAGATAGATGTTTACTTAAACGGTTCACACTTAAACCAAACTGATGATTATGTGGCTACTAACGGAACATCTGTAGTCTTACAATCAGGTGCTACAACAGGTGATATATTACATATTGTTGCTCATGGAGCAGCTACACTTGTAGGCAATTTAGTAGCCGGTGAATCACTTGATGTTGATGGAAAAGAATTAATATTAGATAATGACGGAGACACTAGCATTACTGCTGACACAGATGACCAGATAGATATAAAAATTGCTGGTGCTGATGATTTTCAATTTACAGCAAATAATTTTAATGTATTATCAGGGTCTACATTAACTGTAGATTCAGGTGCCAATATAATAAATAGTGGTACAGCTACTGGATTTGGAGGTATCGAGTGGCAATCTATTGTTACAGGTTCTGGTGGTTCATCAACTGCTGTTGCAGGTAAAGGGTATTTTATAAACACAACATCAGGAACTCATACATTAAATTTGCCTTCAAGCCCTTCATTAGGAGATACAGTAAGAGTTGTTGATTATGCAGGAACTTTTGATACTAATAATTTAACAGTAGGCCGAAATGGCAGTAATATTAACGGTGCAGCTTCCGATTTAACTGTTGCAACAGAAAGAGCCGCATTTGGAATAGTATACACAGATTCAACTCAGGGATGGGTATTACTAGAGGTATAATAAATGGCAAATTATAGTGATATAAGATATAAAAGGCCAAGCATGGGTCTTAAAAAAGGTAACATTGATATTACAGAATTTAAATCTGATAATGATGATTTAATTATTGAAACAAAAGTATCCGACAAAGACATTCACTTCAAGGGTAGTGATGATGGTTCTGTAATTACGGCCTTAACTCTAGATATGTCAGACGGAGGTAGTGCCTCTTTTAATCATAATGTTACTGTTGGTGGAAACTTAACAGTAAATGGCACAACAACTACTGTAAACTCTACCACATTAACGGTTGATGATAAGAATATAGAATTAGGTTCAACGGCTAGTCCTTCTGATACATCAGCTGATGGCGGTGGTATAACCCTCAAAGGTTCAACAGACCATACTTTCAATTGGGTCAATTCAACGGATGCTTGGACATCATCAGAACATATTAATCTAGCTTCAGGTAAAGAATTTAAAATTAACGGAACATCCTTAAAAGATGTTTCTGAAACACTAACCAATAAAACAATTAATAGTGCTTCAAACACAATAACAATTACAGAATCAAACATATCTGATTTAGGTTCTTACATTACGGCATCTTCTACAGATACTCTAACCAATAAAACAATAGACGCTTCAAGTAATACAATTACAGGCATTAGTTCTGATTTAGTTAATGATACTACGCCTCAATTAGGTGGTGACTTAGATTTAAATTCAAATGATATTACAGGCACAGGAAATGTATATGCCCAAAAAGTAGGAAGAGATTCAACTGATTATATAAGTTGGTCAGACAATTCATATATGGATATACGAGTGAATGGTAATATTGAAGCAAGATTAGAGGCAGATGGAGACTTTCATGCTGATGGAGATGTTATTGCATACTCAACTACAATATCAGATATTGCATTGAAATCTGATATAGAGTTAATACCTAATGCTTTAGATAAAATTGATGAAGTCAGAGGTGTTACATTTACACGACACAATGGACAGAAGTCTGCTGGTATTATTGCACAAGAATTAGAAAAAGTTTTACCATGTGCAGTAAGAGAAAAAACATTAGCACTTGTAGATGGTAAGAAATATAAAACAGTAGAGTATGATGCTATACATGGTCTTTTAATTAACTGTATTAAAGAACTCAAAGAGGAAATTAAGGAGTTAAAGAATGCCTTTAACAAGTAGTGGTCAAATAAAACTAAGTGAAATAAGAAACGAGTTTGGTTTAGGCTCGGGTCAAATAGCTATGTCATCTCTATATGGTAAAGGTAATGCAGCTGCAAGTGGCCAGATACAAATGGCGGCCAACTTTTATGGAACAGCAGGAAGTTTAGTAGCAGGTAGTATTACTAGAGGTGCTGTAGAAGATAAGAGTGGTAGATGGATTGTCGGTAGGCATGATAGCACACCTAATTCAAGTGCTAATATTGGTAGTATTTCGTATTCAACTTCAGAAACATTCGGTACTAGGTTTTATTATGATATTGCTGCTGGAAGTAACCTTATTTATGTTAAACCTAATAATGCAACAGCATTTACAAAATTAGATAAAATTAATATTGGTGGTAGAACTTATACAAGAAGAAGAACCACTAATACTACTTCTGCATTTAGTTCTACAGGTGAAATGCTTTTTGCTAATAACTATCAAAGTAACTATATACAAAGTGTTCAAAATATAGGACAAGCACAAAGTAGTAGCCCTTTTACTAGTTCATCTGCTATGTCGTTTACAGGAGAAGAAGACAGGTCGTTTTTTTGTGATACCAGTTTTACTTCAGGTTACCAAGGAACTGCTACTACTCAGGATACAAAACTTAATACCTCACAAAGGAGAGATTTTCGTGGGTTTCAAACATCCACTAATAATGCACGAGCTGACAATTTTACATTTGGTACACAGTCTAGTATAACACTTACTAACCCCGATTTTACATCAGCAACATTACCCATGCATGGATTTTATGTAAGGAGACGTAGAGTTTACTCTAATTCAACTTTTTCAGGAACACCTACAACTACATATCAACTTTACATACAATTTCCTACAGGGAATTTTACTACGCCACACCCATTAAATTCTGGTAATGTAAGCTATAGTGCTACCCCCATTCAATGGATGAGAGCGTGTGGGCTTAAAAGGTTTGAAGTTACGGTTGGTGGTACAACACAATATTATAATTTTGGTACACAAAGAAGTAGTCTTTTAGGGGGAACATATTCTAATGCAGGTATTGAAAATAGTAGTACAGATGATATATGGGAATATAAAGACAGCAGTAATACTACTTTAAATGTAGGGTCATCTCTTTGGAATTTTATAGGTAGTGGAAATACTGTATATATAAAACTTTATTAGGAAATTAATATGGCATACAACTTTACATTTGAAAAAATAGAAACAATAGAGGATTCTGTTTTTGATTCTTTATGGACTGATAGCAAAGAGGATTTAAAAGGAGGAACATTTATTTTTCCTGATTCTTGTAATACTGATGAATTAAAAAAAGAACATACGAGACAAGCATTTACAAATACAGTTAATGGCAAACATTGGATATTAGTAAAAAACAATAATATTCCTTGTATGTGGATAGCAGGATTTATAAACCCTGAAGTAGAAAGTAATATGTATAATTGGCATCTTTCATTAGTCGGTAAAATTAACAATAGTAAATTATGGACAAGAAGTGCTGAATGGCATCAGGGATTAAGGAGTTATTTACAAGCTATACCTGTAGACGGATATACACTACCTGTAATTAAAGACCAAGCTATAGATACTTATTTTACACAAGCAGAATCAGATGGAGTTACATTAGGAACACACACAAGAGTAGAAGACTATAATGAAGATAGACAAGTTTTTCTAAAGTGGGTTTATTAGTGTGCCACTTACCATTTTATATGTTGTTTATTTTGGATTAGCTTTATATTCTTTTGTAGCATTATCATGGCTACAACTGTTATACACCTACATACTGTTTTACTTTTTATTAGAATTTACTATGAGCTTGTTTATACACAGATGGGCTACACACAATCTCTGGAATCCACCTGTATGGTTTCAAAACATAATGAGTGTAGTATCTATGACTGCATTAATAGGCACACCAATATCGTATAGTGCATGGCACAGAAACCATCACAGATATGCAGATACTATTGCGGATCCACACAGTCCAGAGTATAGCTCATGGTTATATATTATATTTAGAACACACGAACAAGATTATGATTTATCTTTATGTGGCGATAGGCTAAGAAATAAATGGCAACTATTTTTAACTAAGAATGAAACAGTTTTAGCATATACATTTAACTTTGTTCTTTTTTTAATTTTGCCATTTGATATGTTTTTGATGTGGGCAACAGCAGTAGCTATGACAACCTTTTGGGTAATGACAGTTACAGGAATTATGTGTCATCTAGGCAAGGTTAGAGATGTGCCCTATATGTACCCTGTTGCTTTCTCAGAATCATTTCATAAACAACATCATATTGAACCACAATTAAAACATTGTTGGTTTGACCCATTTGTTTGGATAATAAATAAATTGGGGTGGACGAAATGAAACATGCAAGATTAGTTCAACTATTAGCGTTAGTCAATACCATTATTGCAATTGTGGGTTCTTATTATTTTCCAGAATATATTTTACATGGTATTATTGCTTGGGCATTTGTCAATATATTTAGTTCAAATATTGCTATTCATAGATTTATGTCTCACAAAAGTTTTAAAACTACACCCATAAAAGAAAAAATTTTAAAATATTTAACAGTAATTTCTGCTTTTGGAAGCCCACTATCTTGGACAGCAATGCATAGATATCATCATATGTATAGTGGTAGTGAAAAAGATAATGAAGCTCCACAAAATATAGGTTATATTAGAGCATGGTTGACATTATATGAACCTGTTGTTATTCCAAAAAGAATGGTGAGTGATATTATAAAAGATAAAGATTATATGTTTATAACAAGACATTATTGGAAACTATTATTTGGTTATGCTGGTATATTATATGCAATTGACCCTCTATTAGGTGTATTTGCATTTTCTTTTCCAGCATCCTGTATCTATCAGGCCGCCGGTGCATTTGCAGTAATACCTCATAGTAAATATTTCGGTTATATTGTAACAAAACCAAATAAAGATTGTACTGCTGTTAATAGCCCACTTACATCACTAATTAGTTGGGGTGAGGGTTGGCACAATTATCATCATACAATATCAAACGATTACAGACATGGACATAAATGGTGGGAAGTAGACCCTCCTGCATGGTTTATAGAAAAATTGTTTTTAGAAAAGAGATAATAACAAATTATTATCTTATAAATATAGTAAAAGAGAAGAATTATGGCCAATCCAAATACAAGAGAAACATTAAAACAGTATGCACTTAGAACATTAGGTAAGCCTGTCATAGAAATCAATGTTGATGATGACCAACTTGAAGATAGACTTGATGAGGCATTACAGTTTTTTGCACAATATCACTATGATGGTATTCGTAGAACATACTTAAAATATAAATTAACTTCTGCTGATAAGACAAGGTTATCTACACTTAATGGTAGTACCGAAACAGCAACAGATACACCATCAAGTAATACAACAACATGGTATGAAGATAATAATTATTTGGCCGTTCCAAGTTCTATCGTATCTGTAATCAATATTTTTCCTTTTTCAGATAAAGGTAACTTAAACTTATTTGATGTAAGATATCAATTAAGACTAAATGACTTGTATGACTTTTCTTCAACATCAGTAATAAACTATGATGTTGTATTAAGACACTTAGATTTCTTAGACCATATACTAGTA
>Ga0255751_10006739_pt1 | contig 10061 bp, 8 predicted proteins | sample 071ome_20_FD_179951 | JGI IMG/M metagenome (GOLD analysis project Ga0255751, IMG submission 179951) | Coastal salt marsh microbial communities from the Groves Creek Marsh, Skidaway Island, Georgia - 071412BT metaG (version 2) | ecosystem: Environmental > Aquatic > Marine > Intertidal zone > Salt...
TAAAAAATCTGATTTTCCTCCAGCTCGATTTGAAGCTGTGATGGACCCTCTTGCATTCTCAGGCATAGTCGCATTTGGTAAAATACAAAAATAATTGTTTGCATTAGATACGGCCGTACAATTTCCAGTAAGTGATGTGCATTTTTTAATTACAAAATGTTCTAATTCCTTTGTGAGATCATCAACTTTTGCACCGTTGTTACCAACACCTGAAAAAATGGAGCAAGGAGGTGATGAGCTTTTGTGAAACTCAGTATTAAAACGGTTTAAACTTTCATCTTTATAAACTTCTAATTCTGCCGTGTTATCACTGTCATTGTTTACAATTTTAATACGATAAGCATTTCCATCTTCCATGGCCATCTGACGTACTAAATTAAATTGTGATCTAACAATTGAAATATCACCTTGATAATTTTCACTCACACCAAAATTATTTATTGCCGGAAGACCTATTCCAACCACGATAGATGCCACTGCAATTACAACTAATAACTCGAGTATACTAAAACCATTGCGATTCATCTTCTTTATAGTAATGTATTTACAATGAATTGGTCGATTTTAAAAACTAAGTTTTTCTTGCGCGTTTATCTCATGGTTACCTTTTCTTGTATGGTCAATATGGTTTCTGGTAAGATCTTACTAATATCCATGAAGCATTTTATTATTGCTTCAAAAGTAGGTTTGGTATGTGCTGGAGGTTTTGTGTTAGTGACGCTTCTTACGTCAAAACTGATTCAAAATAAATATTTTTTAGTAGGGTATGTTTTTTTAGCCACTGGTGTGATTGATTATTTTACTCATCCAACACATTTTGGAGCTCACTATACTGAAGCAGTTACAACTGGACTTGGTGCAGCTTTAATTTCAATTATTGTCTCTTTTATTTTAGATAAAAAAAATCAGCCAACAGCTTGACCAACGCTGAATATCGGTAAATATAAAGCAACCATTAACAATCCAATTATTGCACCAATGATAACAATCATTAAAGGTTCGATAATAGAAGATAATGCTGCAACTACTCCATCAAACTCTTCTTCATAATAAACCGCAATGGATTTAAACATTTCTTCCATGTTACCAGTTTTTTCTCCAACTGCTGTTAGTTGAGAAAGTGCTAAGGGAAAGACGTGTGTTTCCTTTTTTAAGAGTTCGGATAATGTTTGTCCGGTTACAATTTGTTTTGCAATTCGCTCTAATGCATAAACAAAAACAAGATTTGTCGTCACTGTTTTTGCTATTCGCAATGTTTCAATAATACTAACCCCTGCTCGTGTTAAATTTTCCATAATCATACACATTCTAGAAACAGTAGATTTAATAATTAAATCTCCAAAAAGTGGAAATTTTAAAAAACGTCTGTGCATCATGTGTCTGAAACTTTCTATATTGTTGTACATAAATTTATAAATAAATCTTACGACAAAAATTGTTATTGCAATTCTCATTAAGTTTTCTCCATCTGCAATAAACCGACTGGCATTAACAATAATTAATGTTGGTCCTGGAAGTTTAACACCCATATTTGCATACATTTTTTCAAATACAGGAACCACTTTCCATAACATGAAAATCGTAATGACGGTTGCCACCGTCATCAACATAATTGGATAAAACAAGGCACTTTTAATCCCTGCTTTAATCTTTTGATTTTTTTCCAATAACTCTACAAGTTTAATTAAAAATTCATCAAGTTTACCGCTGGCTTCTCCAGCAGAAATCATATTGATATAAATATTATCAAATATTTTAGGATGCTTTTTAAAAGAGTCTGTCAGGTTCATACCTGAATTTAAATCTTTAACAATTCGGTGTGCTGTCATTTTCATTTTCATATGAGCAGTTTGGTCTCTAATCATCATAATTGACTCTAAAATTGGCAAACCAGCTTTAATCATTGTTGAAACTTTTTTAGTAAATTGAAGTAATTCTTTTGGAGGTACGCTCGCCCAAGGTCCAAAGTTTAAATAAATTTGACCACCTTTAAAAATAATTGGTGCATTACTCTCAGGAATATCAGCTATTTCTTGTCCTTGTTTTTTTTGAGCTGTTGCTTTTTTTATACCTGTTACAATTATTTTTTTTTGTCTAAGAGACATTGCTGCTGCTTTTGGATCTGCAGCATTAATTTCACCATTAACTCTTTTTCCAGCTTGAACGCCTGAATATGCAAATGTTGCCATATATTATGTGACTAGTATCCTTGAGTATTCATGAATATCAATAACGCCACTTTTAATAAAGTTACGTCCTATGTCTTGCATGGTTTTAAAACCACCTTTTTTTGCAACTTCTAACAACTCATCTCCTCTTGCATCTCTTAATATTGCAGACTCTAATTCAGGTGTCTTTTTTAAAACTTCATAAATACCTTGTCTTCCTTTGTAACCAGTATTTCCACACTGATCACATCCCTCACCTTTTTTTGCTTTAAAAGATGATAACTCTTCTTGTTTAAATCCTAATTTTAATAAACTTGGTTCTGTTGCTTGTTCATCATCAACTAAACAATTTTGACATGTTTTTCTCGCAAGCCTTTGTGCTACAATTAACGTTAAAGCAGACGCGACCATAAAATTTGGAACACCCATGTTTGTTAATCTTACAACTGTTGAAACTGCATCGTTTGTATGAAGTGTACTTAATAATAAGTGACCAGTAAGTGCTGCTTTAATTGCAATGTTTACCGTATTCTTATCTCTAATCTCTCCAACGAGTATCACTTCTGGGTCTTGTCTTAAAAATGATTTTAATATGTTTTCAAAAGTTAAACCAATCTCTTCATTCGCTTGAACTTGACCCACTCCTTTTAAATAAAATTCAACAGGATCTTCTGCGGTCATAATATTTTTTCCAGGACTATTAATTTTTTTTATACATCCATATAGCGTTGTACTTTTTCCACTTCCAGTAGGGCCAGTTACAAGAACCATTCCTTGTGGCGCTGTAATAGCTGTTACTAAATTTTTATAATCTTCAGGATCTAAACCAATTTGCTCTAAACCAAGATCAGGACCAGCTGCAAGTAAACGCATAACAACTCTTTCACCCTCTTTTGCTGGAAGGCAAGAAAACCTGACATCTATATCTTCATCATCAGCACTTTTAGGTTTTGGATTTTTAAACTGTAGTTTTCCATCCTGAGGCAAACGTCTTTCAGAAATATCGCATCCTGCCATTATTTTTAAACGAGTGATAATTGCATTATAATTTTCCATTAAAAAATTTGTAAACTGAGATTGTTCTTGTAGAACTCCATCTTTTCTAAATCGTAACCTTGCTTCTCCTCTACGATACGGCTCAATATGAATATCAGAAGTCCCAGAGTGAAAAGCTTCTAATAAAATAGAATCTACAAAAGATACCACGTCATTTTCTCCAGGTTTTGCGCCTCTTGCTCCAGGGATTTTAATCCCTTGTGCCATTGGTTTTGGTTTTGCAGCTTGTGGTGAGCTACTAGAATCTGTGGACTTTAAAGCTTCAACAACAACTTTAAATTTTTTTGCACTTTCTATATTTGATGGTTTTGCGACATAAATTTCAATATTACACCCTGTCATACTTTTCATTTTACTTGCAAGAGTAGATTTCGTTGGATCAAAAATTGCAACTTTTAAAATTTTACCAACTAAATCAAATGGAATAATTTCATTTTGTTGAATGAATTCTTTTGGAAGTTTGGCTAGCGCTTCTTTCTTAACTGATTGTTCAGTTAATTGAATTTTTCTTAATGCATAATTTCTTGAAATCGCTGCTATGATATCGTCTTCGGTGACTTTTTTATCTTCTATTAAATAATGTAAAACACCAAGAGGGGCTTTGCCATTACCATCATATTTTTTTTTAGCTTCTGCGATTGCTGGGTCAGATAATTTACCCATAGTTTTTAAAAGATTGGTAACTTTTAGACTAATTTCTGGTGAAATTGACGGCATAATCAAAATATAAAGGTTTAACTAATTTATACAATATTAGCAGTCACAAATATTAACAGCTGAGATTTGGTATCGTTTTTAGTTTTGGTTTTAAAAAATTCACCTAATATTGGTATTCTATGCAATACTGGAACAAAAATAATATCATCTTGCTTGGTATTTTTGTAGACACCACCAAGAACAGCAACATCACCACTTTTCAAAACAACTGTCGATGTAAGATTTTCAGTGTTTTTCGGTGTATTTGCATCAGTGCCTCCAGCTCCCAAAGAATCATTCGCCAAAGTAATTTGTAAGCTAACCTTGTCGCCAACTATTTGAGGAGTTACTTGTAAACTTAAAGTAAAGTCTAAAGTTTCAAATCCACCCGCATCACCACCAGATGCTGGGACTGATCTTACTTGCTGAGTACCTTGGCTTATCTGCGCCTGTTCACCATCAATTGCAAAAACTTTTGGATTTGAAATTGTTTCAGAATTTGTGTCAGATACTGAAGCCGCAATTGTTGCAGATAACAATGCACGACCAACACTTCCAATAATTAATGTTCCACCTTGCAAAGTTGGAGCCGTTAAACTTGTGTCTCCAGAAGGGCTAGGTGTTCCAACCTCTAATTCATTTCCTTGAGGGTTTGATGCACTAATAATCGTTCCAATACCACTTTGTCCACCACCTCTATAATCACCAGCAGCAGTAGAGCTTATCATCTCTAAATTGGCATCAAATTTTTTAACAAATCCATCCTCAGCATTAACAATAAAAGCTTCAATCATTACAGATTTTTTTTCAATATCAATTTTATCCAACAACTTTTCAGTTTGATCTAATTGCGCTTTTGTTCCTTTAATAATTAACTGATTGTTGATTTCATCATTAGTCACTGTCAATCCCTCTACAACAGCATTGATACTAGCAACGAGGTCATTTGATGTTTGATTAAATACCTTAAAAATTTCGGTTTGCGTTTCCTCTTCAGTTTCTGCTTGAGCTGCTCCAGAAGCATCATTTGCCGTATTAGCTGGTGTCGCTGATGCACTATCATCGCCAAGTGATTTTAAGTTTTTATTAATTGTATTTGTGTTATCAACTTTTTGTTTTTCTAATTCAATAAATTTTGCTTTAGTGTGGACTCTTAACATCCCAGAGTCTTTATCATGAAGCATTACCAAGCCATTCATTTCTAAAATTGCATAAACTGCTGATCCCCACTTAATATCTTGAAAATCAACAGTAATATTTCCTGTCACTTCATCACCAATAATCAAATTTCTTTTAACAATACTTGAGAAAAGTTTAAGAGCTGACCTGATATTAATAGAGTCAAACTTAAGTGTAACTGGAACTGTTTCTAAAGTTTTTATAGGTGAATTTAAATCAATAATTTCTTTTGGCTTACTAAGCGAAACCTCTGTTGGTTCTGGCTGATCTAAAGGTATACGTCTTATTAACTTTTTATTTTTTTTATTTGATTTAAGAGATTTAACATCTTCTAAAAATTTATCTGAATTTTTTTTAAGCTCAGTTATTGATTTTTTTACATTAAAATTTTCAATATCTTGTTTAGTAGTTTTGTCATCTCTTTTAGATGCAAGATCAGGTCTTTTTTTACTGCAAGAAGCGGTAAAAATTAAAAGAACCGATAATGATAAAACTAAAATTTTTTTCATTAATTAAATAATTCCTCTATATTTGTAATTGAGTTTTCTTCACCAGAAGCTTGTTCTTGTCCTGCCGGTGCTTGAGTAGTAGGCGCTCCTTCAGTGCCTGGCTCAACTGGCGCCCCTCCAGCTGGAGTGGGCACAGAACCTGCGGGCGCAGGGGCAACAGGTACTTGTGGTATGGAGGCAACCTGTCTTACAATAGGTGCATTAATTTGGAATGAAAACTCTTCATAATTTTCTAAAACTTTCATTTCACGATTTGTAATCTTAACAATCTTACCATCATTTTTTCCAAGCTTATCACCTTCTCTGACCATAAATTGTTTTCCACGAATTTCTATAATGGCTAAATTCTTTGGATTGATTGTATAGTTTAATAAACCTCTTTTTGTTTTCATGACCTCAACATTCAGTACAGGATTTACAAAAATTGGTATCTTTACATATTGATCTTTATTTAATTTATCATTTCTTGAAAGGTTATTTATTTTTAAAACTTCATTTTTAGTTCTTCTAAACTTTTGTGCAATTTGCTCGATAGTTTCTTCTGTATCTGTTCGGTAAACATAAAACGGTAACAACAACTTTTCACCAAGTTTTAATTCATCACCTGGCATTAAACTATTAAAACCAATTAAGTCTTTTAAATCTAAATTATAAATTTCAGCAATCATCTCTAATGATTGACCCTTTTGGACTTTGTGAACTCTTGCAGGAAGTGTAATTCTTGTTCCCATAATTAATTTTGACCCAGGAACAATAGAATTTGCAATCTTTAACTCTTCTGGGGCGTAACCATATTTTCTAGCAATGCTTTCGATTGTATCGTTTTGATTAACGATATGAGTAGTTTTAATGTTTCCATAATCAATTTTTTGAGCTGATCCCTCCCTATTGAAAGCTACCATATCTAGGCTTTCGGTTGTGTTGAGCGCTGTTCCTTTTAATATGTACTCAACAAGCTCATAAGCAATTAAAGGATCGGGAGCTAAAATGTTACCAATTGGATCAATTTTATCTGATACAGGTTGCATTACCGATTGTTGTACTTGCGGCTGAGGAACCTGAACTTGTGAAATTGGTTCTTGTTGTTCAGAGTTAGCGTTTTCTACTTGCTCTTTTACAACCTCTTGATCAGTTGTTTGTTCTACCAAGCCACCTCCTTCACCAAGACTTCTTGTGAATGGGTCATCAATATTTGCTAATGAAGATTTATTTATAAATAAAAAAGTTAGAATAAATATGTATAAAATTTTCATCATTTTATCTCTTCTTTTTCATGAGCTTGTCTAACACTTTAAAATTATCGAATTTCTCACCCTCGATTGGTGCCATAGCTATTGTTGCTGAAAATTTTTTAGTAATATCTTCATTAGGTATATTTTTAGATGCCGCTTTACCTTTTTGCGCGTAAAGTTGGTTTCTGTCTTCTTCAGTGAAATTCACAACATTATTTAATTTTGCTTCTTGAACAATTTCGGCTTCAGTAAATTTGTCAATCATTTCAATAATTGATTGATCATCTTTTGCTACACCATCAATTGATATGTTTCTTTTTTCATTTATCTCAAATTTTGTAAGTCTTACATTTTTAGGAACATTAGTTGATAGTGACGCTACAAATTCTGCAGTAGTTTTTTTATTTTCGCCAAAATAATTTGCAGTAGTAACATCACCGGAAATTTTTCCAACTTTACCTTGGTACGCTTGGATTAATTGTTCTTTAGACTGAACATCTTGAGTGATACCAGACAATTGGGTTATCTTTGAAGAGTTTTCAAGTATCGTAAAAAGACTTGTAGAAACTAAGTGAACACTACCAATTAAAAAAACAAAAAAACTAATAGCAAAACAATATTTTGAAAATGAATTTGCTTTTCTATTGATTTTTAATTGATCAGCGCGTGGCAACAAATTAAAATCATACATTTGATTTTCATTTGTTACATTGTATGCATTTAACTTTCTTAAACCTGCTCCAATGCAATTAATCGTTTTTGACTTATTTGGAAGTGCATCAAGATATTTTTTTTCATCATCTCCAAATGTAATACTCTCTTCTGGATCATAAGTTTTAATTACAACCTCTCCAAGTTGCTTTTCTAGTCCAGTAAATAAATTTTTTGTTTTAGATTTATCAGTTACAACATTGATTAAAGATATCGGCTCACACTCATGCTGAGTTTCAAACTCGACTAAACCTTGTTTAATTTGTGATGCAAGACGATCAAAAATCTCATCCCAGAATTCAGTAGTAACATCTTCAATATCTTCAATTGTATCCAAAAGAACTTGATCTGCTTCTACAATATTAATATCTGAAATGTTTAAACCTTTATTAGATGCAATAGTTAAATAACTATTGTCTTTACTATAATTAAAAATCGCAACCGGGCTATCAAACCCTTCTTTTCCAAGTGAAGCATATAATGCATTTATTTGAGAGGCTGGATTAATATCAATGATAATTGGATTTAATCCTGCTAATCTGAAAATGTTAACATAAGCTTCGACTAATTTTTTTTCAATTGTAACCAAGGTTACGTTCATCACGCCTAACTCTTCATTAGATGAAATAATTTGGTAACTTGTTTCAAATTCTTCTAAACTTTCAGGTGTTTCATCAAACTGTTCCCAAAACCCACCAAGACTAACAGTTTCTGCTAAATCTTTTGGATCCATAAGTGGAATTTGAAGATTATAAATTGTTGAACTTAACCTGCCTAAAGTAATCGCAACATCTTTTGTCTTTGTATCAATAGAATCTAAACAGTTTTTTATTTGATCACTCAAATAAGTTGATGCTGAATAAATATCTTGATCTTTTCCAATTCCTGCAATTTGTTGGTAAGTGTAGTCTTTAACTTGCCAAGTTTTTTTCTTATAAACAAGTTCGATTAATTGTATCTCGTTATCTTTAAACGCAACGCCTAAAATTTTTTCCCCATTTAAAGAGATTTTTCCTAATTTTTGAAAAATAGGTTCTAAATTCTTATTTAATAGTTCAGTTATATTAGCCATCTCTATTTAAAAACAAATCAACTATGCGTTGTAAATGTAACCTTAGTTAATTAGTGTTTATTTTCAATGCTTTTGTTGGTAATGCTAGTTTCTTGAGACTCAAATTAATGTTGTTAATCAAAGGTTTTAGACTGTCATGTTAGAAGACTTACTTCGGGACTTACCTAAGCAATACGACTTATCAGATATTCATATCAGATCGAATCAACCCATTGCGATTAGAGAAAACGGTGAAATAAAAGTTTTTAATGAAAATGTAATTAGAAGAGAAGATTTAGAAAGTTATTGGAAAAAAGCGTTAGACAAATCTCAATTTGATTACTTGATCAATAATGGAGATTTAGATTTTGCAATTGTTGTAGACGGACAAAGGTTTCGTGCCAACGGTTATTATTGTTCTTATGGACCAAGTATGGTGCTTAGAAAAATTGTAACTGAAATTCCTGATATCAATAAACTTGGATTACCAGAAGCTGCACATGTTGCTATTACTCATAAAACAGGTTTGGTTTTAGTTACTGGTCAAACTGGATCTGGTAAATCAACATCGCTTGCTGCAATGATTGATCAAATCAATTCAAACCGAGCAGAAAATATTATTACCATTGAAGATCCGATAGAATTTGTTCACCCTGCAAAGAAAAGTATTATTTCACAAAGGGAAGTTGGAAAAGACACAGGTAGCTTTGCACGAGCACTAAAGTCTGCACTAAGACAAGATCCTGATGTAATTCTTGTGGGTGAGATGAGAGATTTAGAAACTATTTCCTTAGCCTTAACTGCTGCTGAAACAGGTCACTTAGTTTTTGGAACACTTCACGCGAGTAATGCAGCTTCAACTATTACAAGGATATTAGATGTGTTTCCTGCCGCACAAAAAACACAAGCGCAAACAATGCTTGCAGGATCTATTAGACTAGTAATGTCTCAACAATTATTAAAAAGAAAAGGTGGCGGAAGAATAGGCTGTCATGAAATTATGACTGGGACACCTGCAATAAGAAATTTAATTCGAGAAGGAAAAGTTGAACAAATTCCATCAACACTTCAAACATCTGCTAAAGATGGAATGTTTACAATGGAAAAATGTTTAGAAGGCCTTAAACAAAAAGGCTTAGTTGAATAATTATTTTGGTAGATCAGGTTTTTCAACAAAACGTTGTTGAGGAAATTCAGCCGTAAAAGTTCCTTTTCCCTTGCATTGGTTTTTTGTATTTTCACCACGACCCCTATTATCTGTTGCGGCTTTTGGTAATGTTGTACCACTACAATCTAAATCTAATTGGACATTGCCAACAACTTTTACCGTAATTTCCTTAAATGTTATTCCTTTGGCAACTGTTTCTGTGCTAAAGTTATTATAAATAAAACTTGCAAACAAAAATGCAAAAAAAGCTAATGCAAAAATTTTTAAATCTCTTTTGTTCATTAATTCTTA
>Ga0255751_10006751_pt1 | contig 10049 bp, 10 predicted proteins | sample 071ome_20_FD_179951 | JGI IMG/M metagenome (GOLD analysis project Ga0255751, IMG submission 179951) | Coastal salt marsh microbial communities from the Groves Creek Marsh, Skidaway Island, Georgia - 071412BT metaG (version 2) | ecosystem: Environmental > Aquatic > Marine > Intertidal zone >...
GGTAACGCGCGACCGCAACATTTTTCTAGCGACAGAATTTTAACAGGGGCTTTAATTTTAACTGGGGAATAAAATGAAACATCAAATCGAATACATCTCGACCGAAGAATTGATCCCATATGCGCGTAATTCACGCACCCATTCAGACGAGCAGGTGGCGCAAATATCGGCTTCCATCAAAGAGTTCGGTTTCACCAACCCTGTTTTGATCGATGGCGAGGGTGTTATTATAGCCGGACACGGCAGAACGATGGCGGCGCAACGCCTTAAAATGAAAGAAGTTCCCTGTCTTCGGCTGGGCTATTTAACCGAAGCGCAGAAGAAAGCATATGTTATCGCTGACAATAAACTTGCGCTGAACGCCGGGTGGAATGATGAAATGCTTGCGCTTGAACTTGGCGAACTGAAAGAACTTGATTTCGACCTGTCGCTGACCGGGTTTGACGACGACGAACTGAACGCGCTTCTGGTCGAGGCGGTCGAAGAAGGTCTTGTTGATGAAGATGAAGTTCCCGAAGCACCCGAAGAACCTGTCAGCGTCTTGGGCGACGTTTGGATGATGGGATCACATAAGATAATCTGCGGCGATGCAACATCAATCGATATATGGGAAAGACTGGAAATACCTCACGGATTTGTTGTTTTTACTTCGCCGCCATATAATTTGGGGAACTCAATAAAATTAAGCGGCAACAAATCGATGAGCAAAGGAGAATCTGCGTACAAACAATACAGTGATGATGCGTCTGATAATGAATACATTGATCTGATACAATCATCACTAAATTCTGGTTTATCTTTTTGTGATGTTGCTGTTTATAATCTGCAACCACTGGCAAAATCAAAAAGACCATTAATGAAGTTGATGTCTGATTATTCATCAAATTTGATTGACATCATAACGTGGGACAAAGGTCATGCCGCTCCGCAAATGGCGAAAGGCGTTCTTTCATCAAGATATGAGTGGTTGTTTATTTTTAGCAATAAAGAAAACGCGTCTAGATCGATACCATATGCTAATTGGCAGGGTAAGTTTTCAAATGTTTATCAAGCACCGCCACAAAGGAACAATGAGTTTGCAGAAATACACGGAGCGACGTTCCCGGTTCATCTGCCAGAGTTTATTATTGGCGATCTGATGAACAAGTGTCGCGGTGTTGTTGATTGTTTTTGCGGCACTGGCACGTCAATCATCGCCGCTGAGAAACTGGGCAGATCAGGATATGGGATTGAAATCGATCCAAAATATGTCGATGTGATCGTGAAAAGATGGCAGGATTACACTGGCAAGGAAGCGATCCACGCAGAAAGCGGCAAGACGTTTAATGAGTTGAGCAATGTCTGACCAAACCTTTCCGCTAGATACGATTGCAAAACTACTAGACCTAACACCACAGCGCGTTTTGCAACTTGTCAATCAGGGCGTTATTCCAAAGAAATCACGCGGCAGATATGAACTTGTGCCTGTTGTTCGCGCATATATTAAATATTTGCGTGAACGTGGATTGCGCGCTGATGTTCACGGTGACGATTACAACGCGCACCGCACCCGGCTTACAAAGGTCAAAGCCGATCTTGCCGAAATGGAAAAAGCGCAGATTGAAGAGCAGTTGATCCCGGCAAACGATGTTGAAGCGGCTTGGGTTGAAGTTGCACAAAATATGCGTCAAAAATTGCTGGCATTTCCACAGCGCGTTGCGCCAGAGGTATATGCCGCCGAAAAAATGGTTGAGGTTAAAAGCATCTTAAAAGATCATATTTATGATGCGTTGCAGGAAATAGCGAATGTCAAAGTCAAAGTCACTAACCCTATCAGGTCATCCGACAGTGGCGAAGATCAGCCAGCAAGTGCTGGAAATGATGCAACCGCCGCCAAATCTAACGATTGACGAATGGGCTGATATATACCGAAGACTATCACCAGAGGCATCGGCTGAACCGGGTTTCTGGTCGACTGATCGCGCGCCGTATCAACGTGGCATGATGCAAGCCATATCTGATCCCACTATTGAGCGTGTTGTTTTCATGACGGGCGCGCAAGTTGGCAAAACAGAAATTATTAATAATGCGGTTGGATATTTCATCGATCAATCACCGTCTCCTTTGCTCATTGTCCAACCCACTCTCGAAATGGCGAAAATGTGGTCAAATGATCGACTTGCGCCGATGTTGCGTGACACGCCAGCACTTAAAAATAAGGTAAAAGACGCGCGATCAAGGGATAGCGGCAACACACTTTATCAAAAATCCTTTCCGGGCGGCTACCTTGCTATTGTTGGCGCAAATAGCCCTGCCGGGCTATCTGCGCGTCCAGTAAGGGCTGTGTTTTTTGATGAGGTAGATCGCTATCCGGCATCAGCCGGATCAGAAGGCGATCCAATTAATTTGGGAATTGCCAGAACTAAAACATTTACGCATAACCGCAAAATAGTGATGGTTTCAACGCCAACCAATAAAGGCGCGTCAAGAATCGAAGCCGCTTTTGATCAAAGCGATCAGCGTTATTATTATGTGCCGTGTCCTGATTGTGGTCACAGTCAAAAAATGGAATGGCAGAATGTCCATTGGGATAAAGACGCGCCAGAAACAGCCGAATATATATGTCAAGACTGTGGCAGTGCTTGGGATGACGCGAAGCGATACCGCGCCATCAAAAACGGAAAATGGGTTGCTAGTGAAAAATTTAACGGCACGGCTGGATTTCATTTATCTGGGCTTTATTCGCCGTGGACGCCTTTAGGCGATATTGCACAAGATTTTATGAACGCAAAAGTCATGCCTGACACGTTGCGCGTTTTTGTGAATACCACTCTTGCAGAAAGTTGGGAGGATCAGGGTGAGCGCATTGATGATTACGCAATCGCAGAACGCGCTGAAGCGTATGGCAATAGAGTTGATCATCGCGTTGTTCTGATCACTGCTGGTTGTGACGTGCAGAATGATCGCATCGAGGTTGAGGTGGTCGGCTGGGGACGTGATGAAGAAAGTTGGTCGCTTGATTATAAAGTTATTTATGGCGATCCATCCACGCCACAAATCTGGAACGATTTGGACACATTGCTAAAAACCAGATATGAAACAGAAGATGACCGCACCATAGACATCCGCGCCGCCTGTATTGATAGCGGCGGTCACTACACGCAAGCCGTTTATAATTTCGTCAGGCCGCGTGAAGGTCGCCGCATTTTCGCCATAAAAGGGATGGCTGGCGAAAGCCGTCCAATCGTGTCCAGACCGACCAGAAATAACATCGGGAAGATAAGATTGTTCACTTTAGGGGTGGACAACATTAAAGAATTGATTTTTTCGCGTCTTAAGATACAATCAGAAGGCGCAGGGTTTTGTCATTTCCCTGATGACCGTCCTGATGAGTATTTTAAGCAGTTGGCGGCATCAGAGAAAATCATAACCAAATTTCACAAAGGGTTTCCCCGGCGTGAATTTGTAAAGACAAGGACGCGAAATGAAGCACTTGACTGCCGGGTTTATGCGATAGGGGCTTTGGCTATTTTGAACTTGAACCTGAACACATTGGCAGACAGGAAAAACCATCAGGTTGTTGAAAAGCCTGATGAACAGAAAAGGTCAACACCAGCGCGCCGAAATTTTGGGCGTGGCGGTTTTGTTAATGGATGGCGTTAATGGCGGTAAATTTATTTGATACAGACAATGCGCCAACCATCGAACCTGACCATCTTGTTGTTGGTGATCGGGTTGTTTGGCGCAAGAAAGACCTAGCAACAACTTATCCGTCTTCAACTTATACTGTGGCGTATGTTTCGCGCATTTCATCGGGTGGCGGCACTCATGAATTTACGGTCACAGGATCAGCAGATGGAAATGATTATCTTTTCACAATCACCAGCGTCACAAGTGCGGCTTTCGATCTAGGGCATCATCACTGGCAACTTGAGGTCACGCGCACTAGCGATAGCGAGCGCATTGTTATCCAAACTGGTTCTTGGGACATTATTACTGATCTCGATAACAATGTTGATCCGCGTTCTCATGCCGAAATTATGGTTGATAAGATTGAGACAGTATTGCAAGGCCGCGCCGATGCTGATGTTTTATCTTATTCAATCAACGGCAGATCGCTCTCAAAGATGCCGCCAAGCGAATTGGTCGAATGGCGTGATTATTATCGGCGTGAGGCGATGATGGCACATCGTAAGGATCACATCAAGAACGGGCGCGCCACATCAGCAACAATTAAGGTGCGCTTCTGATGGGATTATTTGACTTTCTAAAACGTGACAGCAAGCCGCAAAAATTCAGCAAACGCAATTATGCGGCGGCAAGAACAGGCCGTTTATTCGGCGATTTTATTCAATCAGGCAATTCAGCCGATGGTGAATTAAGGTTCAGCCTTGAGGTTATGCGGAATAGAAGCCGCGAACTGGTGCGCGATAATGAGTTTGCGCGGCGTTATATGAACCTATTGAAAACAAACGTGGTCGGCGATCACGGCTTTCATCTTCAGGTGAAAGCGCGTAACGATGACGGAAAACTTGACGCGCCCGGCAATACAATTATTGAAAACGCTTGGAAGCGTTGGGGGCGTCTGGGATCACCAACGGCTGATGGGCGTATGTCTTGGTATGATTGCCAGCGTCTTTTCATCGAAAGCCTTGCGCGTGATGGCGAGGTTTTCATCAAGAAATTAAGCGGTTCAAAATACCGCGATGGGTTTGCCATTCAGTTTATTGAGGCTGATATGGTGGATGAAAAGAAGAACGAAACCCTTTCAAATGGCAATCAAATCCGTATGGGCGTTGAAATGGATAAGGCGCATCGTCCAGTTGCGTATCACGTTTTAACGGCGCATCCGGGTGATAGGTATTATCACACACCACAAGCAAGAAAGCATATCCGCGTTCCGGCTGATGAAATGATGCACATCTTCATGCCGAACCGCACCCATCAGACACGCGGCGAACCATTTATGGTTTCTGCGATGTCTGCGTTGAAAATGCTTCATGCCTATCGTGAGGCAGAGGTGATTGCGGCGCGTATTGGCGCGTCTAAGATGGGCATGATCACGTCACCAACTGGCGATGATTATATGGCTGATGGCTTAGAAAACGATTTCCAGCCCGTGATTGATGTCGAACCCGGCACGTTCCATCAGTTGCCGCAAGGCTATGATTTCAAAATGTTTGATGCGGATCACCCAAACACGGGTTATGCGGAATTTGAAAGCGCAATGCTTCGCGGCATTTCTTCGGGCTTGAATGTTTCCTACGCCGCGCTATCTAATGATTTGTCATCGGTAAATTATTCATCAATCCGTCAGGGTGCGCTTGATGAGCGTGATGGCTATCGCGCTTTGCATATGTTTACCATCGAACACTTTGTTGAACCGATTTTCCGCGCTTGGCTATCGAGCGCGATGGATTTCGGCGGCATCCCGATCCCATCCAGCAAATATGATAAATTTAGCGACAATGCGATGTTCCGTGGACGCGGTTGGAATTGGGTCGATCCTCTAAAAGAAATTAACGCGGCAGTCGTTGGTTTGCAGAACGGCGTCCTATCTATGCAAGACGTTGCGGCGAACTATGGGCGCGATGTTGAAGAAACATTCAGCCAGATCGCGCGTGATAAAGAGGTTGCGTCACAATTTGGCTTGTCGATGGCGTTTGAACCTTTTGGTCAGAAATTGCCAACCGAAGCAATGGTTGATGGTGGTGACGATGGCGACCTATAAGGGCGAAGAAATCAATCTAAAACCAACCGAAACAATGGCAGAAGAAGCCCAGCGCGGTCTTGATTGGCGCGCAGAACACGGTCGCGGCGGCACTGAAATCGGAGTTGCTAGGGCGCGACAACTTGTCAATCGTCAAGAATTATCACCCGAAACTGTGCGGCGAATGGTTAGTTTTTTCGCACGACATGAGGTTGATAAGCAGGGCGAAGGCTTTTCACCGGGCGAAGATGGCTATCCGTCAGCCGGGCGAATTGCTTGGGCTTTGTGGGGCGGTGACGCTGGCAAGTCTTGGGCAGATGAAAAAGATCGCGTTATGGATCGAATCGATAAAGAAGAACGTGAATGGCATGAAGATCGACCATATCCAAACGAACACGCGGCGCGCATCAACGAACCAGATCAATATGATCGTTTTCGGCGCGATGCTGACGCTGGTGGTGTCGGAATTGATTTTATTTATGGAATAGTAGATAATACATCAGAAATTCAATCTATCCGTTTTGATGCTGATCGGTACACCGAAACGGAAGCCCGGGAATGGTTACGGGAACATGATTTTGATCCGATCAAATTTGAACCTGCCATTGGTGAAAGAGGTGATGAAATGGAAGAACGTCACATCATAGATGTTCAAGAAACTGATGAGGCTTATGTCATCACTTTTGCAAAGCCGCATCAGGAAATGGAAGAAAGCGGCGGTCATGATGAAATGGAAGAACGCGTTGAAGAGCAAGAAGAAGAGCGAGTTGATCGCGCTGACCTTGTTCACCGTGCTATGGATATGGATGATCGCGCTATTGATGAAGAAAATCGCACTGTTAGGGTTGGCGTTTCATCTGAAGAACCTGTAAAGCGTTCTTTCGGGATGGAGGTCATTGACCATAGCCGCGAAAGTATGAACCTTGAGTTTCTTAATTCAGGCCGCGCGCCGCTTCTAATCGATCACGATATGGAGCGTCAAATCGGCGTTATCGAATCTGTTGAACTTGATGAAGAAGCCCGGCGACTACGGGCTAAAGTGCGCTTCGGAAGAGGCGAACTTGCTTCAGAGGTGTTCAACGATGTTGTCGATGGTATTCGGCAAAATATCAGCGTTGGCTATCGTGTAGATGGTCGCGTTGAACGTGAAGGCGATGATGAAGAGATTTATCGCGTCAGCACAACACCAATGGAAATTTCAATCGTTTCAATTCCGGCGGATCAGTCAAATCTGGTCGGTGTTGGTCGGTCGAATTCCGAACCACTCAATGTAACCGTCAAGTCAGAAGGAGATCAAACTATGACTGACATCGATCTTGATGCGGTACGGGCTGAAGCCGCCAAAGCCGCACAGAAAAATGCTAAGGACATCATGACCTTGGCACGGAAGCACAACAAAGCCGATCTTGGTGAAGAAGCCATCGGTCGCGGTGTTTCCATTGACGAATTCCGTGGCGAACTGTTGGACGTTATCGGAAACGAACCACTTGAAGCACCAGCACACGTTGTTGATGCTCCAGTAAAAGAACAGCGTAACTATTCGCTGGGCAAAATGATCCGCGCGCAGGTCACTGGTGACTGGCGTGACGCTGGTTTTGAACGTGAAATGCACGATGAAATCGTGCGCCGCACTGGTAAAGAAGCCCGTGGCTTCTATGTGCCAGACTTTGCTTTCCGTTCAGGCGTCATGACCACAGCCGCCACTGGCGCAGTTGGTACTGAAAACGTCACTGACAATTTCGTTCCAACCGTTCAGCGTGGTGATATGTTCATCGAAGCATTACGCGCAAAGCAGGTTATGTCTAGCCTTGGTGTTACCTACATCGGTGGCTTGACCAACCGCATCCGTATGCCAAAGATCGCCACAGGCGCGGCGGCTGGTTTCGTTGAAGAAGCCGGGGACGTTAGCGATCAGTCACCGACTGATGCTGGTGTAACCCTTCAGCCACGCACACTTGGCGCGAAGGCCGCAATCAGCCGTTTGCTTGCTCTTGAGAGCGTTCCAGCAATCGAGCAGGTTGTTCAGGACGATCTTCTGCGTTCAATCGCTGATAAGATCGAATACTATGCCATCCAAGGTTCTGGCGCATCAGGCCAGCCAACTGGCATCCTGAACGATGGTAACGTTGGTAATGTGGACATCTCCGCAGGTACAGACGTTGCGGCTCTGACTTGGGCTGACATCACCGACCTTGTGAAGACTGTTGAAGACGCCAACGGCGTTATCAACCAGAACGCACTTGGCTGGTTGTCCAATCCAAAGGTCAAGGCAAAAATGGCAAACACTGTCAAGGTTGCATCAACCGACAGCATCATGCTGTTGAACGATCCTTGGAACAGCATCTATGGCTATAAGGCTGAATTCACCAGCAACGTGCCATCTGATCTTGATCCGGGCGATGGCGGTTCAGACGCTTCCGCACTCATCTTCGGTGATTTCTCACAGTTGATGGTCGGTCTGTTTGGCGCACCATCCGTAATGGTTGATCCATACTCAGAAGGTGATAGCGGTAACGTTGTTATCCGCGTCATGCAAGAAGTTGACGTTGCTATCCGCAACGGCGCATCCTTCGCAATCACTGACGAAGTATCAACTGCCTAATCTTGTCGGGGAGCGATCTAATCGCTCCCCACATCACCCTTTCAGGAGGTAATCATGAAAGTTAAGATTTTAGAAAAGTGCTACACTGGCACAGTCGGGAATATGTTTGCTGGGGAAGAACACGATCTTGATGAAAGAATTGCGCGGAAATTGGTTGCGCGCCGTCTAGCAGAAGAGGTCAAGGCAAAGCGCGCCAAGAAAAAGTTTTCTGATCGGTCTTTTGCGTCTGATGAGATTGTAACGCCAGAGGATGATTGATGGCTGTTGAAACTGCTGATGATCGTGCAATATTCGTTAATGTAGACGATTTCGGCACTGCGGCAACCTACACGCCTTCTGGCGGTGTTGCGTCCACCGTCAATGGGATTTTTGACAATGATTTTATCGAGGTGGACACTGGCGGTGGCGTTGGCGTTGCTTTACAGCAACCACGTTTTCATTGTCGAACCGCCGATGTTAGCAGTGCGTCCGAAGGAGATGCGCTTTCGGTTGGTGGAACGTCTTATACCATTAGAATAGTGCAAGACGATGGCACGGGCATGACAATGCTGGTCTTGGAGAAAGATTGATGGCTCATGTTCGCAAGCAAATCAGAGATGCGATTGTGACAGCATTGACCGGGTTGACCACAACCGGGTCGAATGTTTTTAGAAGCCGCATCTATCCGCTTGAGCAGACTAAACTGCCCGGCATTTGCATTTTTACTAGATCAGAAGCAGTTGAATTTGATACACTGACAATGGCGCGGTCTATAAACCGCGTTCTCGATGTTCAGGTTGAGGCGTATGTTAGCGCGACCGCTAACTATGACAACACACTTGATCAAATTGCTGTTGAGGTTGAAGAAGCCTTGTCAGCAGATGTGACGTTTGGTGGTCTTGCGAAGGATACTCAAGTCACAGCATTTGAAGCGGATTTTAGCGGCGATGGTGAACAGCCTGTTGCCGTTGGACGCTTCACCGTGACTGTGCAATACCGCACAGCCGAAAACGATGTTGAAACTGCCGCATAGGAGATTTTATTATGGCAACTTTCAAAGGCAATGATGGCACGGTGAAAAGCGGATCAAACGCCATCGCTGAAATCATTTCTTTCACTGTCGATGAAACAAGCGACACCCTAGAAACCACCACGATGAACGACACGGCGAAGACCTATGTTGCGTCTTTCACAGATGCGACCGCAACCGTTGAATGTTATTTCGATGACACCGACACAAGCGGTCAAGGCTCTTTCACCGTTGGGTCTACAGTGGTGTGTAATTTTATGATGGAAGGCGACACGACAGGCGATCACTTGCTGTCTGGTTCAGGGATCATCACAGGTCGCTCAATCGGTGCTTCTGCTGATGGCATCGTCACTGCGACTTACTCAATCCAAATTAGCGGTGGCCTGACTGAAGGCACTGTTGCTTAAAGGAGAATAGATCATGTCTCTGGGGAAAGTGATCAGCGAAAGACGCAATCGGCAACGGCGCGTCATTGAGGTCTCTGAATGGAGCGAAGATGATGCACCGTTGCTGATTTACTCATCCGCAATCACGGCTGGCGATTTGAAGAACATTCAGCGCAAGCACAAGAACTTTCTTAATGATATGACGATTGATGGAATGGTCGATCTTATTATCATGAAAGCGCAAGATGTAGATGGGAATAAACTTTTCACTTTGGAAGATAAGGTTTATCTTATGGGTGAAGAGTTGATGATTATCTCAAATATAGCCGGGCAAATGTTTGGTGATATTGATACCATCGAGGA
>Ga0255751_10006761_pt1 | contig 10042 bp, 3 predicted proteins | sample 071ome_20_FD_179951 | JGI IMG/M metagenome (GOLD analysis project Ga0255751, IMG submission 179951) | Coastal salt marsh microbial communities from the Groves Creek Marsh, Skidaway Island, Georgia - 071412BT metaG (version 2) | ecosystem: Environmental > Aquatic > Marine > Intertidal zone > Salt...
GCGCTGTTGGCAATGTTTTGCATGTTCACTTGCCATTTCGGAAGCGGTTGTTTCTCCTCTTCTTTAACTTCCTCTTCCTTTCTCGCCGACTCGATAATCACCGGTCCTTTCTCCACTTTCACGTCCTCCACTACTTCTTTCGGTTGATTCTCTTCTACTTTCTCAGTCGCGGCACTCGCGACGACGCCGGCATCGGAAGACGCCGTCGTCTCCGCCGCTTCCACGACTTGCGCCTCTTCGCGTTTTTGTTCCTCTGTCTTCGCCGGTTGCGCGCGCTCCTCCTCTTCCGCTTGTTTCTGCTCCGGAAGCACCGCTTCCGGCTGTGCCGTTTCTTCCTTCCGCTCGACGCGTTGTTCTTCCTCTCGCACTTGTTGTTGTTGTTTTTCCTCCTCTTCGACAAAGTTTGAGCTCTTCTGCCACACTCTCGCTCGCAGCGTTTGCGGCTTCGTCGCTCCTTGTTGTTGTTGTTGTTGTTGTTGTTGTTGTTGTTGTTCTGTCTCGCGGGAATCGGTTTCTTGTTCCTCCGACGATGGAGATTGAGATTGGTCGGGCATCACCATCGACGCGCCCGAAACACCGCTCCTCTCCCACGTTCTCTTCGCCAGCGTTCCCAAGTGCGCCTCCGCGTCGTCGACGTCGACGTCGACGACGACGTTCGTTGTTGTTGCGCTCGTCGTTTTCGGCGGCGCTTTGAGGCCCATCATCGTCATCATCTTCGCAGAGGATGACGACGAGAGGGCGCGGGAAGAATTAGAAGAAGAAGTGGCTAAAAATCCAAGCGCGGCAACGACGGCCAACACCAGCGCGGCGCTCTTCTTCTTTTTAGCGGCGTTATTTTTGTTCTCGGAGACGAGCAAAAGAGGCTTTGACTCCTCTTCCGTCGTCGTGGCTTTCGTCATGTTGTCGCTCTCTTTACCTCGACGACGACGACGTTGCGCGCGCGCTGATTTTGAAGGCGTGTTTTTTTTCCCGCGCAAAAAAATGTGCGCGCAAAACGTTTAGGGTTTTGATTTGTGTGCGAAGTGTTTAGGGTTTTTGGAAAAAATGCAGCGCGGAAGGTCCGGAAGAAACAACAACTCTCTAGTCTCTGCGCGCGCGCACACGCACAACACGCGCGACAGAACAACAAGAACAACAAGAACAACAACAACGTCGAGAGATCACGAAGAACAGATTGCGATGATGCGGTCGTATTCTCTTTATGATAATAATCAAAGCGCGCGAGGAAGAGGCGAAGAAGAAGAGTGCGAGAGATTGCTGCAACGAGGAGGGCACGGCGACGCGTCTTTTAATTTCCCCGCGGTCTCTTCTCATCGAGAATCAAACTCGTCGCAGCAGCAGCAGCAGCACTGGCGGAGAAAAGCGGTCGTCGTCGCGGCGGCAGTCGTCGGGTGCTGCGGGATGATCGCGACCATCACTTCTTCTTCTTCTTCTTCTCCCTTTGCGGGGGGCGTCGGAGAAGCAGGAGGTCACCGAAGACCACGAAGCGTTGATGGTGATTTCTCGCCTTCTTCTTTGGCCAAGTTGGGCGCAGATTTTTCCACTCTCTCTCTCCCGGCGGCGGCGCCGCTACTCGGAAGAGAGGAAAATGACGACGCGCATTTTTACGATGGTTTGTACGTGCGCGAGGACGAGAGAGAGTTGTTACGTAAGTACGCGGCGAAGATTCCGTCGAAGCGAGAGATTAAGAGGCTTGAACTGGAAGAGAAGAGAGAGACGACGGCGAATATAGGAGGATCGGAACCGTCGATGACGGCGTCTGCGGGATTAGGTACCATGCCGAGAAGAACTTGGAAGAAGAAATCGTCCAAGGAAACGAAGGAAGAGCAGTCGCGAGCGACGAAGGAGTTTTTAGCGGAACTCGGGGAGGTGGAGAAACCATCGTCGGCGTTGTTGGAAGCGGCGACGAACTTGTTGAGAGAGAAGCACGGCGAGGAGACGCCGTTGGACGCTGAAAAACAGCGAGAGGCGGAATATATGACGGCGAAGACGATCGCCCTGGTCCGAGCAGAGAAGAACATCGTTGAGAACAAGAAACAAAAAGACAGTGGTTCATCGGAAACTTCAGAAACGTCTTCTTCTGCTTCGTCGCCGACTAAAGATGAGAATACCATCGGCGGGGCCCGTGAAACTGAAGAAAAGAAAGAGGAAGTAAAGGATGACGAAAGCAAGCCTTCTCATCCGCAATCGTTGCTCGAAGTCGCGCAGAACTTTTTAAAGAGCGAAGAAGAAGCAAAATTGCGAGCCGAGGCGGAACAAGAAGCCGCGAAAGAGAAAGAGGAGGAGGAGGAGGAGAAAGAAGTGAAGGAGGAGAAAGAGGAGAAGGAGGAGGAGCACACCGCGACGCAGCAAACAGAAGAAGTAGAAGCGCAAAAAAGTGAGGACAAAACAGAAGTTGAAGGAAAAGACGAAGTAAAGGAAGAGGAAGACAATGATAAACCGTCGCCAAAAGCTATCGAATTCGCCAAGCTATTGTTAGCGAACGAGGCCAATAGAGGCGCTTCGACTGATGGTAGATCAGCAGGTATTCTTGGACAGCCCACTCCAGAGATGTTAGCGGCTGCGAGAAAAATGCTTTTGAAAGCTGGTGTGAATCTCGACGACGAGAAATCTTTCGCATTGGCGGCAACATTGGAAAACACAAAGTCCGCCGACGTCACGGAATTGACCTCGACTTTGCGAGATAAATCAATAAATGCTGCACAAGGTGAAAGAAAAACGATTCCGAAACGGTCGTGGGTGTCTAAGTTGGGAGAAGATGCCAAGAAAGAAATGGAGGCATCGTCCGAAGCGTCCAACAGTAACAACAACAACGAACAGCAACCTCAGCAGCAGCAGCAGCAACCTCAGCAGCAACAACAACAACAACAAGGACAAGGACAAGGACAAGGACAACAACAACAGCAGCCGGCTCCAGATCAACAAGTTCTGGAGATGCCGAAAGCGGAGGATGTAGTCGCTGAAGCTGCCAAAGAGATGAATGTGGAAAATGAAGAGCAGAAAGAAGGAGGAGAACATCAAGAACAAGGGCAGCAACAACAACCAGAAGCTGCTGTAATGTCGGCAGCCGAGGAGCAAGTGGAAGAGGAGGCGCCCCAAGCTGAGCAAGAACGCAAGGAAGAAGGACAGGATCGACCGGTGGTGTACCTTTCTCAAGTTCCTATCAAAGAGAAGGAAGTAAAAGAGCAGGAATACGTGAGAGAACATCAACCGCAAGAAGCAAGTGTTGGACACAAAGAGGAAGAAGCGCAGAAAAACAATGAAATCCCGGAAATTTTGAACGATAACGTCAAGTTGATTGATGGCGACGGGAGAGAATACATGCAACCGAAAGCGCACGAACTTTGGAACAACGGCAAGACTCTGTTTGTGTACCCTCAAACTGAAGCGCAAAAACAAAAACCGATCCCGGACGCGACTGATTTGCACGCATTCGTCATAACACTCGATAAACGCTTAGACTTGGGGTTTGCAAATGGCGAAGATATGGACAAGACTATGTGGGAGCGCACGCGAGAGCGCTTAAAAGATATTCCGTTGATTCACGCTGAGAAGTCCCCGGGGGTGGACCCGAAGGGTTGGCCGCAAACCAGTTTGGAAGAAGCAAAATATGCGATCGGCTTCGCGCATTTGTTTTGGAATATTCATCAAAACGATCCGTTATACGCCGACTTACCCCCCGAACGCCGCACGGTTGCCGCACTTCCGTGGGTCGGCGAGTTTGACAAGCGAGACCAAAATGGTTATTTTCGCGCAGAATCGCAAGGACTATCCCACCACTACGGCTGTCTCTACGCGCATTTATATCAATGGCAAAAGATGAAAGACCAAGGTCTAAAAAAGGCTTTGATTTTAGAATCAGACGGTTTAACTTTAACCAGAGTGCCTTTGGAGACTATTCCTTCCATTGCGAAGCAAATGCCCGGCGACGCGGACTTTGTCACGCTGCAGTTGTACCCGTACGAACCCGCCGGTGTAGAACGACGCAACGTAGAAATCAAAGACCCAATATCTGGCGAGCACAAAACCTACTCCTTCGATAAGCTGAACTACCATCCGCAACAGGGCTACGCTGGTTTAGCTTCGTACATCGCCACGGATACGTTTGTAGAGAAAATCCATCACTTTTTAGCTTTACACGGCGCGGACATGATCGACGGGTACATCTTGAACAAGCTGTGCACGACGTCTTACAACAACGAAGAAGCGAAAAACACCGCCTGGAACATGTACGACATGCAAAAGTACACGCATCCGTTCGATCCGCAAAACCCGACGCCGACGATTTTGAACTGCTACAAAGCGATAGCGGATCCGGAGTATTATCACAACTTGAATATTCGCATGGAATCGGAGGCGCAAGTCAGCGCCGGTATCGCCGTCACTAGTACTTAGAGCGTTGTGTTATTTATGATTGTTTATATTTTAGTAATTCACTATCAACGTTTCATGAGGGAAAGAGTTTTAAAGCGCTTCGCGCGTCTTTCAATCTCTCTTTTCCCCCCTCCCATCTCTTTCTCCTTCTCTCTCGCGCTTTTCTTCTACTCACCCTCTCTTTTTTTTCTTTTTTTCCTCCTTTGTTGGAACTCCTCAGAAAACACGCGTCCTGCATACACAAGCACGCGTGGAAACACACGCGCGCACTTTGTTCTTCTTTCTTAAAGACGCGACGCGAGAGTTTGTGTTTTTGACTTTATCAGAAACAAGGGACGCATGGGTCGGGTGGCGATGTTGGCGAAGCAATACGACGCGATTCCGGAACCCGAAGACGTGGAAGAGAGCCGCGGGTTGATTCTCGAATCTTTCGATGCGCCGTCGACTTCGTCGTCGTCGCGCGTCGTCTTTGGTAAATCAACAACGATATCTTCGTTCGCGATGGGATGCGCGGTATCTTTAGCCGCGTTTGGTGTCGCCGCGACGGCTATGGGCGGAGGATCGACGGGGGCGATGATGATGGGAGTGTCGTCAATACCTTCCACTTCTTCCTCGAATGGTGGTGAAGAACAACGACATTTCACCTACCCGCTGAACAGCGATCGAAGAACGTACCAAGGCAAAAGCAACGAGGTATACTTCAACGGCCAGAAGTACGAAAAATCACAATGGAGGAATGGGTTGGTGAACACCGAGTCCGTGCCGCACGAGAAGACGAATTGGGTGACGACGCACCCGAAGGTGCAAGCGATGATGTCGGCGAGTTTAGGCCAGGCGCGCGTTCAAGAACTTCCGCAACTCGGAAAGAGCAACAGTAAAAAAACTAGTAAAAAGAAGAAAGAAGAAGAGTTAGATTTTGATATTCCAGACGGGAGCAAGTTACCCGAGCACGTGGAACCGGTGGAGACGAGCAAATCCGGCGGTATGGCGTCGACGAAAAAAGTGCACGGAAAAGTGGTCACTTTGGATGAAAACGGGAACATCAACACGGCGCCAATGGGAAGAACGACCGTGGATAACTACAGAATGAGTTGGGCGACAGAGCACGTCGTGTTTACCAATGGAGATTACTCCGCGAACTACATCCCGATGAAGGAACGCGATTGGAAGAAAAAGTTCAAGCAAATCCCGGGTCAAGGTTTGATGAAGCCGAAAGACTCGATGATGACCGTAGACGACGCCGGGACGTTGATCGGGAGACGTAAAATGCCTCCCAGTCAGTTGGGCGAAGTAGAAAAAGACGAAAACGACAACGAAATTGTTCACGATAAGAAGAAGGAAAAGTCTTCTTCTCACAAGGACAACAACAAAAAGCACTCGTCTTCTTCTTCTTCGAAAAGTCACCATCACGGATAAAGAGAAAAAGAAAGAGAAAGAGAGAGAAAGAAAGAAAGAGTTGTTCAAAAGGAACGACATCTGTCATCGCGAAAACATTAAACTAAACACGCATTTACTCATTAAACGTTTTAATCGACGTCATGAACGTATAACTCGTACACACGCCCGTCTTTCTACAAACCGTCGCTTTTGTCATAGCATTCCAAATTGTGTCCCTAAATCGTAAAAATCGAGTAGTTGGGCCGCGGCCTAACAAAATCTTTACAAGAAGCGCGCGCTTACATCGGCTGCAACGATGGACTCTCTCTTAGGCACGCGCATGAACGAGCGCGATCACTTGCTCGCGCCAATCAACGAGAACGAATCGTACGAGCAACCCTCCACATCTTCGTCCTCTAAATACACCCTCTTTGCCGCCTCCGCGGTGCTCTTCGCTTTGAGCACGATTGGAGTCGCCGCGGTGAGCAAACACGCGCTCGTTTCCCCTTCGTCTTCTTCTGCGCATCAACTGGGGATGAATCCAGTGCGAAAGATCGAACGCGCGATCGAAAACTCTTTCGAGGTGTTCAGCAGAGCGGACGTGCATCACGATCCGTCTAAATTGGCTTCGTCCTCGTACTTTGATACGGAACGAACGCCTTTGCCAACTTTAGGAAAAAAAGAGGATGGCCCACACGTCGTCCACGGAGCTTACAAACCGTTGAACGAAGTGTACGAGCCGGTTTTAGACGTCCCGGTTGTGTTCATCGCGCTGAGAAACAACGACGAGGATTTGTGGAAAGTGAGGCGAACGATTGAAACTTTAGCCGGGGAAACGAGAGTGAATTACGAAGATTTGGCGGAGACGGTGAGTATTTCGCAAGGCATCGACGCAAAGAAATGGCCGAAAGATATCGCGAACGCGGAGTATGCCGTGAAAGACATAAGGAAATTGTTCCATAAGAAAGTGAAAGATGGAACGGTGTTCGCGTCGGACGTGAAAGATTTCTACCAGTTGATGGGATTGTTGAAACATATCGATACGAGGAAAGCGGACGGGTCGTTGGACCAGTTTTCCTTGGATAAAGGTTTGTCGCACCACGTCGGATGCTTGTACGCGCATTTGTATCAGTGGCAGTGGGTGAAAGACCAAGGTTGGCCAATCGCGTGGATTATGGAGTCAGATGGGAATAAGATGACGAACGTGCCGTTTTGGGCTGTGCAAACCTTGACAGAGAATATGCCAAAGGAGGCGGACGTATTGTTCTTGCAAAACTTCATGCGAGAACCTGGGTTTGAAGGGCCACACTATAAGAGTGTTGGGGTGAATGGACCAAACGGAGCGTACGCAAAGATTGATATATATAAGATGAACACTCGAGCAAGCGCGTTGAGTGGGTTGCAATCGTACGTCATCACGCAGAGCTTCATTAAAAAGGCACATAATTTCATAGCGACGTACGGGGCTGACATGGTGGATGCGTTTACCGCCGGGAACATGTGTGCGTACAAGGATTGGTGGAACCAAGCGGATATTGCAAAAGGCGAGAAACCGATCTTGAACTGCTTCCAAGCTTTGTCAAAACCGATCGAGGTGGAAGGAGTCAAGCAAACCATGGTCACCGGATAATTTACAATTTAATTTAGAACATTTGTCATGCAACATCATAAAAACACATAAATAATTCTCGAGCAACGTACCGGTGAAGCTATTGCGCTTTACTGATAATTGGCATTCTCTTTAAAACGCGCTGATACTACTGTATCGTAGATATTTATGCACTGCAACGCTCTAAATAAACTTATCTACTTTTTTGGCAACTTGGCATTTGTTTTTAAAAACTTTGACGCTGAGTGTTCTGCTCGATGGCAGAGCACGCGAAACATAATCTCCTGTTGCGTGGGATTTGCACCTTCATTATTTTGTATAGCTTTAATCAACGGCTCGGTTTCTGAGGCCATGGTTGCAGCGATATGCTCAGCTTCTCTCATCAATGTTCTCACATCCTCTTCCTTCAAGCCGTCGCCGTTCGCCTCAAACGTTTCGCGAATACTCTCCAAATCGGCTAAAACATATGCTCTCGCATCAGCCACTTCAAATGCTCTTCCTGGGCCTCCATCCAATGTAACTCGAACAAACATTTCGCAAAATTTGCGCAACATGGCCGAGGCGACAATTTCTAACAACCTCGCAGCAGCTCTCGGACCTACAGAAAACACTATCGACCCCATGTAATCGTCTAAAGCTGGAACAATGACTAAAGATAACCGAGACAAACTCTTATCTTTTGTGACATAGGCGCCGTCATGAAAGATTTCTTTCATGTTCGTGAACACGATACGGGCAGCGAGCAAATTTGCAAAGTGTTCAATAGTCGACGCCAGGGTTTGGCGCGCAGAGGCGAAAACGTCTTCAAGCCATTTCGAGGCTTCAAAATCGTCTTCATGGTTTCCTTTTTGCCCTTCCTCTCCGCCGTTGTTGTTATCGTTTTCGTCCACAAGTCCGTTTGTCAATGCAACACAATCACGCTGCATTCGAATCCATCTGTTTGGCAAATCACGTTCGATAGATCCGTTCTCGAGCTCATCCAAGATGAAATCTAATGCCGATAATTTGGCGCAGTAGGAGTGTGATATCGCATCTAAAGACTGAGCATTTTCAGGCACCCATTTGCGAAGTTTGATACTTTCTAAAGCATCTTGCTGCATCTTGTCGACGATATCTTTTTTAAATCTGGTCAGGCGCGGCTTCTCTGGTAGCTCGTCTGAATTTTTCACGACGTCTTTTAGGAGCTCACTGGCGTACTTCTGAAACGCGCCGTCGATGCCTTCAGTCAACGCCCGAATCGCTGAGACAGAGCACGGAATACCTAACCCCCAAAATCCTTCCAAAGTTTCGTTGGCGAGTCGGAGCAGTTCAACTGCGCTTGGAGCTGGTTGATTCTTTTGCCTACGGTCATTGTTCCACTTTTCGGATTGCGCCGCTCGCACAGCAAAGATGTTTGCGTCATCAATTTTGGTGCCAATCCATTTAAAAATGAGCGGCGCGGCTTTTTCCTTCACATTGAGTTGAGGAAAAGTCGCGTATGGGTCACTCAATTCCTTCTTACTGGTTGGTTCGGCATCAGCATCGGTTGCTCTGATCATTGCTACATCAGCATTACCATTCGATGTTCTTTGGTGTCTCCTTAAAGCGTCTGCGTCGCAGCAGACACTCAAAGCTGCTTGTGCATCACCACTCGCCCACAAAGCTCGCAAACTTACCGTCGTTAAAGGCGGATCGGACTCTAACCACCAAGTGAACTCGTCCACGAATAACTTTGCAAGCTCGCGGGGAAATACCACGTCCGCGCGTTCTTGCCTTTTCTGAATCTCTGATTTTGCATCGAACGATTCATACTCGGACGGGAAAAAACACGATTTGATGCGAGGTGCGATGTATGCTGCATACTCGTCTGCTATTCTAGAAACTTCCGAGGCGACAACTTCTAACACTCGAGCAGCTGCCGCCGCTGGATTATGGGTCAACGTTTCGTTTGCATTTTCCGAGGCGACTTCATCTTCCATGGCTTGAATTCGAATACGTTCATAACATTTCTTCGCACTCGCCGTGCTCGCCCTATTCAAGGCATGTTCAAAATCATCGTCGCTCTTTCCAAGCGCAATCATCACGTATCGATACAGACGTAGTATTGCAGCAAAAGCTTCAGCATCATAAGTGTTCAGCGGGTGCTCATTCACCTTGAATTCAGCGGGAGGAGATACGTCGAAGATGTAATCACTGACTGCAGCTTCGCACCAACGTACCAACTTCATCAAAGTCGGCGCAGCTATTGCATCATTCTTAAACACTACGACATAATCGCAATCATCTGTTCGGCAAAAGAGAGCGCGCTCTATTTCTGTGCCAGCTCGAGTCAAAATGTTTGCGCGCTTTTCAAACTCTTCGTCCACATCGAGCGTTTCTAAATCATCATCTTCGTTCGTCACGGTGGCAACTTTAGTCAAGAAAAGCGCAAGCAACGCGCTGTGAGCAGCTTCCGTGATAGACGGACCTAATCCAACGCGAACGGAAGTCTTCAAGATGTTCAGAGTATCTTCGTAATCGAACGCAAGCGATCTTTCTTCAACAGGATCGAGCGCGGTTTTGAAGAGTTGGTAATACGCTCGCGCAGCCACAGAGGGTGGATGTGCTGATGAAATCTTAGCCCCGTGAGATACGTTATCAACGTTATCGAGCGCGTGCTCAATAGCTTCGAGTATTTGGTCGCAATCTGCCTGCGAAGTGAAA
>Ga0255751_10006796_pt1 | contig 10018 bp, 9 predicted proteins | sample 071ome_20_FD_179951 | JGI IMG/M metagenome (GOLD analysis project Ga0255751, IMG submission 179951) | Coastal salt marsh microbial communities from the Groves Creek Marsh, Skidaway Island, Georgia - 071412BT metaG (version 2) | ecosystem: Environmental > Aquatic > Marine > Intertidal zone > Salt...
CATTAGAGAGATCCCCGGAAAACAGCTGACGAAAGCCTTCCGTTTGTGCCAGCTGATCAGCGAAACCTAATTCTTTGAAAAAGGTCTGGCTGTGAGCGACGTATTGAGGATCTACAATGGGTGTCGGCTTTACAGGCACATAATGCCCTGAAAACACCTGTCGAGGATGATGATCATTTCCAGTGTCACTTGACTCAGGATCGGAGTTCAAAGAATTCACCAAAGAATAATCAACTAACGTGGCCAACTCCTCCAAATTAGTTACGAAGGACGACGGTTCGCTGCGCTTATGATCTGTCATGGGGATTGATAGGCCTGATAGATAGAATTTAAGAAGACGACATAGACTTCAGGGCAGTATAACTAGCCACCATTAAAGATTCGATCAGAGTTAACCAGAAAGTTTCTGCTTGGGCTCATTATTAGATATATGGGGATGACTATGAAGAAAAGAAAAAGCCCCGGAAAATACCGAGGCTTTGGGAATTCTTAATTACAGAAGTAATGGCGGTGAGGGGGATTACCGTCGTCGCTTTCTTAAATCAATCAACGACGTTGTCTCGCTTCGCTCGGCTCGAACCCATCGAGGCTTCTCACCCTTCTCTCTTTTGATCTTCGTAGATACGAAAAAGCCCCGGCAAATACCGAGGCTTTAAGAATTCTTCATTACAAAAGTAATGGCGGTGAGGGAGGGATTCGAACCCTCGGTACGTTTCCGTACACACACTTTCCAGGCGTGCTCTTTCGACCACTCAGACACCTCACCAAAAACAAAAGATTTTCTCCAAATCGACCACTCTCGATCAATCGGGCAGGCTCACCTTTTGAGGTGCGCTAAGTTATCGAATTCAAAGATTAAAATCAATAGTCTCTATTCAATAAACTTAAAAACGACTGACAAAATCGGTTAAATCGTCTGCTTTTGGCGTTTTAGGCGTACAATCAGCCGTTCCGATGTATAAGAAACCAACAATTTCTTCATTATCAGCCAACTCCAGACCAGTCTTAACAACCGGGTGATATGCCAAACCACCTGTACGCCACATGCAACCAAAGCCCTGATCATACAAAGAGAACGACAAACCATAAGCAGCACAGGCAGCGGCCATTAATTGCTCTTCTCTTGGCACTTTGGGATGCTCTTCAACTTTCGCAACCACCACAACAATCAATGGCGCTCGTTTTGGCATAGATAAAAGCTTGGTTTGTCTAACATCGGAGACCTCTTCCCCTTTATCTTTAACTGAATCATAGTTTTCAGCATCCAGATAAAGCTGACCTAACCTGTCTAAACCTTCTCCCTCGACCTCAATAAATCGCCAAGGTTTTAGGCGTCCATGATCGGGTGCTCTCATCGCAGCTTGATAGCACGAAGACAGGATTTCCTGTGATGGTGCAGGTACTCTTAACTTTGGAATAGAGACGCGATGTTTCAGCAATTCAGTGGTATTCATTCGTAATAATCCATTTGCATTTAATTACGTTAAAAAATTGCACCCCGTTGGGCTTACAGGTATATTCGTTTAACTCATATTATGATCTGCGTCACATTTTACGAAGGGCACGTTATCGAGCTTTTGCACAAGATAACTAAGCAGATTCATAGAGTTTGTCGAGCCATCCATTATAACGATAAAAGGTAACATTATGGCGACGAATCAAGAGTTTAATAGCTTTTCAGAATTTTACCCGTTTTACTTGGGTGAACATCAAAATACGACATGTAGACGACTTCATGTAGTTGGCAGTCTGTGTGTCATTGCTCTCCTTCTTTATATTTTGATTTCTCAGAAACTTATCTTGATCGCTCTCTTACCTGTCGTTGGTTATGGCTTCGCCTGGGTAGGCCATTATTTCTTCGAACACAATAAACCTGCCACCTTTAAATATCCTTTGTACAGTTTCATTGGTGATTGGGTAATGCTTAAAGACGTCCTGACTGGAAAAATTAAGTTTTAGTAGCCCCGCACTAAAGAGGAAATTGGCAAATGCCACAACAAGAAAGCAAAACAAAAAATGAGCTAAAACACATTTCCACCGTGGACCAGCTCTTCCAGAATTCCGACTACTACATCAGAAGCATTGCTTATCTGGCAGGCGCATTCGCTATTACCGTTGGCATTTTTAATGGCCATTACGAACAGTCCGCTTGGTACATGGTCACGTTCGCCATCCTTTATCCTCATATCCTTCATGCGATTCTTCAAAGTACCAACATTAAAAACACCACAACACAGAGATCAATAGCCCTTCATATGGATGCAGTATATGGCGGCTTTTGGATTTTCTGGATTCAGTTTGCTATCGCACCATCCATACTACTCATCACAATGCTGTGTTTCGCTTTGATCGTAGCAGGAGGCATACGGCTATTGCTCACAGGTAACGCCGTTCTTGGAGCCACAGCCTTTGTCCTAGCAAGCATCTTTGGACTGGATTTCGTTTCTGAAGCACCGATCGTGGTCAGTATTGCCTACAGCATTGGCACCCTACTCTTTCTGTCAGTGGCCGCTTACTACATCCATATGCAAGCCAATATGCTTTATAACGCTAAACAAGAGATCGAAACTCAGCAAACCAGCGCCAATGAACTTGCTTATAAAATGTCTAAGTATCTTGCGCCTCAAGTTTGGCAAACCATTTTCTCAGGCAAGAAAGACGTTACCCTTGAAACCCAACGTAAGAAACTGGTTGTCTTCTTTTCAGACATTAAAGGCTTTACTCAGTTATCAGACGAACTAGAGCCTGAAGTACTGACAGAGCTGTTGAATCAATATCTCACCGACATGTGTGATATCGCATTAAAACATGGCGGAACAATCGATAAGTTTATCGGTGACAGCCTGATGATTTTCTTTGGCGATCCGACCAGCGAAGGCACAAAGACGGACGCTCAAAAGTGCGTTGCCATGGCAATTGCCATGCGTAAACACATGAAAGTGCTTCAGCAAAAATGGAGCAGCCAAGGCATCAAAACTCCGCTTCAAATCCGTATGGGCATCAACACAGGTTATTGTACGGTTGGTAACTTTGGCGCAGAACAACGTATGGATTACACCATTGTCGGTAAAGAAGTGAACCTTGCCAGTCGCTTGGAAAGCCTGGCTGAGGCTGGAGAGATTCTCCTATCGTACGAAACCTTCTCCCTAATCAAGGATACGGTCATGTGCCGGGATAAGGGCGAAATTGATGTGAAAGGCTTTAGCCGCCCTCTTCCAATCTATCAGGTGGTCGGTTTCCGTAAAGAACTTGGCAGTGAAAGCAGCTACATGGAGCACCAATTGGATGGTTTCTCCATGTATCTGGATGAAGAAAAGATTCAGCTTCGAGACAAAGAGCGTGTTCTTGCAGCACTGGAATCAGCCTCTGCAAAAATACGTGAGCACATTGAAATCGAAAGCAACGATCCGTTTAAAGATCTTATTGACGATGGAAACGATGCCTCAACTGCGTCTTCGGCAAAGATCCATTCATTGAACGGTAAGGGTTGATATCTAACCCGCCTCGTCTCAAATAACGCGCATAGACAATCAACTCTTTAGCACCGGTTGCCTTCTTCAAATCAACAAATGCCTGCTCCACGCATTGCTCATGGAAGCCGGTATGCTGACGAAATGACACCACATATTTCAGGAAAGATTCTTTATCCAGCTGATTTCCTGAATACTCTACCACCAAGGTTCCCCAGTCAGGCTGCCCTGTCACCGGACAGTTTGATCTAAGCAAATGACTGTATAAAACTTCTGAAACTTGTTTATCTGAATCAGCTTTTAGAAGCTCAGCATCTGGCTGATAAACATCAACTTCGATATCCAGCTCATCTACACACTCACCATCAACTTTCGAACATTCAAACACTTGGTGATCAGGTGTATAAAGATCAACCCTGACAGACGCTCCAGCAGCCTCAGAAAGATCCTTTTCCATCGTTTCAATAACAGCCGCTTCACTATCAAACACTGTTTGATTGAATGAATTCAAATACAGCTTAAAAGATTTGGATTCAACCAAATTGGGTGACGCTGCAGGAATGGTAAATTCAGCCACTCGAACTACAGGTTTACCCTTGCTGTTCAACCATGAAATCTCATACCCGGTCCAAATATCCACACCATCAAATGGCAGATTGGATGCTTCTACGGGAATACGACTGCGCCCTTCCTGACGACTGATTGGAAATAACAATTCAGGGTTATACTCGAATTCATATTCCACCTCTTTACCTAAAGAGGAATCTACTTCTTTTCCGCCCATTTCCTACTACCTAAAAATCAAAGTTAACACTTACTGACGAATACCTACGCCTTTATTCAACAAGTGCAAACACACACTGAATAACAAGACAGAAGTCACCAAAATCATTCCTAGAGCAAAGCCTAGGTTAATATCCGTGATTCCCAAGAAACCATATCGGAAAGCATTGACCATATGGAGAATTGGGTTCAATTGGGAAACACCTTGCCAGAACTCTGGAAGTAACTGAATGGAATAAAACACACCACCTAAATACGTTAGCGGCGTCAAAACAAAGGTAGGCACAATTGAGATATCATCAAATGTTTTCGCGTATAAGGCGTTTAAAAAGCCTCCTAATGCAAACAAGAACGCCGTAAAAAATATCGTCACCACAATCAAAGCAATGCTATACAAAGGCAAATCAACAAAACATAACGCCACGACTGTAACAATTAGCCCAACAGCCAAACCACGTGCAACCCCACCCAGGGTATATCCCAGCAGAATGATCCAGTTTGGAATTGGCGAAACTAACAGTTCCTCCACACTATGCTGAAACTTGTTTCCGAAGAAAGAAGACACAACATTGGAGTATGAATTGGTGATCACAGACATCATGATTAAGCCCGGAGCGATAAATTGCATATAGCTATAGCCCGCCATTTCACCAATTCGGGAACCGATGAGATTACCGAAAATAATGAAATACAGAGTCATGGTAATCGCCGGTGGTAAAATCGTTTGCCCCCAAATCCGAGCAAATCTTCGTATTTCTTTGACGATAATCGTCCAGAAAGCAATCCAATTCGCTTTAGCGCCCATTACTTACTCCTTCCGCCACTGTCTCTTGATTCGTGGATTCACGATTCAGAAGGGAAACAAACATCTCCTCCAAACGATTCGATTTGTTTCTAAAACTCGAAACGGTAATTCCAACATCGGTTAATGATTTAAATAGGTAATTAAGTGACTGTTCTTTACTGACCACCACTTCAAGAGTGTGATCATCAATAACTGACAAAGGAAAATCCGCCAACGTAACGGAGGAAAAATCCATGGGAGTAACATCAAGGATGATCGTCTGCTTATTCATTTGACTGAGCAATTCCCGCATCGGGCAGTCGACCAAGATATCGCCTTGATCAATGATCGCGATATTACGGCATAAAGCTTCTGCTTCTTCCAGATAATGCGTCGTTAGAATGATGGTAATACCCTGCTGATTAATTTCTTGCAAGAATTGCCACATAGAGCGTCTAAGCTCGATATCAACGCCTGCGGTGGGCTCATCAAGAATCAATACATCGGGCTCATGGATTAAAGCCCTTGCGATCATAAGACGGCGCTTCATACCACCAGAAAGCATACGAGCAGGGGTTTGGCGCTTATCCCACAAACCCAGTTTCTTTAAATAAGTCTCAGCGCGCTTTTGTGCGATTGAAGCAGGGATTCCATAATAACCGGCCTGAGTAACTACAATATCGAAGACTTTTTCAAATTGATTGAAGTTGAACTCCTGAGGTACTACTCCTAATTTCATCTTGGCCTGGACCCTCTGCTGATCAAGGTCATAGCCCATTACCTTCACAGCACCCGAGGTTTTATTCACTAAAGAGGAAACAATACCCAGAGTTGTCGATTTACCAGCACCATTTGGCCCCAATAAGGCAAAGAAATCCCCTTTCTCAACATTTAGGGAAATACCTTTAAGGGCGTGAGTACCACCGGCATAAACTTTTTCTAGATCTTTTATTTCAAGCGCGTACATAGGAAGTCATTTTTTGGAGTTAAGCAGGTATAATAGCATGCTTGGAACTATTAATTGCTATTGAAAAGGTTACTCATGAGCGAATCACGCTTTGCACAACTTCCTGAATCAGAACAAGAAAATATTGTTTTTCATCTGCGTTTACTTAAACAAAGCTATGAAGCTTTTCGAGAAAAAGAACCTTTTAACGATAAAGAATTGGATCAAGACGCAATTGCCTTCCTGGCAAGCTTTGAACAAGTCATTAAAGATATGATTCATCTGGACCCAAATCATACCTTTGACGGCCAGAAACTAGTAACTCAACAAATTGCCAAATATCCAGATCTGACGGAATGCTGGGCGAGAGACTTATTATGGTATTTCGGTGGTGACTGCCTTCACTATATGCCTGACGACGAAATCGAAAAATTCCAGCAACTTGATGAAGCACGTTTTGAAGCCATTGAGAATGAAAAAGCGTTTGAAAGAGACAAAGTAAGAAACCGAATTTTTGGTCTGCACTAGAAACTCATCAAGCATAAAAAAACCGCGATTAAATCGCGGTTTTTATGCTTCGCTCACTGTATTAGCGAACGATTTCTGCTCTTGAACGCAGGCCTGATTGATAAGCCTGATATTCAGCACGAGCGGCCTGATTCACCAATGTTTGATGTGTCGTATCCAAATCCTGCTCATCCAATTCAGAAGCCTTCACAACATCATCTAAGCGGATTACAACTACATCACCATTTGGAAGCACTTCACGATCGAAGCTCTTTGCTTCGCCATTAAAGCCCAAGGTGAATGCTTTGTTATTGATAGACGCGTTTACATTAGCATCAATACGAGAAGCACCCTGAATCGATGACCAAGTCAAACCTGACTTGCCTTCAAACGCATCTAAATCAGAACCTGTACGTAGATGACCCAATAATGTATCTGCCATATCACGAGCTTTCTGTTGAGCCAATTTATTGGTCAGAGCGGAAACAACCTGATCTTTAACCTGATCCAACGGAAGGGTTTCAGGAATCACATGATCAACCACACGAATAACCAAAGATTGCTCATCGCTCAATTCAATCAAGTCACTTGCACGACCTTCTTCGATAAAGTCCTGCGCAAATACCTGACCAATAACCTGAGGGTTACTTGTCACCTGATCTGCACCGCCATCGCGAGTGAATAGCTCAGAAGTCACTAACTCAAGAGATAGCTCATCAGCAACTTCTTTAAGCGTATCGGCAGAGAATGCACTATTAGCCAATTCTTCGCCCGCAGCAACAAAATCAGTTTGAGCTTCTGCTAAACGAAGATCTTGCTCAAGACGAGGTTTTAGTTCCTCATACGTAGGAATATCTTGAGTTCTGATATCAACTAGCTTAATTAGATGCACACCAAACTGAGTCACAACAGGCTCAGAAAGATCACCCGTATTCATCGAGAATAATGCATCTTCGAATGGCTCTACGTAAGTACCTTTTCCTGCAAAACCAAGATCACCACCTTGCTGAGCAGAACCAGGATCATCTGAAAATTCTTTAGCCAACGTTTCGAAGCTTTCGCCTGAGCTGATGCGCTCTTTAACAGAATTTAGCTTTTCAATAGCCGCTTCTTCAGTAGTCTCATCATCAACAACAATAAGAATATGAGAGGCCTTACGCTCTTCAGTTACTTCCATTTCAGCAACGGTTTCATCATAAAGCGCTTTCAGATCTTCTTCTTTAATCTCAACCTGAGCAGAGAAATCATCTACAGATAAAGTGATGTACTCTACTTTTACTTGCTCTTCAGTACGATACTGACTGCTGTTATCTTGATAATAAGTCTCAATTTGCTCGTCGTTCAGCTCAATGGTTTTCTCCATCTCTGAACGAGTAATCGTCGTGTAGGCATAATCACGACGCTGTTGCTCTAACTTAGCAACCTGCTCAGCTTCTCTAGCTGTAATAAATGCAGTTCCAGCCAAACCGCCTCGAATTTGACCAACAACCATATCTTGACGTGCCATTTCACGGAAACCAACGCGCGTATAACCCAGGCTACGAATAGCTGAATCAAACGCTTCCTGTGAGAATTGACCATCAACCTGGAAACTAGGGGCATTTACAATCATTTGATCGAGCGCTTGATCAGAGAACGACAAACCTTGATCTTCAGCATCAGAAGCCAAAATACGACGATTAACCAGCTCTTCAATTGCAGCATTTCTTAGCAAGCCATCATCAATCAGAGAAGGGTCAAAGCTATCACCGAAACGGGAATACAACTCTCGCTTACGAATCTCAACAGCGCGCTGAACCTGCATCTCATCAATTTCCTCACCATTTACTGTCGCAGCAGGTTGAGGGCCCGTAAAACTTCCAACAATCGCATCCACTCCCCAAAGAGAGAAGACAACAACAATCAAGCCAACCAAAATTTTGGCAAACAGGCTTTGTGTATTATTCCTGATACTCTGAAGCATAGTGAAACCTAGCTTTCCTATCTCTGAACTTTATTCTTATTGTCAGCATTCGCTGAGCTATAAAATAATAATGACCTTAGAATGAAAAAGGCGCATCAGTTGATGCGCCCTATTCTTGGCGGAACAGACGGGACTCGAACCCGCGACCCCCGGCGTGACAGGCCGGTATTCTAACCAACTGAACTACTGCTCCTAAACCTCGAGTAAACTAATTAAATTAGTTTACAGCGTCTTTTAACGCTTTACCTGCTTTAAAGCCAGGAATCTTAGCAGCAGCAATCTCAATTGGCGCACCAGTTTGAGGGTTGCGACCTGTACGTGCAGCACGATCCTTCACAGAAAAAGTACCAAAGCCAACTAGTGCAACCTGGTCACCTTCTTTAAGCGCACCAGTCACTGCAGCGATAGTAGCGTCCAAAGCACGACCTGCTTCAGCTTTAGTAATGTCTGCAGATTCTGCAATAGCTTCGATTAATTCAGACTTATTCACATTATTCCCCTTTAAAAAGTCAGCAATCTATTAAACTGATCTAAGAATTCCCTGTGGGTGCTTTATGATTATTCACATAGGAAGAGATTTTTATAACAACTGCCTGTCTACCCTGTCAAGCATCGGGAGGCTAGAGTTTATCTGTCCTTAGCACACTCAGTTTCTTATTTAAGTGCGAGTTATTTTACCTAAATCCAAGCAAAAGTAACTGCCTCAAAGCACTTTTTTTGCAGTTTGAGGCAATTTTTTTGTAATTTAATGTGCATTTATGCGGTCTGAACCACTTTCTCCCTCAGAAGCCGCTTCATTCACACTCTCATTACCCGGTTCTGGCATGTACTCTAGAGCCACATCCAGCACCTCATCAATCCATTTAACCGCACGGATTTCCAAATCTTCCTTGATATGATCAGGAATTTCTTTTAAATCTCGCACATTATCATCAGGAATGATCACGGTTTTAATTCCGCCACGGTGTGCAGCCAACAACTTCTCTTTAAGTCCACCAATTGGCAACACTTGGCCACGAAGCGTAATCTCACCCGTCATGGCCACATCGCAACGAATCGGTACACCTGTTAATACAGAGACCATTGCCGTTGCCATAGCAATACCAGCACTCGGACCATCTTTAGGTGTAGCACCTTCAGGCACGTGAATATGGATATCCTGCTTCTCATAAAAATCTTCAGGAATGCCCAACACTTTAGAACGGCTTCTAACTACGGTAGTAGCGGCCTGAATTGATTCCTGCATCACATCGCCCAAAGAACCGGTCTTGATGGTGCGCCCCTTACCTGGCATAGCAACAGATTCGATAGTCAGTAATTCACCACCAACCTGAGTCCATGCAAGACCTGTCACCTGACCTACTTTGTTTTCTTCTTCAGCAATGCCATATTTGAACTTCTGAACACCGATCAAGTCTTCCAACTCTTCCGGCTTAACCGTTGTAATTGCGTCTTTTCCAAGCACTGAAGCCTTCACAACTTTACGACAAACTTTTGATACTTCACGCTCCAGACCACGAACCCCGGCTTCACGGGTGTAATGTCTGATCAAGTGACGAAGCGTA
>Ga0255751_10006810_pt1 | contig 10005 bp, 14 predicted proteins | sample 071ome_20_FD_179951 | JGI IMG/M metagenome (GOLD analysis project Ga0255751, IMG submission 179951) | Coastal salt marsh microbial communities from the Groves Creek Marsh, Skidaway Island, Georgia - 071412BT metaG (version 2) | ecosystem: Environmental > Aquatic > Marine > Intertidal zone >...
AGTATTTGACATCTACACCGTGTTCAGCAACATAGTGTCCAACTAGAGTGGAATAACTTCCAATACAATATGGAATATCAGGTTTGTATGCTTTGCCGTGTATCACAACAGACATATTGTTTTCTTTTGCTTGTTCAACTAAGAAATTAGCCATATTGTGTGCTTGTGATTCTCTGGCACCCATGATTGTTGAGAACATATCGTAACCCACATCATAGTTATCTGCTAACCATCTCAGTGCAATGTTATCTCTAGGATGACAAGCACCAGCATCACCCATACCTGCTGTCATGTACTTTGGTGATTGTAGTCTAATCTTAGCATTTGCTAATGCATCTGTTACAACATCAACATTCATATTTCCAATCTTCATAGCAAAGTCTTGAATCATATTTACAATACCAACTTTTGCCGAAATGTATGTGTTGTAGAAGATTTTGATTGCTTCTGCTTCTTCCCAAGTTCCACATTCATAACGTGGATTGTTTTCCATAACTTCTTGATACATATTGATTAGTTCGTTGACACGTGGGTCGTTGCCATCTTTTGATCCAATGATTAACATTTCTGGATTAACCATATCCCACTTGACAGTACCCATTGCAATCAAGTAAGGGTTATATATGAGTGTGTGATTATCTAATAAGTTGTCAAATTCACGTCTTGTTGTACCAGGAAGTACAGTTGAAATTAATACAATGTTTTTATCTGCTGTGGCATATTGGTTTATTTCAGTTAATACACTTTTAACTACCGAATAGTCAAAGTCTTTTGGTTGTAAGTGTGCTGATGGCACTGAACCATCGTATTCTTTTGAATGAGGTGTTTCTACAGCAATAAAAATCCAATCACTTTTTGAGACGCATTCTTGAACAGTCTCACAAACTTTTACTGTGTTAGATACACGTGGGTAAATATCAAAACCGTAAACATCGTTTTTGGTTGCCATTACTTCTGCGGCATCCATTCCGAGTTTACCCAAACCAATAAAACCAATTTTTTTCATATGTTAACTCCTAATCAGATATACGACTATTTACGCTATTACTGTTACACCAATGAAAAAAATGCCCAAGTGTTACACTTCAGAGATTTGGGATCTAAAAATTTACGTGACTTAATTCATGCAAAAACTCCATACATTGCAGAAAATTTACAAACTCATTTAGAAGGATTTGAAATATTAGAACCACGAGAAACTGGTGGAATAATTGCTATGTTTGATCAAGAACCTATAGACGTAGATGCGTACTGTAATGTAACAAAACATTCATTAAAAGAAGATACGGCTATTGGACATAAACAAATTAACTTTAGCGACAACGACTTTTTTCTATATAGAAGCAGAGGGTTGTACAATCCAATAATTGCTGTAAGCGAAATCAACAGCAATGATGTCGCTAGATTAGAAAACAATTCTCATATACCATTCCACTATTGGTCAAACGCTTTTTTAAGTAGATATTGGTACAGTATGTACGAGATATTATCACCAACATATTACAGTAGCAAAAATAAGTTTGGCTGTTATATAAGAGATACTAGCGGTACAAGAGAGTATAGAAAAGACATACTCAAAATGTTAAAGAATTTAAACATCGATGTACATTGCCCAATACTAGATAACGCAAATATTGAATTAGCAAGTGATTTGAGTGCAACTATTGATTGGGAAGACCAAAATAAGTTTGACATACACCTTGTTCCGGAAACTATCTTTGACACAGAAAAAGTACATTTAACTGAAAAAATATTTAAACCTATTGTAATGGGACAGCCATTTATTTTGTTTGGAGGCCCAAACTCATTGGAATATTTAAGAAGTTATGGTTTTAAAACATTCAACGATATATGGGATGAAAGTTATGATCTCGAAGAAGACGCTGGTATAAGATTTAAGAAAATAACTGATTTAATAAATTATCTAAATAACTTAAATCCAGAAGAATATAAAAAATTAGTACAGCAGACGCACAATATTGTGTTATATAACAGAGAATATTTTTACAGCGACAAGTTTTATAACATATTAAAAAACGAATTACACAATAATCTCAATGAGGCATTTGAATTAAGAGAAGAACAGTTTTATACAAATCCCGGCGGAACTTTGTTTTACTATGATAATGTTTATTTTGAATATTGTGGTATGAAACCACGTAATGGTGTTGATCACAAAAATGCTTTAGCATATGCTTATGGTAAATCTAAACAAGTAGGAGATACTATATTAAAGAAATATAGTAAGATGATAGATGCCCAGGCTCAACCCAGCGACGATACCTAAACGATTTCTTCTTCTAGTTTTACTTGAAGTGGATAACCAGCACTTCTGGCCTCAACAGTAACTTCAATACCTTTTTGTTCTGCTATCTCATATGGTAAAACGGCAACAACTGCCGAACCCTGAACGTGTATATCTTCTGTGATTTTTTGTGCTTGTACTTCTGCATAATCAAAATAACCAACTAAACTATCTATTACAAATTCCATACTAGTTTGGTTATCGTTAATATAGATAACCTTGTACATATTAGGTTCTTTTAGATCTGGATTAACTTGTACTCGGTTTTGTGTTACTACACCTGCATCTGTATTAGACATTTGTCATATCCTATATAAGTTATTTTAAATATTTATGATATTATAGTGTAGGTAGCACTTTTGTGTGAACTACCTACACTCTATTTGATTAATTAGAAACTTTTACTTTTTCTTCCTCGCTCTCAAACGGACTTGGAGTTTTATATTCTACTTCGCCTTCAATTGCATTAGTGTTAACACCGTTGATAGCAATCTTCTTGGGTTGTAGTGCTTCTGGAACAATACGTTCTAAATCAATAGTTAAAATACCATTGGTTAAAGTAGCATTGCTTACTTCCACGTGATCGTTGAGTGTAAAGGTTCTAGTAAAGTTTCTTCCACCAATTCCTTTGTGGATATATGTAACATCATCATTGCTAGATCCAGTTGTACCTTCGATGTTGAGTATGTTACCTTCCTTTGTAATACTTAAATCATCCATACTGAAACCTGCTACTGCTAATTCAATAGTAAAGTTATTATCAGTTTCTTTGATTAAGTTATACGGTGGATATCCTTTGTTTGCTGAATTTTCAAATGCTCTGTCCATTTCTTGGAACAGTCTGTCAAATCCAATAAAAGATGGTAGGTTTAGAGTGTTTATTCTTTGCATATTATTCTCCTTTATTAAGCAAGATTAAATTGTTGTACCCTTTCGGCGTACAGTTGTATAAGGACTCTTTCCTTACACTATATATTTATGTGCTAATATAGATTTTTCAACCTTTTTTAGTACTTAAATTCCGTAATTCTTTTTATCTCTATTTCGTTGAACACTTCTATTTCGTCTTCGCCGAGTGTTTCGTGTAACACAGCATCTAACAATACTTTGTTGTATTCGTCTTCGTTGATTTTCTCAATAAGATGTTCTATATAATCGTTGCTGTATGCACCTTCACGTAATAAATCTTTATCTATCTCTACCCAATTCTCACCGTTGTATCTAAACAGTTTAGTTGGTAAGAAGTCTGTCCTTATAAACAAATATCCGTTTGGTACATTCTCAGGAAAACTCATACCAAAGTCTACAGTGTGCCATACATCTGTTGCTAAATCTGGACGCATTTGTAACAAAGCACTTCTACGTGTGCCTTTACCTTCGTATAATATATATGTGTCAAATCCTTCTGTGCGGATAAGATCTTCGATTAACAATCTGTCTTGATCACTTATTTTGCTTTTTAAAGGGCCGCCTATTATCTTAGCACGTTTTTCATTTACTTCCTCTAGTGCTTCTTCAATGTCGTTTTTGCTAGGACTTTTTAGAGTTTTTTTTAGAGTCGATTTAGAAGTCTTTTTGCCCGTCTTAGGTTTCTCAGTCTTTTTTGTTTCTTTGGATTTACTAGGAACCTTATCGCCTGTGACAACTTTTTTAACTGGTTCATTTTTCTTCTCCTCAATATCTTCCACTTTACTTTCTTTTTCATAGTGTAAGCCGTCATTTCCGTTTTGACCAATGATGTCCATACGCTCATCATTGATTTCTGGAATTGGTTTTTCTTTAACAACTGGTTTTTCGGCATCTGTTGGATTGGGATTTCCTCCTTCGTATGTTTTCCCAATTAGTTCAGCATATGTTTTTGGTTGTGTGGGTTTGTCTGGATTATCTGCTGGATGATATTTCCCATTGTACGATTTACCTATTGCTTCTGCATAACTCAATGGAACGTGTCCTTTGGGTGTACTTAGTGGAGTATCTGTGGGTGGTACAGGGTTTGGTTTCTTTTTTGCTTGTGCTTGTTCAAAACTGTACTGTGATGCAATTAGTAACAGTACTGCCAATGGATCGAACACAAATATGATTGTAACAATAACCCACCTAACTGCTTCTTCCAATAATGTTCTATCTGCTGTTTCACCGTATACAAATTCAGCAATGTATTTGACAGGACCTACTTCTGCTTCTAATTTACGATACTTTGTTTGTACTACTGCTAATTCATCACGTTTGACATCTAGTGCTTGTTGTGTTGTTTCAATGTCTTTTTCTATTTGTATAATCTTTGTATCAATATCACCTGTTTTGTCTTGACTTTGTTGTTTAAGTTGTGTTATATTATTATTAATTAAAACTATTTGAGGTTGATATTGTGTATCGAGACTTGATATATTACTGTTTAGAGTGTTTCTTATTCGTTGTCTATCTCTATCTGCTTTATCTTCAGCATCTTTCAGGTTTGCTTTAGCATCTGCTATACCTTGTTTCTCGTCATCGCAACTGAAACAAGTCTTCAATCCTTCTGTGTATCCTGCAATCTCAGTGTTGGTAGTTTCTCTGTACTTGTCTAACTTTTCGTCAATGGACTTGAGATCTCTTTCTGCTTGATCTCTGTACTCTTGTTTCTCTGTGTTAATTTGTTTGTTTAACTTGTCTAATGCAGACTGTTCTCTGTCAATTAAGTTATCAACACGTGTGTCGGTTTCGCCACTGTTGAGTTTAATTAACTGCTGATCCCAACGTTTGATTTTGTTTTCTAGACGTACAATATCTTCGTCAAGTGTTTCTATTTTTGCTGTTTCTGTATCACTTGCTGTGGTTTGCTCAATGTGTGATTTAGATAAGAAACCAAAGATACCCATTGATGTTATGACCATCAATACGACTACAGCAACTGCTAGATAAGTCTTGAGCCACCATTTTGCTTCACGCCAATTCTTATGTAGCCACACAGCAGTGACAAGTTTACCTATCTCTAATACGCCACCCATTATTATCACTGGAATTACCGAAGCGGCAAAGATAGCAGTAAGACCTGCTACTGAATAGTATATTGCTACACCCGATATTGACAGAGCAATAAAAATTGTCAGGTAATTAAAAAACATACTAGCGTATTTATGCTTTTTAGGACCAGGTCAGTGTAAAAAGTGTCCTAAGATGTTCTTCAAGTGGTTTGTTTAAGTATATGGTACCGTATCCAATGCCATATCCACCAAATTGACAGGTACATTTGTAACCATGTCCTTCCAGCCATTCGGCAATTTCGTGTTTGTGTTCACTAGCAAAATTCCAATCGTACAGTTCTAGTTGTTTGTATTTGTTTTTCCACTTCCAATTAGCACCTTTACCTGGATTGAACACATCTTCGTAGTATTGTAGTGCGTCATCAAGCATTTGTTTGTGCTCTGCAGATTGCATATCTTCCCATTCGTCTAGATAAAATACTTCATACTCTCTTATTTCTTCAAGTGTTTTTTGTGTTTCTCTGTCTATCATTATCTCTTAGAGCCAATTTTGCTATTTCTCATCATATCTGTACCATCACGTATGATTTGTTCGTGCTTTCTTATACCAATTTGTTCTAGTTTATCCATATCAGAATCGGATAACCTTAAACGTTTGCTGTTTTCCATGATATATGTAGCAACTCTCATTAATTCTCTATCGTTTTTACAATTGTTGAGTTTGTCTGCAAGTTCGTAGTAATTTTCTAAATTATTGTCTTTCATAATATTATTTTTGCAACTTTTATATATTCATCGTAGAAGGTACTTATATAATCTTCATTGTAATCGGGTAATTCAAGTATATTATATAGGTTATATAGTTTTTCTAAGAATAGATTTTTACCTAAAAACCAATTTGGATTCCAAGTAATTGTACTTCTTGGAATGGGCGATCTGTTTTTCAGTAACCCAAATATTGCATTGTCAAATAGTTCTTTTAAATCAAACTTTATATGTTCCGGAAGATTATTTAGATCTTCTACGTACTCGGGTGGATTTATAGGCCAACTTACGTCTCTGACGTGATCCCAATATTCTTCTAATTCTTCTTCGATTGTAGCCGCAAACGGAATAATACTGGGCCTATGATCTAAGTAATCTCCGATATCTACAAAATCAATTACTTTTGCATTACGCCAAGTGTTCGTCAGATTAATAGTATGATAAGGATTATGATTTATACGTACCACATACTTTTTATTTTCTAATGCTTGTATTACTTCAATAGGATACGCTGTGGGATCGTTATATTTAAATGTTCCTGATTCAAAAAGGCCATAGTCACCTAATTCCAAATCATTCCATCTTCCCTTTATATTTTTTAGTCTAGTCATTAACAAAGATAATTTTTCTTTGCTTGTTAAATTAACGAGATTTTTATCTTGTAATGTAGCACCATCGCTGATCCCCAAACAGTTCGCTAAAAATTTACCGCTTGTACCACGTGGAAAATTTATTATTAAAAAGTACTTACTATCAAACAATTATTTTTTATTTTTTAAGTATTCTGCTAACTGATCAGGATCTGCAACCCATTTATCTTCTTCATCTGACCAAACTAACCTAAATTTCATATCAGAAGAATACCTTACCTCTTTTTTCCAGGCTTCGTTATCAACAGGTTTAAATTCGTAGTCTTTAGGTTTCCAATCAGGACCTCTGTTAATTCGTTTATCTTCTTCGCATATATGCCATTCGTGTTGATTTTCTACAGCCCACGTACATCCAGCCAAGTAATCAGAATCTTCATCATTCATATGTGCTGAATATAGTCTACATTTGGCAATTTGTTCCATTGCTTTATTTGGATACTTGATATGTATGTTATCTTCAAACATATCTTGTAATATATCCATCTCTTGTTCTATTTTATCTTTGAGTTTGGGAACTTGACTGCCCCATTTGAGTTTATTGAATGTATCTTGTGGTGTACTCATTTACTTTCTTTTTCACAATACTTTTCCTGTTGTGTAAAGAAGTCTTCTTCTTCCCAATTAGGTGCCTCTCTAAATTGAACACGTCGACCAGTGCGTTTTGAGAACACACCTTCTTTTACAACAACAATATTATCATCTTGATATAGAATACGACTTAGATCTAAGTCTTCGAAGTTGGCCTTCACCTGTAGCAGTGAAAGGCCTAACATAATTATAACTGTTTTTAGGTATTTTGTCAAGCCCATCTTAGTAAAAACATTGTCAGTTCGGAGTCGTTTTTAAATTTAATCTCGTGCCAGTAAGTAGAATCAACTCTGGGATAAACTGCTGGATGTTGTACCGAATACTTCTTAACAACATTACAGTTATAAGTTTTTTCAAAATGTGTTTGAAATGGATTATTTTTACTATGATTCCCAAATGATTTGTAAGCATCTTTTATTGCTCTACGCATTACATTAGAATGCTCAGTTATTAAAAGACTATCTTTCATTAAACTTTTTCTCCACCTTCAAAACTTCTAAATCTAACAAATCTTGGAAAACGTAAACTGTATTCATCACTGGCATCCTGATTTTGTGTAATAGCATCTGCTTGTATCTCTACTAATTCATTTATCAGTTTGTCTTTGTGAGTCCAAAATTCTTCTCTGTTTTCGTCTGTTAGTCCACTGCCAACATTGACTTTGATACGTTTACCCTGATCCACACCCTCGCATACCAATGCACCCAACTTACCTACATTACGTCCAGTGCCTTCTTCCAAGTCAACTACTTTTAAATCAACAGTAATAACAGGTTTCCACTTCAGCCATTGTGTGCTACGTTTACATTCATATGATCCATAACGATCTTTGATCATTACGCCTTCGTATCCATCTTTTACACACTGTCTAGCATAGTCGTGCATCTGCTGATGCCCTTCATCTGTGTTTAAATCAACAATTAACGGTGCTTCAACAACATCGATATTGTTTACATTTTTTAATTTTTCTTTGATTGCCATCAAGAATTCGTAGCGATTATCTAGCACTTGATTTGATACACCTTTCTTAAAATCATCAAACATCAAATAATCAAATATGTGATATACACAATCATCAGTTTGTACATTTTGTTTGCGTTGTGCTTGACGCATAAGACTTTGAAAGTCTTCACTCATTATCTCACCATCTAACACAATAGGTTCATACTGATAAGGTAGTGCTTTGTAAAACACATCTCTTACCATACGCAAACTACGTTCAACTTCTTTGAAGTTTTCTAGTGGTTTGCCGTTGCGTGAATACAAATTAACTTCTGTGTGATCCATGATTGCTATACAACGTACACCATCCAGTTTCTTTTGTACAAATTTCTCACCCACAAGTTTCTTTTCGTGTTTCTTTGAATCACTTGCCAACATACATTCAAATGTTGGTATTTCGTAATCTGTACCTTTTAGTATTTTGTTAAATGTTTTTGCTGTGGCACCAATACGTAAATCTTTCATTAGTGTTGGGCGTAACAGTTTATTCCATAGTTCACTGTCATATTCATCACTGGTAGCATTTGTTTGACATATTGCGTTATGACCTGTGATACGTCTGTTACTTAAATCATCTAAGTGATACCAAAAGTATTCCATATTATTTTTGGCACCAGTTATATTTTCTGTTTCGCAAGTATTCTTTGTGTAGTAATTGACAAAAGGATCGTATGCCCGTTTGGCACATTCTAAAAAATCACAAGCCGCTGTATCACCCAACACACAGGCAGTGTAGGCTTCACCTATGGTTTTTTCTTTGTGTAAACGACTGTTAGATTCGTTGATTCTATCTATCCATTGGTAGGGCATAATTATCCTGCATAAACACTAGGCGAACCGCTAGTCATAGCACCTGCATCAGCACTATCACCTACCCTCCCGACGGCGATTCCTTGAATAAAAACTGAACTTGAACCTGCATTAAGTTGTGCTATATGAGGTACACATACACCAGACGGTATCAAATGCGATACTGTTGGAGCCCCTACAACAATAGCATTTATACTATCTACCTTTACAGATCCATCTGTATTAGAACTAGCAATGGTAGTTGTCCCATCACAACCGTGTCCTGTTGATAGACTGTCTCCTACTCTACTGACTGCTGGCATTCTCTCTTTCCTGACGTCTATTAACAATATCTTTTTTCATTTCTTCTATTGCTACTTTGTATGAACTTTTAATATGATCTTCTACTTCTGCAATTAAACAAATATTATTAGTATTTAGTTCCATTGCTTTTGAATAGTCTCCGGCAATCATTCCAGGTAATGTATCAGGACCCTGTGCTGTCATTGTTATTGTTAATGGATTAACAATGTCATAAGTGTCAACATTTACATCTGTTACTTCAGCAAGTACTTCTTCGCCGCTGACTAATTTAAAACTGTAGATTTGATCTTTGTAAATTTGCATTATTTAGATGCTGTCATATGTTCGACAATTGATTTTAGTGTTTCTTCTGGTACTGCTTTGAGTCCATCAAAGCCACCTTCTACTAATAAGTCTTCACCAACGTATAATTGCGGAACAGTTCGGTGTCCATTACCTACAACAAAATCTCTTGCTTGTGAATCAATATCAATACGTCTTTCTTTGTATTCCATTCCGTAAGATTCCAATAGTTGTTTTGCTCTGTCACAAAACGGACATCCTTCTTTACTGTAGACTGTTATCATAGTGTTAATCCTTTAAATGTATCTTCTGTGACATCTTGTTTTACACCGCCAAT
>Ga0255751_10006812_pt1 | contig 10003 bp, 9 predicted proteins | sample 071ome_20_FD_179951 | JGI IMG/M metagenome (GOLD analysis project Ga0255751, IMG submission 179951) | Coastal salt marsh microbial communities from the Groves Creek Marsh, Skidaway Island, Georgia - 071412BT metaG (version 2) | ecosystem: Environmental > Aquatic > Marine > Intertidal zone > Salt...
TATTTATGACAAATAAAAATATATTTTTTTAGTATTTTCCACTAATAATTAGATAATTTATAATTGTGTTATGGGTGCGAGTGAGAGATTTCCAGTGTCACTTAATGCAGTGAATGTAGTCTGCTTTAAGATTGACTGGGAAGAGAGAATGTTAAATGTGCTTCTTATCAAAAGAAGTATTTTTCCATATAAAAACAAATGGTCTCTTCCTGGTGGCTTTGTTCAAGGAGATGAAACTTTAGAAGAGGCTGCAAGAAGAATCTTTATCGAAGAGACTGGTATCTCCCCTGCGTATTTAAGCCAGTTTCGCTCGTATAGCGATACCAAAAGAGATAAACGTGTTATTAATCAACGATCTGGACAGAAAGCACGAGTTGTTACTACTGCGTTTACTGCTATTTATACAAGTAATGAAGAGTTGCAGTTAAATGAAGAGAGTGAAGATATTAGGTGGTTTAAGATTCCAAGGCGGTATTTAAGTAGATATATACCAGAAGATATGGCGTTTGATCATCATGATATGTTGTTAGAGGCAGCCAATAGACTTCGGATATCATTGGAATATAGTGGTTTAGCGACTCGTTTCTTGCCAGAACACTTTACATTGGGCCAAATTCAGGACATTTATGAAATTATTTGGGAGGTAGAGTTAGATCCTGCAAACTTTAGAGAGAAACTTACCAATGTTGAAGGTTGGATAAAAGAATCAAAAACTGGACCTAAAGATACGGAACCCAGAAGAGGAAAGCCTCCGACATGGTATAAAGAACATGATATTCCACAGTTTGATCGTATGATTACCAATCCAAAAGGTGCTGTTATTCGAGAAAAAGAGTCTGAGTATCAAAAGAATTTAGATAATTTAACAGGTGAAGTTCCAATAATAAAAAACTAAGTCTTTAGTTAAAATGGCTCTACATCGTCCTTGTAAAAAGGGTCAACAAGAACATTAAAATACTGTCTGAAATAATTATATTTAAAATCCTTAAAAGTTACAATTAGTTAAAAAATTAAGAAAATAACTATAAATTTCTATAATTTTCAAGCTCTATAAAGTTACAGTTGTTAGATAGTTTTTTCAACCTTTCTACAAGTTCATAATTATGAGTTAAATAAATGATTTGATTTTGATCTGCTAGCGTGAAGAGTTCTGAAAAAAAGTTTTTTTCTCTTTCATTATCCAACTCTTCAGTACAGTCATCATAAATGAATGGAAATATATAACCATTCTTACTAGAAGCTTTCTGGATGGCGAGCCGTAAAGATAGGGCAATAGAAGCAATCTCACCCTGGCTGAACTCACTTGGATTACGTATAAAATCTTTTCTAGTATTGTTGTATCCTAAAGAAACTTGCTGAGTTTCATTGTCTAAATTAAATGAAGTAAATTGACTATTAATATTAGGCAATATTTCATTAATAATTTGAAGAAAATCAATATTATTGAAATCCGAAGAATTTAATTGTTTTAATGCTAGAAAAATTCCTAAAACAATTGCTAAATACTCTTTTTTTAAATCTTGTATTTCTTCGATTAAAGATAGTTCCTCAATTTCAAGATGTTCAATCAAAAACTCTGGTTCTTTATTAGCCTCTATTTCTGCTTCTGCTAGTTCTTTAATTTTATCTTTTCTTTTTGTCTCTAAATCAGATATTTCTGATCCTAATTCGGTTATTTCATCAGATAAGGTTTGAGGAGTGATTGTGTCTTCTATAGAACCTTTCAATAAGATTTCTCTATCACTATTATCTAGGTTTTTGAATTGTGAATCGGAGCTTAATATTTTAATTACTTCTACAAGAGTGTTGAGTTTGTACAAATCGTTAAGAGTTTCCACACCATATTCTTTTAGCTTATTGTCTCTAAGTGTTTCAAACCCATCAATACTTTCACTGTAAATTTTTATAGAAGCATTTAGACCAGAAATTTCTTTCTCCAATGAATTTTGATTTTCGACTTGTTTGTTATGTTTTTTAGAAGCTACTTTAATGTTTGAAAAATTGTCATCTTTCTTGATATCAAACTTGTATCCAAGATCTTGAATATTTTCTTTAAAGTCTTCTATCTTAGTTGCTAGAGCTTCTTCTGTCTGAGGTAACTTGGTTTTAGCCAAAAATGATTCATTATGAACTTTATAAATCTCATCAAAGGCTTCAATGTAAGAACTTACCTCCTCAGAGGTAATAATTTTATAAGGAATCTTTGATTCTTTGCTAAATTGTTTAATATCAGTTTCTAAAGATTCTATATTGCCTTCTATTTCTTTTTTTTTCTTTTCTAATTTTTGCAAGCTATTAAGAGTTGATTTGTGTTCAGAAATAGCATCTAGATTTTTATTTACAGACTTAAAATTACTTAAAGCTGCTTTTTCATTATCAATTATTTCTTTCTTCAATTTCTTTAAATCGGTTTTAGTTAGGTCTTTACTTAAGATTTTGGTTAAGTAATCTTTATTTTGTTCAAATCTACTATTTACATCATCAATGATTGCTTCGATATCAATGGTGTTTTTATTTTCTTGTTGCTTTTTTATAGTTTTCTGCAATTCAGATATTTCTAGTTGAGTTTTTTTTAAGTCTTTATTATTTTCAAAGTAGTTTTGATTAAAGTCAGAAATTTTTGTTTTTTTACTTTTAGTTAATTGATTCTTGGATATGAATTGAAATAGGGGTTTACTAAAGAGATTTAAATCCTTCTTCATTTTCTCAAATAGCCCTACTTTTGCATTCACATCTTTTTTAAGTGATACAATTTCTCCTTCTACTTTTTTAATATCATCATATTGAATTTCAAGTGATTGAATATTGACTTGGACTAAATGTTCTTCTTTTTTATCTTTGGATATTTCTTTTAATTTAGAGGCGTCTTCTGCTAGCTTTTCTAAGTTTTCTGAATAGTTGTCTTCATTTGTTTCAATAGAGTTTATATCATCAACTAGCTTTTTAAAGGAAACATTTTTATACTTTTTTAACGAAAAATTTTTGAGAATTTTAATATCAAAATTTTTTGAAACCTCTGCAAAAGATTTTATCCACTGTTCTTTTACTTCAAGTGTTGTGAGTTTAGAATTTAACTCCTCGTATTGTGAATCAAATAATTTAATTTTGTTTTGCAATTCTTCAATAGTGCCTGCATCAAAATCAGGAGCTTCTTTGTATTGGTTTTTAGCATTTTTTATTTCACCCAGTTTATTATTGAGGTCTTTGTTTAGCTCGACTAATAAACTCTTATTTATTTTTCCTGATGCTCCAAATTTGATTAAGTCTGTAATTCTTTTTAGGTGTGTCTTAAGAGATTTATCAATTAAGTCATTTCCAGAAGAAGCTGATGAGATTAATTGCTGTAGTTGTTGTTGTCCGTTGTGATCAAAATTTATACTATTGGATATATCGCGAACCATAGAGTTATCAGTGATAAAGTAATTAGAAGCGGCATATTTTAGATGTTCACTGTGTTCAAATAACTCCTTAGTTTTTTTAGGTATAGTATTACTTATTTTTTCTAACGAAAAAGTGTGAATCATATCGTTTAAATTTAATTCTAAATCTACCTCAATTCTTCCTGACTCATTAATCTTTTTACCGTAATAGTCAAAAAAAGGAGTTGATTTTCCAAACAGTGTTAGGAAAATTGCTTTGACCAAACTAGTTTTTCCAACACCGTTTTTTGCATAAACTAAATTAAACCCTTCATTAAAAATTATTGGATCAAATCTAAGGTCACCATATTTTTCAACGATTATTTTATTAATTTTCATAAGGATTCACCGCCATATGGGATTCCATTTAAGATATTTTCAGCAACAGTTTTTGCAGTCTTGATTAAATCATCAAACTCATCACTACTATCTTTAGAGCTGGTAGTCTCTGCTAAAAATGTTTCTTTACTTCCTGCTTTAAAATCTTTTTGATATTCTTTTTCTAATTCGTTACTTGCTTCCTCAAATATTAGATTTAACAACTCTTCTTTTTCAAGAGTTTCTAATTGATTTCCTAGTTCCTCAACGATACTAAAATTTGACTTTGTATCATCGCCTTTAAGGTTTTGGGTATCAATTTGGATAATTTGAAGATTATCTGAACATGTTTCTCTTATAAGGTTTTTAGATTCTATTGAAGAAGCTATTATCCTTTTAACCTCTGAGTTGTTTCCCGCTATTGTTAATTTAATTAAGTTTAATTTAGTGTTATTTTCCCACTCAATATCTCCACATTTTTCAACAACCTTACCCTTAAAGTCCCCCCAAGTATTTTTTGGAGTTACATTTAACTCTATTTCCATAAACCTTGCATCATCTAATTCAACAAAAGAGCGTTCCATATCTCCATCATGAACTGAAACCATCACGCATCCTTTTTCATTCATCTCGGAGGGTTTTGTGCTTAATCCTTGAGGATTTCCTGAATAAACTACCTCTGGCATACTTTCAATTGGCGTAGATCTCAGATGTATGTGTCCAAATGCCCAATAATCATAATTTAATGGTGTAAGAAGTGCTTTACTTGTAGGCGCATAAGGGTTGCTATTTTCATTTTCTGATGCAGAACCCCTGCAATCAGTATGGATTACTCCAATATTAAAATAGTTATTTTTTTTCTTTGGAAAACTTTTAACTAATGGATCGTGAACATGTTGTTTTTCAAAACTCTGTCCATGTACCACCACCTTACAAAAAGTATCTTCGAAGGATTCTGATTCTTTATCATCAAAAACATAAACGCCTTCTGGAAGATTTTCATTTTTAAAATCTAGTAAGAGATCTGTATCCCCAGATAAGTAATCTATTCTGTCATGATTTCCAAGAGTAATGTAGACCCTTATCCCAATTTGGCTTAACTCAAAAAGCTTTTTTTTAAAGACTTTATACAAATCTCCAGAATTTATATGACTATCAAATACATCTCCTGCAATAACTATAAAATCTACTTTATTTTCAATGGCAACAAAAACAAGATTGTTTAATGCTGTGACTGGGGCCTGAAACGCTCGATTAATTAATTCTTCTTTTAGCCGGAAATACCTTGAGTTTACATTTGAACTTGATTTGTCTCCAATAGATATATTTCTTCCAAGATGAAGATCAGCCGTATGAATAAATTTAAATGATGTTTTTTTTTCAGGCATAATAATTAATTTTCTAGTTCAAATCTTGTTGTAACATACGAACAAACATCGCACTCTTGGGAAGCATTCGGAATCTTTTCCCCTAATATAATATTTTTAATTTCGAATAAGATTGGCTCTATCCACGAATCGTTACCCTCGTAGTGTAAGACTTTAACTCTAAAGTCCATCACCTCATCAAAAGAATCTTTATCCTTAATGCCATTGCAATAAACAAAGTATCCATCATTAGATACTTTGAATCCATTCTGTCTCAATAACCACTGATAAAACTCCATCTGTCGTTTATAAGATATCTGCCAATCTTTGTCTAAATTCACTTCATCTTTACTAGATGTTGACTTGTAATCTACTACTACTAACTCTTCCGTATCCAAATCAATCCAAACATCATCAACTGCACCTGTAAGAAGTAATTCAGTTTCTTCATGATGAAACTGTACACCAGTGAAATTAGCTCTCCATTTATCCAAATTTTCATGTTCAAAAGGAATTAGGTTCTTATCAATATCTTTCATATAAGGATGTGGCTTTTTTTGCTCTCTATAACCATCAAATTCATTTTTTAGAAGTTCATCTACAGCACTATTTAAATTAAATGGAAATCCGCTTAATGCTTTTACATTTAATTTTCTCTCCAAGTAAAAGCATTTTTGACAATTCATAAAGAGCTCTACGCCAGAACGGCTTAGCTTTAAGGTTTCACCTGGTTTAAAAAGATTTCTTTTTTTAAATGCCATATTTATCTATTTTAATTTTAAATATCTCAAAACTCATATAATTTCACTCTATTCCTCTTCTGGAAATTTGAACTCTTTAGTAATGTTTTCTCCATCATTTATAAAAGTTATTGTTCCCCCTTTTGCCAGAAATTCTGTTTCAATGGCATGTTCTAATAAAGATTCGTTTTTAATTAAGTGAGATACTTCTAAATCATATGTATTAATTAAATTTTCTAACATGCTCCTAAGTGAAGATAGGATTGCTCTTTTTTCTTTGTCAGTACTGAAATACACGTTATAGTCAATAATTTGTACAGTTCTTCTATCCTCTTCAATTTGTTCTGGGGTAAACCCAATCATCTCTAAAAACTCTTCATGCTCAAGTTGAATAATTTCTTCATTCTCACCCATTGAGTCTTTGATAATGTCTGGTATTTCAGAATCTTCTTTGTCTTCATTAAGTTCTCTAATATCGAAGTTGTTTGATACCACACCAAACTCTTCTACTAGTTCGTCATCTTCTTGAAAAAGTGATGTCTTTTCAATTGTGTCGTAAAAACCATCTATCCACTTAATGAGCGGATTAAATATTTTTTGTTTTGTTATTTTTTTACTCAAATTCCTCCTTCCAAATTAGCTCTAAGGTTTTGTGCAGCTCCTATAGCGTTAAATATCACCGCTGTGTTCAAAGAGCTTCCAACTCCAGTGATACTCTCTAGCTCCACAAAACCTTACGAGCATGTCTATTCATTGCCTTTCTTTATAAACTTTTTAAGATACTCAATATCATCATCAGATATTTCGATAACTCCTAGTTGGGTGCAGTATTCTAAAAATAAGTTAACAGCCTCTTCGCCAACGAACTCCATTTTCTTTAATTCAAATTCAAATTCACGCGAAGTTATTGGTAACTCAAAGCATTGCAGTGCAGAACGAAAACACCATGGAGATTCCAAATCATTTATGTAATCTTCCGTATATTTATCTGCATAGTTAATCCATCTAGCTTTTGGCGGATATGTTGTTTCATTTTTCCTATCAAAATTTGGAAAATGATATTTAACTAAATTGTCATCTAAAGACAAAATGAAATCATTACCATAACCTTCGGTTGGTTTTAAAGCCCAATCTTTTTCATAATTAAAAGACTGGTTTAGTTGTCTAAATTTTGGTGATTGCCTAAAATTTTTTCTACTATTTGGTCGGCCTGTTAAAGATTCCATAAATTGTTCGAATTCAAATCCTGCTTCTTCTCTTCGATTAGGTTTTTTATATCTATTTGGCTTATTTTTCTTTGGTTTTTTTGGCTTTTTAAACATCCCACTTAAAAATTCTTCCAAATCTATCTCTTCATGCTCCAACCCTGATTGAATTAGTAATATTTCAATGTTTTGTGATAAATCATCAAACTCGTCATATTTGTTTAGAAAAATTTCTTTAGCTTTTGATTTGTCTTTGAGCATATTGTGTTTTTTCTCAGAACTGATAAACTTCGCTAATTTATCCAAAAATCTTTGAAGTTCTCTAATATTTTTCAATAACTTAAGGTATTTATTATCCAATTGCCATACCTCCTGCAACTCTCCACTTTCTTATATGTTTTTTTATTGTTTCTTTCCATATTTCTTTCAATAGATCTTTCATGGTTTTCTCCTTTCCTTAAAGACGAACTTCTTCATTAACAGAACGAATTGTCATAGACGCGTTTAGTTCGTAATATTTTTTCACTAGGTTTGTTATTTTTTCTAGACTCTTTTTTTGAGCTACTAAATTATTGGTTTCTTTATTGAATTGGATTAGATATAGTTTTCTTTTGGAATTGTTAGGATTTTGTAATGACTTTATTTCAAACAAGTGGTCTGCACAAATTTCCTCTAATGAATAACGTAGTTCTAAGCACTTGCATATATAATCCATTGTGAAAACAGAGGCATTATCTAGTTGTAACTGATTAATTAAGTTGTAGTTTCTATATGTTATCTTGTCTGTAACAAAATAAATTTTTCTATTTATTCGATTAAAAAGTCCTATCGTTTTGATAGTTATATCTTTTTCTTTTAATCTCTTGAGACAGTTTAAAAATATACCATCGCCAGATGCCAAATGAACTTGATGTGTTGAATTAATTTTTTGTTCATTTAATAGCAAATTAATTATATCTACTAAAACTTTGTCAGCGCCGTTTTTACCATTAATAGGAATTAGATAAAAATTAGAAAATTTGGAATCGGTCCAATTTCTTAAATCGTTAAAAATAAAAGCATTACAAGCAACAAATACTATATCTTTTTTAAAATTTACAAATTTTGTACTGTAGAGCGAGTACTCCTCTAAAACTTTATTTCGATAGCTTTCAGATTTTGTAGGTTTGACACCTACCAAATTCTCAATATCTATAAGATGAACTTTTTCAATATTGTTAAAGTCGATATTTGCAACATAATTCTCAATTTGAGGATTGAATCTCAACACATTCATGACACCATCCCAATAAATGGTGAATCTAAAAAAATAAAAAACGATGAATTAAATTTTTTATAACTTATAAACAAAAAACCTCATTTCATTTTTCCTTTTCTTGTATTCAAAACGATGTAAAAACATTTTATAATAAAATTAATTTTCTGCAAATTAATTTTAAAAAATTTACATAAGTAAAAATTATGTATACCCTATTGGGTAGATACCTTATGGATTTTTTCCTAAAGTATCAAAACGATGTAAAGTAGCGGTTTTTTTAAACCGCTACTTTTTTTTGATTTCCTGAAAATTTTTGGCAGCTTGCTTAAAATTTCCATAGTGGTCATAAAAGCCGTTTTGATTTAAATCTGTTTTTATAAATTCAAGACTATATTTATTCAAAATTTCTTCAAGTGAAGATGCATTTGTAATTTCTAGTTGTTTAATCACAAGTCTTCCTGCCGCAATAGCATCTGACAAAGGATTGTGATGATTTAATTCTATATCAAAGTCTTTTGATAAATTTTTTAAAGAATAGCTTTCTCTATCTGGCCAAATATGTTTTGCAATTTCCATTGGATCATAAAATACAAAATTCTTTTTAATATTATATTTTTTTGTTAAATTCATTAATACACTTAAATCAAAAATTGCATTAAAACACACAAAATGAGTTTCGTCATTTTCAATAATTTGTAACTGTTCAACTAATTGAAACCAAATTGTTTTAAAATTTTTACTTTTTGAGTACTCCGAATAATCAATTTTATGAATATTAAAATTTTCAGTTTTTAATTTTTTATGAAAGAGTGGGGGCTTAATCAAGGAATGGCTTGTATTTGAGGTTTCCATATTTTCAAAGTAAGCGGCGCCGATAGCACATGCGCTCAACAAACTATCGTTTGCTGTTTCAAAGTCAATACTTAAAAATTTCACTATAGTTCCTTTAGATACTTTTCATTCTTATAAAATTCACTACTCGGAGTTGTCGAAATAATTCTTAATATTTCTTTAGCTCTTCCTGTGCCTTGATAAGCTCTTCTAAGTCTATCTTCTTCTGAAAACTTAGCTGTCATATCTTTAGACCACAGTAAAATAACAGCAAATTTTTCTAAACCTGTAAACTCCTCAACTGTAAAAAATTGTTTAGGTGAAATTGTTTTTTCCTTGACACATATTGACAACATGGAATCAATTAAAGTTCTTGATGTGGATAAAACTATTATTGATTTTTCAGGTACTCCTATTTTGCGAATCTGATTCCACTGATTAATCATTTCATTGTAAAAATTTTTTTCACTATCTAAGAAAATAAACTGTGGTAACGGACCAAAGTTTTCTGATTCTTCGAGTCTTTTATCTAGAATTGCTTCTTGATGCTTAACAATGGAATCTGTATTTCTATAATTTTTTAATAGAGGAGGATAGGTATTTAACCATTTTGGAGGTTCCCAGGTTAAATCCTCTGCTTGAAATTTATCAGCAAAAACTGTTATCGTATCTTTGCTTTCATTATTTAATAATTTTCTCATGTTAGTAAATTGCTCTTCATTGAACTGCTGTCCTTCATCTATAATTAATGCATCATATGAACCAGAATATAATTCGAATAAATAGCCTGATTTATCAGCAATATGTTTATACACATCAGACTCAAAGTCTTTATGTAAATTAAATTTTTTATCATTAATTTTTG
>Ga0255751_10006819_pt1 | contig 9998 bp, 8 predicted proteins | sample 071ome_20_FD_179951 | JGI IMG/M metagenome (GOLD analysis project Ga0255751, IMG submission 179951) | Coastal salt marsh microbial communities from the Groves Creek Marsh, Skidaway Island, Georgia - 071412BT metaG (version 2) | ecosystem: Environmental > Aquatic > Marine > Intertidal zone > Salt...
TTTTTTGAGGATAATCCGGCGCGGAACTCATCGTGGAGCGGGAAGCGAGAGCCTCCCATAAGAGACTCCGAATACATTAGCGCAGACCACTCCCGTTATCGAAAACTGTTCTTGCAATAACGAGGCGGACCATACATTTTTATGTCTGAAGAAAATGTTTTTGATATCCCGCCTTCATGAAAGTGACATCCATAAGCAATAGGGTGGAGATACTTTGTAGATATCAGGGATATCGCTATGACTTTTCCGCCTTTATTAGAAACCCGAGATAAGCGAGCTCGAAGGGTTGGTGTTGAGTTGGAGTTCTTTGATATGAAGCTCCAGGTGGCTGCAGATCTTGTTGCGTTTTGCTTTGGGGGGAAGTTTGAGGTGGTTTCGGAGTATGAAATTCATATCAAGAACACCTCTCTTGGAACGTTCAAGGTTGAATACGATTCAAACTATCTCAAGCAAGGGGCAGTGGCTAAAGAGTGCTCTGATTCCGTTTCTGAACAAAAGCCTCATCATAAAAATTCTAAATTCATTGAAAGGTTATTGCGTAATATTTCGGCTCTGGAAGTCATTACTCCACCGATAGAGATACAGGATTTAGACGAGGTGGATCGCTTATTTCGGTTGTTTCAGCAAAACGGAGCGAAAGGTACCTATTTACAGCCGTTTAGAGCCCTGGGGCTACATTTTAATCCGGAAGTAGTATCGCAACGGGTTGAAGATATTTTGCCGGTGATGAAGGCTTTCTTTTGCTTGTATGATCATTTGATTGTTAAGGAGAAGGTTAATCTGACTCGAAAGATTTACCCTTATATTCAACCCTTTCCAGTGGATTACATGAAGCTGGTTGTTAATCCTAGATATAATCCACCCTTGGATATTGTGATTTCTGATTATCTGGAATTTAATCCCACTCGTAACAGACCGCTTGATATGTTGCCGCTGTTTTCCTGGTTGATGCCTGAGTTAGTTGAAGCTTACACAGATAATGAGCTTATATCCGCGCGACCAACCTTTCATTATCGCCTCCCAAACTCTGAAGTGGATGATGTTGAGTGGTCACTCAAACGATCCTGGACAAACTGGCTGCAGGTTGAGCGTCTGGCTTACCATTCTGATAAACTCGATTGCCTTTGTCGTTTATATTTGGATCATCTGGATAAATTGTCTCAGCTGAATTCTTCTGTCTGGTTAAGGCAGTTAGATCGAGAGTGCACTGATGTGCTTAACGATCTCAATAATTAGGTGTGTTAATTCCTAGAGGTGAGTTTGGAATATTTGATTCTCTTTTTATCTGCTTTTGGTGCAGCAACCATTTTGCCTTTTTACTCCGAGGTAGTGCTTGTTGGGATGTTAGTCAATCAACCTGATGCTTGGCTCTGGTTGTGGCTTGTCGCATCGATTGGGAACACCTTGGGTGCTTGGGTAAATTGGTTTATCGGCTTGTATATGTTGCATTACAAAGAATCCAAATGGTTTCCTTTTAAGGGTAAAGCATTGGACACGGCACAGGCCTGGTTTCAAAAATATGGTATTTGGTCGTTATTGATGGCATGGGCGCCAATCGGGGGAGATGCGATAACTTTCATCGCTGGTGTGATGCGGGTGAATGTCTGGGTTTTCTTGTTGTTAACCTTCATTGGTAAGTCGCTGCGTTATCTTATTCTGGTTGCAGCGACTCTTGAATTGGGTTTGCTCGAGTTATTGAATTGATTCCTTAAGAAAGGTTTTAATAAGGTTGGCTGTTTCTTCTGGCGCTTCAATCATAGGAGCATGACCCATATCTTTCATCATGATAGCAGTCGTTTCCGGGCGTCGCTCTTTGATTGCGCGTAAACCGTCTGCTGATAGAATCCGATCATCGTCGCCCCAGATTACGAGTAAAGGGTTCTTGTACTTCTGTAGGCTTTCTTCAATAGGGTAGCTGAACTGTATTTTCCCATCTTTCACTTTATGAATGTCAAAAGCGATTCTTTCGTTTGAAGGGTAGTGACGTTGGAAGTCTTTATTTAGAGCACTGATCACAAATTCTGGCGTGTAAGGTTGAGAATGGAATACTTTGCTCATGAGTAGCTTAAATTCTTTCTCGTTTCTAGGTAGTACATACGGGTGTAGACCTTGTGAAAACATTCTAAACATTTCACTGGATTCAGCATCCTGGACGCCTAATGGGTTTAGTAGCCAGGCTGATGTAACGGTTTCCGGGTATTTGCTAGAAAAATGAGCAGCAATATAGCCACCCATAGAGTTACCTGTAATATGTACTTCAGGGATGCTGAGTGTATCCAGGAAGCTCTTCAGGCGAATTGCCTGGCTATCTGCATCATAACTTTCATTATCTAAAACGGTTGATTCCCCAAAACCCGGTAGATCCGGGATGATCACTCGATGGCTGTCGGTAAAATACTTGGCAAAACGTAGCCAGTTGTCTTTGTTTGCGCCAAAACCATGAATCATCAAAATAACATCACCCTGGCCTCCTTCCAGATACTCTATTTTGTGGTCGCCAATCTGTATGGACTTTTGCTCAAGACCTGCAATGGATCGTTCAGCAGACATGGCCATTTGCAGCTTTGTTTCATCATCCACAGTGAAAGAAAGACCAAACAAAATAAGAGCGAAGATGATGAATGAGAGGAAGACCGTTTGTTTTTTCATGGTTAGCCCTGCGCTATTTATCGTTATTTTTCACTTAACTCAAATAAATAAGAGAAAAGTATTGATTAAATATACAGTACTGTATATAAATACAATTAAATCAAAAGCTATATAGTGGTGTCTAAAATGAGTGTTTCTCTTTCAGGTAATGTTGTTTGTGTTAAGTATCCTTCTGAATCGGGTGAGATGACCTACTTTTATAAAATGGTTGAAGGCCAGCTGGTGAAGTATAAGCGTTTATATACTGGCCTATAAGTGCTTAATTGATTTTATCCAGTCCCTTTGAAATTTGAGACTTTAGTGTCTTGGCAATCGTTGAGCCAAGCAGGGGTAGTGGAATTCGCATATCAAAGTCGATGCTGTAACTGAGCTTGGTTTTGTTCTGGGATGCGCTGAAACGAAGTTTGCCTATATGGTTTTTGATAGGGCTGCCTTTCGTTATTTTGTATTCAAAGTACTCATTCTGTTTATAAGCTGTAACGGTTTCTTCGAACGAGGGCAGTGGTCCAATGGAGATAGTTCGAATAGATCCTAGTCCGTTAAGGTTACCTTCCTTACCATCCTTTGTGCGAGCAATATTACTACCAATCAATCGACCAAACTCTTCGTGGTCGCATACTCGATTAAACACTTCGTCAATCGGTGAGTTGAATTCTTTCTCGATTAAAATGTGATGCTTAGGCATAGCTTTCATCCTTGTTTTTATAGTCATAACGCACGATGCCAAAATATGAGCTTTATCTCAATATTTTCGGCTTTCTTCTTGTAATTCATTCATGGTATTCAGCCAAAATAAGAATGATCTCGTCATAAGATGACTGTGTACGTTAACAGTGTAAAACAATTAACGAATAAAAAAGCCCCAACGGGTGGTTGAGGCTTTTAAGGAATGTGAACCGAAATTATAGATCTACGTCTTCAATTTCAAAGTCAAAACCAAAGCTGGAATCATCGGTAGCTTCTACAGGTGTACTCACTGATACAGGCTGTTTAGGTGCTGTAATAACCGGTGCTGCGGCAACGGCGGTTGAGTTTTTCTTCGAAGTAGATGCAGTTTGAGCTTCGGCAGCTTTAGGCGTCTCTTTGACTTGTGAGGCAGCAAGCTTGTCTTGTTCGTCCTTAAGGCGCTTTTGCTCTGCAGCAAGCTGTTCTTGCTCTTTAAGTTTGCTTAGCTCAAGTGAGGCTTGTTCGTAATCAAGCGCCAACTTGTCACGTTCTGCAATAAGGGCATCAACTTTTTGCTTATGTTGTTCCGCAATTTCTTTCTTTTCAAGATCAAAGCGTGCCTGTTCATCCTGTTTGGCTTTGGCAATCGCTTCTTGTTGTTGCTGAGTTGTTTTTTGAAGTTGCTGACCATGCTGTCCTTCAAGCTCTTTCTTAAGGTCAGCTGTTTGCTTGTCAGCAATCTTCTGGGCTTCAGCCTTAATGGTCGCGTCATCCATAGAGCTTAATTCTTTTTGAAGAGAGCCTTTTAGGTTGGTTACAAGGTAAGAATATTTACTCACCTGATCTTCGAATATTAACTCTGAATGGTCTTCCTTCAGAACGTTAGGGAAGGCTCTGTCCATCGGCTTGTGATAGCGAAGAACAATATGTTCAAGACCTTTGCTGGTGTTTTCATCAATCCAGTTGATCTCTTTCAATGTGTTTTTAGCTCGAGTCAGCGCTTTTAGTGCTTCTTTCTCGCGTAGTTTGATGGTGTCCATTGCTCTTGGTGTAGACTCAATGGTTTTTGATAGCGTATTCAAGCGTTTTTGAGCTTCTGCGTAGGTTACTGGCAATGTACTGTCAGGAAGACCTTCAAGCTCATTTTGAGGATGGTTATAATACTTTTCCTTTATTACCGAAACCTCAAAGGCGCGTAGGTCATTAAGAACTTGAAGACGATCGCCTTCCAATCCCTGGAATTGGCCTGCACGCTCAAGATCTTTAAATAGGCGTTTTACGTCAGATTGAAGCGACTTGTACTTTCGTTCGAACTTACTCAAATCAAGCGATTCGATGTAGTTCTGATTATCAATGACTTCTTTCAAGTCGGTTGTGATCAGTTGCTTTGTTTTCTCTGATTTCTGAACGTTTTGTGACAGGAAAGCGGCTTGTTCTTTGATTTCTTCCAAGCTGTAACCGGAGTCAAAGATCCCAGATTTATTCGGATTGAATTCCTTGTGCATCTCTTTCAATTTGCTTAAGTCTTTCTTCGCATCAGGGAAATACACCTGTGAATATCGAGCAACGTCATTGGATTCTGCCTTGTTGAAGGCCTGTATTGCGCCATCAACTACAGTATTTACGGTATCTTTTGCCTGAGCCAGCTGCGCTTTTTCAGCTGCACTCATTGCAGAGACTGGTTTTGTTTGTTGTGTACCACAACCTGTGGCTGCCAAGCCAATGCACACGGAAAGTGCAAGCGTTCTTAATTTTGTCTTTGGTAAATTCATAATCAATCCTGTTCTTCCTTAAACTACTGGGCTGGTGCTTCCAAAGATACAGTTCGTGTACCTTGGTCTGAAAGAGGCGTGCTGTATGTGCCTCCAGAATTTTTGCCCGCTTTAAGTGCTGCGATTTCCTGATTCAAGTTGAATTTAGGGAGTTGAATTGAAGGGCGACTGATAAATGCAAATGTAGAGGCTGTTTGAGCCGCTTCGATTTCACTGTCGCTAAGGGTGTATTTGGTTTTTGCGAAGTCTTGATAGTTTTTGTTCGCACCGTACTTAGCTACCATCTCGCCAGAGAAGCCCATGTAATTTTGGATGGCTTTGTTAGCCGCGATGATATCTTTGCTGTCTTTTGCAGATTTAGGTGCCATTTCCACGCATTGTGCAAAAGCATCTGCTGCAGCATGTTCAAGACGTTTCTTCGAAAGCGCTTCACCTTGATAGCAGAAACGTTTCCAATTGTGCTGTTCAAGGAACATAGCCATCTGTGAACGAACATGCTTAAACACCGACTGCTCTCTCTTTTGAATTTCATTGTCTATGTCAGGAACGTTAGTCTCGCCATTCTTAAGACCGTTCACGTCTTCACCTTTCACATTCTTGAGAATCTTGCCGCTCTTGTTCATAGAGAGCTTGATTGGCTCAAGTTTGATGGTTTTCTTGTTACGGCGATCGTAAGCGTACAAGTCAGCAATTAATTCGCCTTTTACTGATACTGTATATTCTTCGTAGCGGTAGCGAGAAATTTCTTTCTTCTCTATTTTCTTAGGTGTGCTGCGGAAGGTATCACGAGCATCATTTAATCCAGACAGCTCGCGTGAAAGGGCATCGGTACCCATACGACAGCCAGCACCAGCAATCATGCCACCTAGTGGGCCAGCTTGCTGAAGAAGTCTCTCGGCTTCACGCTTACAGGTTCGGTAGAGCTCCTCTGCGGCATATTTAGCATCTTCATAAGCTTCTTCAGCGCGCTCCAGATTTTCTTTGGCTCTGTCCCATTCGCGGTTGTGTACCATGTAACGCTTGGATACATATTTGGACGACTTGCGCTTAGGGCGGTCTCTGCCTTTCTCCTGGAAATTGTGTTTTTTCAAGTCCATGATGAAAAGTACTTCAGTATGATCGAAAGGCATAACACTGTCGTTGTATGCATTCTTACGGTTGATGGTTTTTCCTTGATCTGGAAGGTCAAAAGCATCTGCCGCAGATACGTTTTGGATACCAAGCTTAGGAATGCTGGAGTAGATTTCTTCATTCATCCAGTCGCGGAATTCAGCCCGCTTGTCTGCATCGCGGCCGTTCGTGGCGAATAGAACCGGCATTGCCATCTTCTTATTAGTAATCTCATTGGCTCTGTGGGCCATTTGCTTAAATGGAATGGCTGCTTTATCAGAAAAACCATGAGCACTGGTCAAAAGAGCCGCAATGTTCGAGGAGTAAGCAAAGGAGTTCTTGGCGTTCAGAACTATGGCTCGTTCTGTTAGATTACGTGCTACTTGATCCTGAAGCTGTCCAATCGCCATGTTTACTTTCGTGGTTAGAGGCTTGCTCGGCGAAGCGATTGGTTGAAGAAGATGGTAAATATCGAATGCTTTGGCTTTATCTTGAATAGACGCGGTGCGCGTAAGCTTTTTCGCTTTGGCTAGACCGCGGTTAACAACCTGGGTTCTAACATTGCCCATGTGCTTTTTGTAGAACCTGCTTTTTGGATGCTGCTTGTTGATTTCTTCAAGCGACGCATAAGCATCTTCGTACTTGTTCTTGTTGATGTGTTGCTTGGCTGAAATCGCAAGCAGACCAGCTGCTGCCTGGTAGGAAGTCTTGTTGATGTCTTCTGCGGCTTTAAAGTCTTTCTTTGCTGAAGTGAAAGCATTTTTAGAAACAAAGTGCAGGCCGCGAGCTTCATAGAAGTTGATTGCAGTTCGCTCGATGGCTTTTTTTGTCTTAGCCGCTTTCTTCATATATTTCGCATACTTATCATAAGGTTCGTATGCTTCATAGGCTTTGATTGGGCCGTCAGGCTTTTTCTTCATTAAAGCGACAGCGTTTTTAAGGCCCTCAATTACTTTGGCCTGGTTTTCTTCTTCTTCCATAAGGCCTTCAGCGGTGCGTGCCTTATGTTTGCTTAAGGTTTTTTGGTACAGCTTGATTTGCGCTGTGTATTCCATCTCATCATTGTTTGGAGGAAGAAGCAGTTGACCCGGGCGAGAGTTAGGCGCCTTAATTTCTGGCTTTAGAGGTTCCAGAATAACGATCTTGCTGATAACACGTTTCGCATTGTCGTTTGCTGTACGCGCTTTTTTATAAAGATCGATTTTGTTATCGATATCTTCAGCAGGGCGTGACTGTGCTTCTTCGTATAAGGAAACGGCTTTATGAGAGTAAGCTTTGATTAGGCCTTGTTTGATGTGAACATTATCCGGCGATTCTTTGTCTGCTGACAGGTACGCGTTAATTGCTCGGTCATATTGTTTGCTAGTGAAATGACCTTCGGCTTCGTCATATTGCTTTGGTAAAAGAAGCTTACAGCCTGTTACCAGGAATGTTAGTAACAATAAAGTCAGTAGATTACGGGACAGTCTCACCGTGTTCCTCCTTCGTTAATTTCTCTCTCGCTTATCTCTTTTTTTATGTGTTTATTGATAACACTGAGCTTTTACGAGGTTTCTTTCTCTTTCAGGCAGAATCCGTGCCTATCCAATAAGCTTATCATGCAAAGTCAATTCTTTGTGTTTCATTTGCCTTTTATTTCAAAGCTTTTTGTAAGTATTGAGCAGACGCTTTTTCTTGGTTTGAATGACTTAATACCCTACAGCTTGTAATGATACTGATCGTGTTAAAGCCCTATTAAAATTAAGGATCTGTGCCAATTTGTGAATACAAATGGCAGGAAATGCGAAAGTAATGCACAAGTTCACATTTTTGGCTGTAAATCCGACAAGATTAGTCATAATCCAAATAAGAAACTGGTATTGTATCGTGAACACTGTGTTCAATAAATGTGCCGCTCGGTATTTTGTTGAAAAGATGATCAATGACTGGTGGCCGCATGACTGAATTACTTTTTTATAAGAAGCCTGTAGCGCTTAATCGCGAACAACATAAAGACTTTAAATTTTTACCTGCGAAAAACTTTTCTTTCACGAATGGTATTAATTCTGTGCCTCTTACGGGCATTGAGTTCTTTGAAGCAAGTCGTGAACTGCCTGTTTTGTTCAGCAAAGATAGTTCTGACAACTACTTTCCTTTGGCTTTATTGTCGCTAATGAACAATGGCCACAAATTAATTTCTGATGAGGGTGAGTGGCAGAGCAGTTATGTACCTGCATTCATTCGTCGTTATCCTTTTGCTCTTACAGAAGAAGGTACAGTGTGCTTCGACTCTGAATACGTCCAAATTGGTGCTGACCAGGAAGACGGTAAAGCATTATTTACTGAAGCAGGCGAGAACAGCGAATCTTTGACTAACGTGGTCAGCTTCCTTCAACAGTTTGATCAATCAACTAAAGCAACGGCTGAATTCTCCAAGCAATTGGCTGAGTTGGATCTATTCAAACCTTTCACCATTCAAGTGATGACGGCTGAGAAAAAGCCACTTCGTATGGAAGGTCTATACGTTATTGATGAAGCCAAAGTAGCCAAGCTTGAGGACGATGTCGTTTTGAAGTGGTTTAAATCTGGACAATTAGCTTGGATTTACGCGCATCTGCACTCGCTAGGTGCATTAAGACATCTTTCCAAGAAACAACAAGAAGCATAAAAGGTAAGCAGGTTTAAAACCTGCTTTGTGCGTGACCGTTTTCTTTATGGCATACGATGAAACGGTATAAGTTCTTCCGCCCAGGTTTGAAGCTGATTTTCTCCTTGTTCTTCCATTTGTTCGACAAAAAAATCGATAAATGCTCGAATCTTGGCTGGTTGAAATTGCCTTTTGGCATAAATCATCCAAACACCAAAGTTTTCAGCTCTAACAAAAGACGTGACAGGCAAAAGCTTACCTTTTTGTAACCAATCACGGGCTAGAAAGTGTGGCATTTGCGTAAGCCCTAATCCTTGAGAGCATAGTTCTGCCATAGCCTCACCATCGTCAACGGTATAGCTGGCTGAAATGTCGAACACATCAGAGCGGGACGATGCCGGATAAAGAATGGGCATTAACTTACCTGTTTGCTTAAATCGAAAACGTATCCACGTGTGCTCATGATATTTATCTTCAGTAATACATGGATGCTGATCTATGTAGTCCGGAGATGCGCAAGTTATAAAATCCATAGGGCTAAGCTGTTTGGCGATCATGCCGGAATTTTCTATTGAGCCGCTGCGAAAGCAAATGTCTATACCTTGTTCAATCATATCTACATAGGCGTCATCAAAGCTTAGGTCTACGTCGATGTTGGGATAATGTTTTCTAAATTCTCCAAGTCGAGGGGCCACATAACGCCGTCCATAAGCCAAAGGGACATTAATTCTTAACAAACCTGAAGGCTGGTCGTTCTGGCGTATCAAATGATTTTCGCATTGTTCTAATTCAGCTAGCAGCTTACGAACAGTTTCTAGATAAGCGCCTCCGGCTTCCGAGAGAGTTAATTGACGTGTGGTTCGATGGAACAAGAACAGTTTAAGGTCTGACTCTAGGCGGGTAATGGCTTTACTGACGGTAGAAGGGGAAAGACCAAGGGCAGAAGCGGCTGCCGCAAAACTGCCACGATCAACCACAGTAACGAAGATGCGTAATAGATTTAACTTATCCATAATAATTAGTGAATTAAATTCAATTATGTTGTTCATTTAATGATATTTAACCACTAAGCCAACCTTAATAGAATTCCTAATACAGACTATTTATAAACTCTTTAAAAGGAATAACTTATGTTGGGTAAGAAATGTGTTTTCGTTCCACACTTGAGGAAATCA
>Ga0255751_10006823_pt1 | contig 9992 bp, 6 predicted proteins | sample 071ome_20_FD_179951 | JGI IMG/M metagenome (GOLD analysis project Ga0255751, IMG submission 179951) | Coastal salt marsh microbial communities from the Groves Creek Marsh, Skidaway Island, Georgia - 071412BT metaG (version 2) | ecosystem: Environmental > Aquatic > Marine > Intertidal zone > Salt...
AACTCCTTAATAATCGTCAATAAATAATCACAACTGAAATTCTATAGGTTATTATGCCTTTACCAAAAATAAGTGCCCCAACATATGAGTTGGAATTACCCTCTACTGGAAAGAAAATTAGATATCGTCCTTTCCTAGTCAGAGAAGAAAAGATTCTGATTATGGCACTTGAATCTGAGGATATGAAGCAGATTACAAGTGCGATCGTCCAGATTCTGAATGACTGCATTCTTACCAGAGGGGTTAAGATCAAAGAACTCTCCACCTTTGATATTGAGTATCTGTTTCTCAATATTCGTGCCAAGTCTGTTGGGGAAAGTGTAGAAGTCAATGTGACTTGCCCTGATGATGGTGAAACATCTGTTCAGATGGAAATTGATATTGACACTATCAAAGTTCAGAAGGACAAGAATCATAAGAACATTATCAAACTAGATGATACTCTTTCTATGAAATTGAAGTATCCATCACTGGATCAGTTCGTGGAAAATAACTTTGAGTATAATGACGAGACCAATGATGTGAACAAGTCTATGACTATGATCGCATCTTGTATTGAGATGGTTTATGATTCTGAGGAAAGTTGGAATGCTTCTGACTGCACCAAGAAAGAACTTGAAGAGTTCATTGAGCAACTGAATAGTAAGCAGTTTAAGGAGATTGAAGAATTCTTTACCACAATGCCTAAACTGTCTCATACTATTGTGGTGAAGAATCCCAATACAGGAGTAGAGTCTGAAGTTGTTCTGGAGGGACTGGCAAGTTTTTTCAGTTGAGTATGGCTCATACTAATCTTGAGTCATACTACAAGACAAATTTTGCCTTGATGCAGCATCATAAATACTCTTTGACTGAGCTAGAAAATATGATTCCTTGGGAAAGGGAAGTCTATCTTTCATTATTACAACAGTATATTGAAGAAGAAAATCTAAAGGCACAGCAGCAGAGTGGAATTTAACCAACAGATCTATAGAGCACCATCAATACCCAAACTAGGAAGAAGAAATGTCTCTTCTTCGGTATTGCGTAGTGCCTCTAAGATTTCTGCTGCTAGTCCTACACTAAAACTGAGAGTAAGTAGAGCAAAATTTACTGGTAGACAGGAACCGGTTGCCGAAGCAGTAGTATCAAATGCTCAGGCACTCTCAGAGACTAATTTAATTCTTGTAGAAATACAGAAGCAACTTTCTCTTGACTTTGCGATGCGAATCGCAGAAGAACGAGAAACACTCAAGAGAATGAAGGCTGCCGAGTCTAGAAGAAGATTCGGAGCAGAAGAGAAAGCGGTAGAAGGAACAGGAAAACTTGGTAAGGGTATAGGGAAAGTATTTAATAAGGTAATATCACCAGCAAAGAGTATATTCAGCAAGATTGTTGACTTCTTCAGTATTATTCTTACTGGTATTGTCTTTAATAATGCCTTTAAGTGGTTACAAGATAAGAATAATAGGGAAAAAGTATTTGCCGTAATCGGTTGGGTTACGAAACATTGGAAGGAACTTCTTGGTGTCTTTATTGGCGTAAAGGTATTCGGTTTCTTATACAAACTGATTAGATTTGGTAGATTTATATCAAAACTATTTGGTGGTAGAGGAAGAGGTCCTGGTGGTCGTGGTCCTGGCGGTAGAGGACCTAGTGGTCCTATGGGACCATTGGGAGGATGTGGACCCACACTTAAATGTTTAGATAAGATAAAAGGACCACAACTAGAAGCACTTGCCGCTAAACTTTTATCAACAAAAGTTTTTACTAATGTTTTTGCAGGTAAAAGCGCAGGAGGACAAAAAAAAGGTGGAGTAAACTGGTGGAAGGTAGCAGATGTAGGTCTTGATATTGCATCTGTTGTTGCAGGAATCGCTGGTATTGCTGCATTTCTTGAACCAGGATCAACTGTGGGCGGATTTGCCCTTCTTGCAAGAATTCTGGGTAAATATGGAATTAAATTGGGTGCAAGAAGAGGTGCCGCAGCATCTGCAGGAGCAGCAGCAAGACGAGGATTGAAAACTGGTGCAAAACCAACACCAGTAACTATGGAAGAGATGCGTAATTTGATGTCTCAATCTGGTTTAAAAGGTCTAAGTTCTGGACCAAGCATATCTCCAAGGAAATCAGTAAGAGTACAGTTTCCAGATCTTCCCTCAAAAAAATCTCTTCAATCTGCTCAGGAAAGATCCGGAATACAAGGAAAAATTACAGAGGATACTTTAGAAATTCTTGAGAGATCTTTTAGAATGGAAGTCGGCGGCGGTGGTGGTCGTAGATTTAACAAAGGAGGAATCATTCCCGGACCAAGAGTTAATAAGGATGTAACTCCAATTATGGGAACTCCTGGCGAAAGAGTGGTTCCTTTAAGTGCTCGTGGATTCTTCCCATTCGTTGATGATATTATCTTTAATGGTGGAAAGATGTGGGAGATGTTCAGTGGAGCAATCAAAAAATTATTCTTAATAACAAGACGCCAAGAAGAAACATCCAGGAAGTTTGGTGAAGTTACTGAAAAATTAGATAAGTCCTTAAAGGTAGAAAAGCAAAAAGCAGCGATAAAATCACTGTCTGGTGGCGGTGGTGGTTCCAGAGCATCTAGTTTTAATGTAAAACCAAAGGCATCGCCAACTCCATCATATTATAATTTGGGTCATTCTGCTGGTGGTGGAATGACTTTCTTACCGATGGTTCTTCCAACAAAACAGTCAGCACCACCAACAATTCCAACACCACAAGCACCTGCCACTGAGGTTCCATTCATATCTCCAATGAATGTTGCCGATCCATATCGTCAATTAACTCCAGAAATATACGGGATATTTGTATAAGATATGGAACAAGCACAATCACTAAAACTGAATGTAACCAATATTCATAAGTTCCTTGTCGGTTCCAATAAGCAACTGGCAAAACTGAAAAAGGATAAGCAAAATCTTCTCTTTAAGTACGAGAAGCAGGCACAAAGGAGAAAAAAAGAAAGTAAGATAGAGGCAAAAGATTTTGGTATTGGTGGAGGGTTAAAGAGAGTTGCGAGTGCAGTTTCTAGACCAGCAATGAGTTTCTTTGATAGGATCAAGGAATTCTTTGGAGTAATTTTACTTGGACTTTTAATAAACAATCTGCCAAAAATATTAGCAGAACTGAAAAAGTTTTTTAATAGTGGTTTTATAAAAGGACTTAGAAGTTTTCTTTCTATAATCGGCAAAGGTTTTATGGCTTTTGTTGATATTACACTCTCATTACCACAGTCCGTAAGAAATGCATTTGATAAAACTAAGAATGATATAGAAAATCAACTGAATGCTGTTGGTGGAACATTAGATTCGTTGGTTAGATTTTTCACTGGTGGTTCTGATAATAATGATACTAATACAGAATCTTCTAGTGGAAGTTCTGGTGGTTCTACCGCAGGATCATCACCAACTCGTATACCAACAATTCCATTTGCACCTTCTGCACCTGGTAATGCATATCCTTTGACAGTGCCAGGATATAATAAAGGTGGAGTTGTTGGATCTACTCCTGGAACATCAAATAGTGTTCCTGCGAGATATAATAAAGGTGGAATGGGAATCTTCGGTGCATTTGGAGATTCTGTTGGTGCTATTTCTAATGTAACGGCACAAGAAGAGCAAAATATAATGACTTTGGCATCAATTGTAGATAGTTATGAATACATTACTCGTGTAGAAGGTAAAGAAAAATCTGGTGTATCTGGAACACCATCAACTTCTGGTTCTCCTAGTAAAATAGGAAAAAGTTCTTCTATTACCGGAACTTATGCTTCTGGTGCTTATGTCGGACCTTCTGGTGATACCGACGGGGAGCAGACTGGACTGAATATGAATCTTCCTGGCGGAATTGGAACTCCAATCTATGCACCATTTGATATGATTTATAGGGCAAGAGGAACTGATGGAATGCCCGCTGTTGGACTGCAAGGAACTGCCGATGCACTTGGTCCTTCTGGTAGAGGATTTGGATATTATGGTGCCTATTATTATATGAAAGATGGTAAAGAGTATGAAGTTTTAATGGGGCACTTCAGAGATCTTCCATATAAAGGAGCAAACGATGGTGATGTAATTCCAAAAGGAACATTATTAGGATATCAGGGTGCTTCTGGTAGATCTGTCAGTTCTACTGGTGGTGTCTATCCCCACATTTCTCTTCACGTTAATGGGGTTGGATTTAGAGCAACGAATGCTGAATTAGAATCTTTTGCATCTGGGTTGATGGGTGGATCTGGTCCATCAAAAAAACCAGTAAAGAATCCAAACATCAAACCATCAAATAAAGGTGGTAGTAGAAGTTATAAATCTAGTAAAACAAGAGGAAGTGGATCCGTCTTCATCTATGCAATCCAACCACAAGTAGAATATGTTCCAATGCCTTACCCCGTTCCAGTAAGACAACCATCAATGGCACAGAACAATCAACCACCAAAACCATCGGCACTATGGAGGGCATAAGATAAATGGCAAACACAGCATCATCAACAATTTATGAGAAACTTGTTATCAAAAAAGGTGATAGAGAGGTAAATCTTGTAGGTAAGTCGGTTGGATTTACTTACTACGAGAGTTTATTGTCTCCTAATGTTACGGCATTATTGACTTTCGTTGATGCTGGTGGTGCGATTACACCCAACAAAGAATATGATAGACAGGATAATAAGTTGACATCAATATATAATGGTCTTCCAATTACTGGCGGCGAGAGAATTATATTTAAGAAAGGAGCACTTGATTTTACAAAGATTCCATTTGTTGTGAATGGCGTCATACAACCATCGCAAGATTCTAACAGAGAAGTAGTTGCACTGAGTCTTGTATCGGAATCTGCCTGTCTCAATCAAGAGTCTAGTGTTTACAAAAAACACACTGGTAACATTGGAGATACTGTAACTAAATTATTAAATCAGTATCTTCCAAATATGAAGACTGGAACAATAGAAAAGACATCAAATTCTTATAATTTTATTGGGAATAGTAAAAATGTCTTTGACTTAATTTGTTCTCTGGCATCAAAATCTGTACCAGATAAAGGAGAACCTGGATTTTTCTTCTATGAAACAAGAGATGGTTTACAATTTAAGTCCATTAACAGTCTAATTTCTCAGGATGCTGTCAATAAGGGAAATCCATACTTCCGCACGGATGCAATCAAATCTGGTGTGGTAGACGATCAGAATAATTACAAGATCAATAAGTTTTCTGTAAATAAGAACCAGAATCTAATCAATGCTCTCAAGTCTGGTGTATATTATAGTAAGAATATCTTCTTTAACCCAGAGAACTTTAACTATGAGCAGGTAATTTATAAGTTAAGCGATAAAGGATTAGAAAATTCTTTAGGAAAAGAACCACCTGTTCCAGATCCTTGTGGAAATAATCCGAATACTGTTCATACCAGAACTCATTATCATGTTTTAGACATTGGAACTCTTGTAAAACCGGATAATAAGGATCCAAATAATGATCCTAAGAGGTGGCAGGCAACAGCAACGACGAGATATAATCTATTGTTTACACAGGTCGTTCACCTTCAAGTTCCATATAATGAAAATCTAAGAGCTGGTGATACAATTGAGTGTAATTTTGAGATTATTTCTGATAGAAAAGAACAGGGTGCTTCTGACCCAGTTCAGAGTGGTAAATACTTAATTATGGACTTGTGTCATAGTTTTGATACCACAAATTCTTTTACTTCTATGACACTCGTTCGTGACACATACGGTCTATATACTAATAAAAACAAAGCATAAATGAGTAGCAACATAGGGTTTGTTGGTAAGGAGGGATTTAACTGGTGGTTGGGACAAATCCCATCCGTAAATACTAGTGATAAGGATTCTGGCGACAACTCTTGGGCACTACAGGCAGATGGAAAAGGTTGGGGTGATAGGTATAAGGTAAGAATTTTAGGTTATCATCCAGCAGAAGAGAGTGAACTGTCTGATAATGATTTGCCTTATGCACTGACAATGTTACCATCTACATCAGGAACTGGTGGAGGAAACTTTGCACAAAGCACCAGATTAAGACCCGGTGATACCGTAATGGGTTTTTTCTTAGATGGTGCCAGTGCTCAAGTTCCTGTTATTATGGGAGCACTGACGAGAACAGAAGATGTTCCTACAGACGGTATTCCAACAGGATTTAAACCAGGAACAGGACACAATAAAAATTTATCAGATCCTCCTCACAATAATCCAAATAATGTACCTGGTGAGGGTGCAGGTCAAGGCAAAGAAGTACAAACAACACCAAGAAATATAACAGGAGAAGCAGAATCAAAAGCAACTGGTCTTGAAATTAAATTTGCAGATACTTGCACAGACAGTGATAAAACTTTTTTCTTAGAAGTTTCTGGAGTCATAGATAATTTACTCAAAGCAACAACAGAAGCAACCAACTTTCTTGGAGATGTTCAAAGTGCAGTAAAAAAATTACAAAAACTTTCAAATAATTTAGTAGGAGATTTATTTAATTCATTATATAACGAATTAATACCACTCTTACAAAGTGGATTAAAAAAATTATATGATTCGGTATATGCTTCTGTATTGGCATCGACTGGAAATCCATATCTAGCACATTTGGCTGGTGTCGAAGCACAAAAGCAGATGGTTGGTCCAGTCAAATTAATGCAAGATGCGATTGCTTGTGTATCTGCAAAAATTATTAATGGTCTTGGAGATACAATCAAAGGACTACTAGAATCCACTATAGTAGAGGTTGTTAACTTTGGAGTATGTGCAGCAGAACAATTTGTTGGTGCTCTTTTAAATAATATTATTGATGAAATTTCTGCTGGTTTAGATTCTGTCATTGGTGGGATTGCTAAAATTTTAGATCCAGCATTTAAGGTTGCAGATTTTCTTCGCAGTTCTTCAGATCTTCTTAAAAAAATTGATTCTTTCTTTAAGTGCAATCAAACTGGAGATAAATGTATTGTTATTCCAACGTGGACTATTGGATATGGTCCAAAAAATAGAACAGGTATTACCAGTGCAATGGACAGGGCTTTTGAAAATATGAATATATCAAAAGCACTTTCGGGAATATCGACAGGAACTTCACCATATACGAAACCAGATTGCGGTGATCCATCAAGTTGTGGTGGTCCAAAGGTTTCATTCTTTGGTGGGAATGGAATTGGTGGTGCTGGTAATGCAATTCTTGGAGGAATTGTTAACAATACCGATGGTCTTGGTGATATAGCATCTTCTGTTACAAGAACTGGTAGTATTATTGGTGTTGAAATTACTGATCCTGGTTCTGATTATACCTATGCACCACCAATCGTAACATTTGAGGATTCTTGTGGACTTGGATATGGTGCGGTTGGTAGAGCAATAGTTGATTATAACACTGGAAAAATTACTGGTGTTTATATGATTTCTGAGGGTGAAAATTATCCAGTAGAAGATGCATTTGAAGAAGATGGAACTATTAGAGAATTTACTGTAACTGATACTTTTGTTTCTTATCCTGGTATTGGTTATTCCCCCGATGATACTGCGGTTGATGATAATGGAAATGAATATAGTCTTACCGTCAATAATGGTCAAATTATATCGGCAAATCCAATAAATAATGTGAAAGTAAATACCCTACCAAAAATTACTATCAATACATCTACAGGTATAGGAGCACTCATAAGACCAATTATGGGACCATTTACTCCTTTACAAAAAGAAGTTATAAGTGTAATAGACTGCGTAACATAAAATGTCCGAAAGACCGAATCAAAATTGGGAGGCAAGGGATTATACCAAATGGGGGTATAAGTATGGATTAGACATTAATAATCCCCAAATGAACGGTTCTGGCAGTGCCGTTTATCAGTGGTATGGATATACTGATGATAAAGACGTAAATCTTTCTTTATTTTCAGAAAGTGGAATGCACTCCCTTCATAATGATCGGTCAATAGAATTAGTTGCTGGTGCAAAGAATTCTGTTGGTGAAGTTGATATTGTAATAGCTGGCGCAAAGGGTGACATTACTCTTACCTGTATGGAAAATGGAGTAATAAGAATCAAAGGCGCTAATATTATGCTTCAATCCGATGAAGATATCGATTTTTTGGCTGGTAGAAATATTAGTTTTAAGGGTAAGAATGGTGGTATAAAACTTGACGCACAATCAGTTGAAGCAAATGGACTCTCAGGAAATGTTATAGAGCAAACGGTTGGTAGTTGGGTACAACGGGTATTTGATGGTTCATTTGTTGGTCCTGATGATCTCATATCTGCTGGTGCAGTTTCCGCACTTGGACAAATTCCCGTTGTCGGTTCTTTTGTAAAGTCTATATTCTAATTGTATGGCAAACTCAAACAATCTAAATGTTTTTGGACAAGAAACATACTTCAACAATAATGTGACTTTTTTTAAAAATGTAAATATTGGTGGAAAATTGACCACTGACGATAAGATAGATGCTTCAACTTTGGATTTGGAGTCTTTACCAGAATTACCATGACGGTAGAAAATACTGATTTATTCCTTGTAAGTAGGTCTGGAACTAATTATTCTATAGAGAGTCAAAATCTTATGGCAAGATTAGAAGATAATGATTTAATGTTGGTTTCCAGAGATGGAATTAACTATAAGGTTACTGGTCTGGATGTTAAAAATTCCATAGGTATAGGAGGCAATGATCTAGTACCATCTAGTCCACCTTTTGGTTCTGTAACAACCTTAGACACTGATTTTAGTTCTGATGGAAGAATCGGATTTTCAACAGATGGTGTAAATTATTACATCAGTACAAGTATACCTATTAATACGACATATTACGTTGATTGGACTTCAGGAATAAACACAATTCCACACGGAAGCACTTATATATCAACAATTACTTCATATTATTCCGATATAGATACGACCACAACCACTACTTTCAGTATTGTAGTAGATAAGTTACCAGGCAGCATATCACTGGGATCTAGTACAGGTACAACTCCTCTTACATTCTATGAGGCAGATACTCTATATCCATCGGAATTCAATGCTCCCACTTCAATCTGGGTATCAACAAATTCTAGTTCTGCTCAACTTCAGGTAGGAAGGGGGGGTTGGTTCACTGCACCAACTTCTCCAGATACAAACTTTGTAAGTCCAAATGAAGAACTTTTACTTCGCCATCAAACTTTAGCTGGATCTGAAACAGTAACGACAACAACTTTATATGTTGGATATGGGAGTGCCTTTGGAGAAAATGTTTCTTCGAGTTTTATAACAACGAATGAAGCAGTTGGAGTAAATACACCTTCCATTACTTCACCAACTGATGGTGCAACAGATGTTAATCCAAACAGTCTTACAGTAGTTTCCAGTGCATATTCCACATTTGGTGCTGCTGGAACTCATGTTTCTAGTGATTGGGAGATTGCATCAGATTCAGGTTTTACTAGTATTGTGGATTCTTTATCAGCATCTACAAGTAATTTGGAAAGTTGGACGAGAACTTATACTGCACCAGCAACATTCTATGTTCGTACAAGACATCGTTCTGCAAACGGGTATGTAAGTGGATGGTCTGCTGGATCAGAATTTACCACTTCTGTTTACTATGATTGGAGAGTTGTTGTTACTCTTGGTGCAGCTAAAGGTGGAAATGGTTCAGTTCCAGTAGGAAGAAATGGTGGAAGTGGATCATTCACTTTAGATTCTACAGATTCTCACTCTTCTCCACCAGGAACCCTTGCTTGGATAACAGCAACTCAAGGACAGACTGGATATGTTCCTGGTGGTAGTGGTGGTTCTGGTTATGCGGGTGGTGGTAATGGACACACTTATACTCGCCAATCTGGCGGAGGAGGCGGATCTACCGTTGTAAAATTGGATGGAACTGCTATTGCAGTCGCTGGTGGCGGCGGTGGCGGCGGTGGTGGAGACACGAGCACTAAAGGACGAGGAGGTCAAGGTGGTGGTGTCGGATTGCCTGGTGATACTGGAGACAGTCACGATCACGTCCCAGGCGGTGCTGGAGGATCT
>Ga0255751_10006836_pt1 | contig 9981 bp, 24 predicted proteins | sample 071ome_20_FD_179951 | JGI IMG/M metagenome (GOLD analysis project Ga0255751, IMG submission 179951) | Coastal salt marsh microbial communities from the Groves Creek Marsh, Skidaway Island, Georgia - 071412BT metaG (version 2) | ecosystem: Environmental > Aquatic > Marine > Intertidal zone > Salt...
CGAGTGTGTGTGGCTAGGCAGTACCCCATAGAAACAATACAGCAACAATACAGCCATGGGCATATAGTAGAAGAAAGAATGCTACTGGTCAAAAAATGTACAAGATACAAGAAAGTTAAAATAAGTGTTGACAGTATATAAAGCCTTTTATACATTGCCCCCATTGGCGAAGCAAACAGACCAGCCATATACAAGTGAGAATCATTATCAATTAGAGGATTAAAAGATGTTAGACATTATCAAAAACCAGAGCGAGACATTTATACACTTCAAGTTAGAAGATGATGAAGCCTACAAGTGGAGCGTAGAACATAGTGATGCTGTTAACATGCAACTGGTCTTAAGGGCGCATGGTTATGGCTATGATTATGATTCAGCAATAGCGCAAATCATAACAGCAACAAAATTGAATAAGTAAAACTAACAAGGCGCAGGGACGCGCCATAATTTAGGAGCGACAAACAATGCACAAGAATGAAAACATAGACAGGTTGCAGGAACGTGCTGATATTGCCAATTTTATTAAAGACAATTCAAAAGCTGGCAAGGTAGCAGTTGAAATATGGGGCATTGATTGCGACATGGCAGAAATCCGATACATTCGCTGGATACCTGCGACAGTACACGCTTACCTTTCACGGTTAGAAAAGGAGCGTGAATACGCTGAAGGGCCGTGCAGTGTCACTATCCTGACGCTTAAACAAGCTGAAGATTACCAACCAGTAACAATAGACCATGCCCTAAGAGCTTTTGAGGACGGGCATGCGCACCTTGTAACCATCTAAAGTAGTAGTGACACTTACTTGTTTTTAACTGAGGAGACAATAACAATGAAAATTGAAATGACCAAAAAAGAAAAGACCTTTTTTAATGCGTATCTCGAAGCAATTGACTTCACAGAATGCGGTGACATTGATCAGCCTGAACATGGCGCAGAACTTGACAGCGATTTCCTGAGAGAGTCTGCCATTGATTGTCTGGCTTTCTATTCTAGCGTCCAGTGCTATATGTCAGACCATTTAGAAGAGCAAGCTGGGCATGATTTCTGGCTTACTAGGAACGGGCATGGTGTAGGATTTTGGGACAGGGAGGAACTTTACGGTAAATCCTCTGCTGAGACTCTTACAAAGATTGCGCAAAGATTCGGTGAAACGTACCCAGTTTTTAAAGACCACATATAGAGGAGCATAACCAATGAACACGACACACAAGCAGACAATGTACAAGACAGCATATTCGCCAATGTTTCAAGTGTATGTGTCACTGAATAACGCATGGCGGGATAGCAATGGAGCATGGATTTTTAGCTGTTCATCTAGCTACAATAAAGACGCTATGCTGGACAATCACTTGTTTAGAGAACATGAATTGACAAACTATTGTTTATAACTGAGGAGCATAACCAATGAAAAAGACAGTAAACTTCACAGATTTCCGCAATGCTTTCGAAGCAATCCGCGCCAGCAGATTTACCTATGAAGGCTTGCAGGCTTTGTTTGAATGGCTGGAAGACTACGAGAACGACACAGGAGAGGAGTTGGAGCTTGATGTTATCGGGCTTTGCTGTGATTACACAGAGTACAATAGTCTGGGCGATTTCCAAGTAGACTATGGCGACCAGTATGCTACGATGGACGACATACAAGACAAGACAACAGTGATTGAAATAGGCAATGGCGGATTCATAGTCGCTGGTTTCTAACAAGTAAAGTAGAGGAGCAATAAGCAATGAACACAATAATAGAAGTAGAAATTAAAACAGCATACGGCAACGAGCGCATTTACCCAACCAATGAAGCAGGGAGGAAACTAGCGCGGCTGGTAGGCAGTAAGACGTTCACGCGGGAAACTGTCGCGCTGGCTAAAGAGCTTGGCTTTACTTTTGAAATCAAACAGGAGGTGCTATGAAAGCGCAGTTTAAAAACAAAGAAAGAATTTGGTATGCCTTAGACTGGAACACTGGGCATCTAGCAAGGCTTGGAGATTGTGGAGATTATGATTCAGCCGAAGAAATAGCAAAAGACGCAGGAGTAGACCCTGTTTGGATTGTGTCAGATGATTATGCTGAACAATGGTTTAAAGTATTAGCTCAAGACTTGGAGGAGATATAACAAGATGAAAAACATAAAGAGCTTATTTAACCTTGCAGAAAAAACAGTATGTACTATAAATCCACCATTGGATTATGAACGATTGCAAGATTGTCTTATATCACTATCAAACGAAATCATGAGGCATGATGGTGAAACAGAGGACATATGGTATATAGGTGAATACGGCCACTGTTCACTACCTGACTTAATTGTAGGGGCTTACTGGCATTTTACTGAGTGGCATGACGGCATGACATCAAAGAGCTATGCGGCCTTATGCGCATTGGGTGAAGTATTTAATCCCGGTATGACGAGTATCGAGTCAGAACGTGAGGACGGGAGCCAAAGTGCTGAGGTATATGATTTACTGAATGATATGGCGAAGAAAGTAGAGGAGCAATAACAATGAAAACACTGCCAACGACAAGATGCAGGAAATGTGAGATAAAAAATCCATGGGTGTATGTCGCGCCTGTAACAGTACCAGACAAGAAAGGAGAGTATTCAGTAGTCTGCTTTGATTGTGCAAATCAATTGCGATGGCTGGATAATAACGGAAATATCAAAAAAGACATAAACATATAACAGAGGAGCATAACCAATGGAACAAGTATCTATTACATTATATCAATACAGTGAATTATCAGAGGCGGCAAAGGAAAATGCTTTGTATTCTATCAAGAATGGGTATGACTGGATGGATGAAAACATAGACAGCTTGCAATCATTCTGCGATCATTTCGATTTAAAGTTAGCAGATTATAGTGTAGGGGATTCAGCTTGTCGCGGTAATAACGTGAAAGTATATCCGCTGAATGCTACTGTATCGGAGCTGTCTGGTGCTGAATTACGAGACTATTTATACGAATCAGGATTACTTTCTAATGGTCTACTGGATGGTGACTGCCCGTTTACTGGCTATTGCATGGATGAGGATTGTCTGGATGAGATACGCGCCTTTGTAAAAAATCCTGATGAAAGGAATTTCGAGGAATTAATGCAAGATTGTGCGGAGAGGTGGCTGTTAGCTGTAATAGCTGAATGTGACTATCAAAACAGTGAGGAATATATGCAGGAAATGGCAGACGCCAATGGATGGTTATTCAAAGAAAACGGCAAACTGTGGATTTAAAACAAAGAGGAGCATAACCAATGAACACAGTAATCGAAGTAGAAATCAAAACAGCCTATGGCAATGAACGCATCTATCCTGTAAACGAAGCAGGGCTCAAACTGGCAAGGCTGGTGGGTAGCAAGACTTTTACGCGGGAGACTGTCACGCTGGCTAAAGAGCTGGGCTTTACATTCGAAGTTAAACAGGAGGTGCTGTAATGGAAATCACAGAGCCACAAGTGAGACTCATCCTTAATCGCTGGGACGGTGAGACTGGGGAACGACTGTTCAGGCTGTTCCTTGAGAGATACACAGTACCGTATACCACGGCCCAGGTGTTTGACTTTTTAGGAATATCGGAGGCACTAAAATGAAAAACTTTACGCGAGATTTAATCGTATTCTGCCTACCAGCCACAGTGTGCATCGTACTGTATGCCTACGCGCTCGTGGAGATGGTATCTTTTTGATTGACTTTGTACCACATGATGTGTAACGTGGACATTCCACAGACAAAAGGAGGAAAAGACTAATGCATTGCCCTTATTGTGATGCCAGATATGCCGAGGATAGAGACCCGTATGCAACAGGCGATCACTGGTTTGTACTGTATGAGCCACAGTGCGACTGTGAGCTACGCCTTGAAAGAAAACAGGACAGCCTGGCAACACTGAAACAAGCTGTGCTGGAAAACCATAACCAATACATAAAAACCCTAGAGGAGAAAAAAAGTAATGAAGATTAGCGAGATGGAGAAGTGCGGACGCTACCCCAATTTAATTGAAATTATCTTTCATATTAAAGACTGGGAGCCTTTTGAAATCGGTAATGAAATAGACAAAGAAAACGTATCGAAATTAATACAGCACATAAGCGAATTTATATCTCACTCGGAAAAAAGTATTAGAGAATATGAATACGCCTCTCTTGAATGGACGGATATGTGGGAGATGTCGTGTAGGTGGTGGGCAAAGAATATTCGTGGCCTCCGAGAATTAAATAATTACTGTAAAGAAGAGGGTATCTGGAGGAAAAGAATGATAAGTAACCCGCATATAGAGGAGTATTTAGAAGTAAAATTTCAGGAAGGACTTGAAAAAGGAAAGACTGACGAAGAGGCTGAAGAATACGCATGGGATGTGCTTGAGAATTATCATGGGAGAGTATTATGCGAATAGTCATTGATCCAAACGAGCAACCCAAACCCTTGCGGATTAAGTCGCCCTGCATAGGCTACTGCTCGGCAACGACTCTGGGTGATGCAGTCTGCATAGGCTGTTACCGTGACGCAGAGGACGTAATAAACTGGAACAGGTACAGTGAACACGAGAAAGTGGAAGCCCTAATCAGGAGCTATCACAACTTCAAAGCAAAAGGAAAAGAGTGATGCAGTGTCCTAATTGTGGTGAGCCGAAGACCTACGTCACAGACTCCAGAAGCTCGAAGAAAATGCGCGGAGCTGACAGGAGAGCGCGAGTATGTCATGAGTGTGAGTACAAGTTTTACACATACGAGATGCTCAGAGGTGAGGTAGATGCTATGGCAGAAGTCCACAAAGTATTAAAAACATTGATAAATCAAGCAGTTAAAGAGGAGTGAAGATGAAAACGAAAGAGATGAAAGCAGACTGGGAGCTTGAGTGGTCAGGCTATGGCTTTGTGTTTACCGACATGACATACGCGGAAGTGTGCGAGCAGATGGACGGGCTGGTTGACATGGCACAATGCAGAGTAATCCGCACACAGCCCTTGCAAGCTCTCCAACCCCTGTCTCCCCTGCAAGTGGACTCAGAGTCTCTGGTATGCCCTCTGAGGCCTTTGAAGAAGGGGGTATAGGGTGGTATTACGAACGAAAGAAGAAGCCGTCAGCGCCCTCAGAGAGGCTCTCAGGACTACTGGTGAGCCACACTGTCTGGTTTATACGGGACATGGAGTGATTGAACTGAGGAAAGGCTTGGAGTGCTACGGCTATGAGTTGCTACTAAATAGTAACTTTATAGTTTACTCTGAGAACTCAGAGACAACATACAACAGCCAACCCTCTAATGTTTCTACTATGTAGTAAGAGGGTAGCATGTAAAATGGAGGTAGTCAAATGATAGAACGACTCTATGAAACACCAATGAGTGAGTACGTGGTACGTCTGAGCCAGGCTTGTGCTGATGTACGCAATGGGTTGTGTACCATCGACAAAGCTGTGGACTTGTACAAAGTGTCTGGTGTAGACTTGCGCCAGCTCTACTTGGAGCAAGCGGAGTGGCACAGGTATGTCCGGCAGGACTACTCAGCACAGCCCACGCTGAAACAAATTGAGGAGGACTGAGTGAGTATTCAATTAGCACACCAACCGTGTGATGACTGTGGTTCGTCAGACGCAAAGGCGTATTATGATGATGGCGGGAGCTATTGCTTCTCGTGTGAGACATACCACAAAGCGAGCGATGCTGCTCCAGCAGTGGTACTGCCGAAGACAGAGCTGGAAGGGATACCGAAGCAACCGTTCAGTGACATTCAGAATCTGCTCACTACTGGCAATTACTCTGGCATCACTGAGCGCAAGCTGACTGTAGCAACCGCGAAGATGTACGGTGTCCTGAGTACACCTGAGAGAATCTACTTTGCGTACTTCGGTGAGGACTCAGACCTTGTGCCTATTGCCGCCAAGGTACGTCACCACGATAAGAAGTTCCACACATCAGGAGACTTTCAGAAGACGCTGATGTTTGGTCAGCAGTTATTCGCGGCTGGCTGTGCCAAGTCCATCACCATAACCGAAGGTGAGTTCGATGCGTGTGCTGTGTACCAGATGACAGGCAGTAAGTACCCTGCTGTGTCAGTTAGGTCTGGTGCGAGTGGCGCATTGAAGGACTGCAAAGCTAACTACGAGTATCTCGATTCCTTTGACAACATCGTCATCTGCTTTGACGCAGACGAGCCGGGACAGCGAGCTGCAAAGGAAGTGGCAGAGCTGTTCGGTGGTAAGGCGAAGGTTATCAAGCACCTGAAAGGCATGAAAGATGCCTGTGATTATCTCGTAGCTGATAACAAGCAGGAGTTCAACACTGTCTGGTGGGGCGCAGAGAAGTACGTGCCTGACGGTATCATCAACGGTGCTAGTCTGTGGAACGAAGTCTCGAAGCCCTTGAAAGGGGCAGAGCTACAGTACCCCTACTCTGGTATCAATGAGCTGACCTACGGCATCAGGCTCAGTGAGCTAATCACTATCACTGCTGGTTCTGGACTGGGCAAGTCACAGTTCCTACGGGAGATTACCTACCACATCATGAAGAACACCGAAGACAATATCGGTATGCTCATGCTTGAGGAGTCAACCCGCAAGACAGTAGAGTCTATGATGTCCCTGTCTGCCAACAAACCACTCCATCTGCCTGACATCAAGGCTACTAAGCAGGAGAGGAAGGAAGCGTTTGATGACACCATGGCATCAGGGAGATTCCACTTCTTCGATCACTGGGGTAGCCTGGGAGTCGATAACGTCATGGCACGTATCAGGCACATGGCGAAGGCACTGGACTGCAAGTACATAATCCTCGACCACATCACCATGATTGTCTCCAGTCAGAGCAATGGCGATGAGCGCAAGGCTCTCGATGAAGTCATGACTAAACTCAGGACTCTGGTTGAAGAGACAGGCTGTGCAGTGTTCGCTGTTAGTCACCTGAAAAGGCCGGACAGCAAGGGGCATGAAGAGGGAGCAGTGGTTAGTTTGTCACAGCTCAGAGGCTCTGGTGCTATAGCCCAGCTCAGTGATATTGTGCTAGGCTTGGAAAGGAACGCTCAGGCTGACGATGTGTTCGAGCGTAACACAACCAAGGTCAGGGTGTTGAAGAACAGGTTTAGTGGTCTGACAGGACCATGCTGTAACCTGCACTATGACGCAGTAACAGGTAGACTTTCAGAAATTAAGGAGGTGGACAATGCTAACAAGAATACACGTTAACCAACACAACGTAAAAAAGAACAACAAACAAGGTTCTAATTTACCAGTAATAACAGTGAAGACTTATAAAGACAACATTTATTGCAACGAAGTTGCGTTTAAAAGCGGTAAGGTTGTTTATTCGCCAGACAAACCATTGTCCTGCGGAGCAAAGGTATGGATAGAAACTAAAGAAGAAGTAACTATACTTAGTTAAGGAGGTGGACAGTGTTAAAACTGATAGGTAAGATCAAATGTCTTCTAGGATTCCACGACAATATGCACTTGATGTACACACCAGATGATGAGTTCATCTGTGCTAGATGCGGTAGAGAATTAAAATGAGATGTGCTGCTTGCAATGTTTTGCTGACGGATTACGAGGCGACAAGGAAGTCAGCCGAGACAATGGAGTACATCGACCTTTGTAATAACTGCTACAGTTACATTGTGGACGAGGTAGATACGATAGACAGAGAGGACTTGCGAGACATTGCAGACGAGGAGGAGACGCTACCGCATGACTACGATGAAGAAGACGATCTATTTAGATATTGAAACTAACATGGCACACAATGTTATCTGGTGTTGCTGTGTGCAGGATGCTCAAGGCAGTGCGATGTTCACTGACAGCATAGGTCTTCAGGAAGTTATAGACAACGCTGACGAGGTAGTAGGACACAACATCATCGGCTTTGACGCGCCAGTATTAGAAGCAGTTTGGAACATAAAGATACCAGCCAACAAACAGACAGATACTCTTGTGCTGTCTAGGCTGGCACACGCTGACGAAAGAAAGCATAGCTTGGAGGTCTGGGGTGAGAAGCTGAAGTTCCCGAAGATAGACTTCCATGATTACGATGGTGGGCTGACAGAGGAGATGAAGGGCTACTGTGCGCAGGACGTAGCACTGACAGCGAGAGTACATCAAACACTGCTGGCAGACCTGAGAGGATTCTCTGCTAGGTCTATCAAGTTAGAGCATGACGTAGCTTTCATCCTCAAGCAACAGGAAGTCAATGGCTTCAAGCTGGACATCGAGAAGTGTAACGACTTGTTCCTGACAGTAGAGAAAGAGATGGAACAGATAACAGAGAGGCTACAGCTAGTCTTCCCTCCTGAGTGTACTCCCAGGCTGTCAGAGAAGCAGACGCAGGAGTTCATGGGGAAGACCATACCGAAGTTCAACAAAGCAAAGCTACAGCCCTTTAACGTAGGCTCACGCCAGCAGATAGCAGAGAGGCTTATGCTTCACGGCATCAAGCTGACTGACAAGACAGAGAAAGGACAGTGGATTATCAATGAGAAAGTGTTAGACAAGCTGGACACGCCAGAGACTAGACTCATCAACCGCTACCTCATGCTACAGAAGAGAGCAGCCCAGACAGAGTCATGGCTCAAAGCAGTGGGCAGGGACGGCAGGGTACACGGCAGAGTCATCACCAACGGTGCTATCACTGGACGTATGACACACCTGAGTCCCAACATGGCCCAAGTGCCAGCCGTCAGTGTGCCTTTCGGTAGGGAGTGTCGGGAGTGCTGGACTGTAGAGGAAGGCAATGTGCTAGTGGGTGCTGATGCTAGTGGTCTGGAGCTACGTATGCTGGCTCACTACATGGATGACGAGGAGTACACTTACGAGATACTCTCAGGGGACATACACACAGCCAACCAGAAAGCGGCAGGGCTGTCCACTAGAGATCAAGCAAAGACTTTTATCTATGCTTTCCTGTACGGTGCTGGCCCTTCTAAAATAGGACAGATAGCGGGAGGCTCTTATGGGGACGGGCTTGATCTGATTGAGAAGTTCCTGAGTAACACGCCAGCTCTGAAGGCATTACGTCAGAGGATTGAGAAGTGTACTGACAAGGGCTACTTGGAGGGGCTGGATGGTAGGAAGCTGTTTATCCGTTCTGCTCACTCCAGTCTCAACACACTATTGCAAGGCGCAGGAGCTATCGTGATGAAGGAAGCTGTGGTCTTGCTGGACAAAGCACTGAAAGAATTAAAGCTACCACACAAGTTCGTTGCTAACGTACACGATGAGTGGCAGATAGAGGTTCCTGAGTGGGCAGGACACGCTGTAGGTATGCAAGCTGTCTATGCTATTCGGGAAGCTGGAAAGACTTTAGGACTCAACTGTCCTTTAGATGGCGAGTACAAGATAGGGAAGACATGGGCCGCCACCCATTGACAACCTACTCTGCTTGTCTTACTATACACTGTGAACCTTCCCATAAGGGACAACCAAGAGGAGACAATTATGTCTAATGTAGTAGTCAATGCCGACATTTACTGGGCATTTCTTAACCATCTCAACATGAACGAGAAGTATTCTGTTGACCTTTGCAACCTGAGTGACGCTGCTGTAGAGAAACTACAGAGCATGGGGCTGTCTTGCAACAGCAATCCCAAGCAGCCTGAGAAGGGTAAGTTCATTACCTGCAAGAGCGGTTACCCGATCAAAGCGTACAACGGTGCTGGCGATCTCATCACAGAGATTTACGATGAAAACCTCAAAGTAGGTAACGGCTCGAAGGGAAAGGCTGTGCTGTCCTACTACGACTGGAAGAACGGCAAGGGACGTTCAGCTCAGTTGTTAAAGCTGTTCATCACAGATATGCTCATTTACGGCAAGGATGGAGACGGTCAGTCTTCCACTCTCGGCCCAGCGACTGCGATGGAGATTGAAGCAGAAGCACTGTAAGTTACGAGAGAGAGCCAAGGACGGCTCTTTTTCATTTGAGGAGAGACATTATGATACTTATAGATGCCGACATTCTTTGTTACAGGATAGGCTATGCCACCCAAGAAGAGACATCCGGCAAGTACATACTC
>Ga0255751_10006851_pt1 | contig 9966 bp, 3 predicted proteins | sample 071ome_20_FD_179951 | JGI IMG/M metagenome (GOLD analysis project Ga0255751, IMG submission 179951) | Coastal salt marsh microbial communities from the Groves Creek Marsh, Skidaway Island, Georgia - 071412BT metaG (version 2) | ecosystem: Environmental > Aquatic > Marine > Intertidal zone > Salt...
TAACGCATAAGCGTCGTGTATCTGCATTAGGCCCAGGCGGTTTGACTCGTGAGCGTGCTGGTTTTGAGGTTCGTGACGTACATGCAACTCACTACGGTCGTGTTTGCCCGATTGAGACACCTGAAGGTCCAAACATTGGTCTAATTAACTCTCTTTCTACTTACGCAAGAACTAACGAATATGGTTTCTTGGAGAGCCCATATCGTAAAGTAGAAGATGGTGTTGTGTCTGAAGAAATTCATTATTTGTCTGCGATTGAAGAGACTGAGCATGTAATTGCACAGGCAAACGCAGAGTTGGATGACAGCTCAAAACTTGTTGGTGAACTTGTTCCTGTTCGACATAAAGAAGAATTTACAGTTATGTCGCCAGATAAAGTTGACTACATGGATGTATCGCCACGTCAGGTAGTATCTGTGGCGGCTTCATTGATTCCTTTCCTTGAGCACGATGATGCTAACCGTGCATTGATGGGATCGAACATGCAACGTCAGGCAGTACCTACATTGGTAGCTGAAAAGCCTGTAGTTGGTACTGGTATGGAGCGTTATGTTGCTCGTGACTCCGGTGTATGTTTGATCGCTAAGCGCGGCGGTGTGATTGAGAGTGTTGATGCTTCTCGTGTTGTAGTTCGTGTAAACGATGCTGAAACTGCTGCCGGTGAAGCGGGTGTAGATATCTACAACCTGACGAAATACGTTCGTTCTAACCAGAACACATGTATTAACCAGCGTTCAGTCGTTCGTCCTGGTGATCAGGTGGCTCGTGGTGATGTACTTGCTGATGGTCCTTCTGTTGACTTGGGTGAGTTGGCGCTTGGTCAGAACATGCGTATCGCGTTCATGCCTTGGAACGGTTACAACTTTGAGGATTCTATCCTTGTATCCGAGCGTGCTGTACAAGAAGACCGCTTTACTACGATCCATATTCAAGAGCTAACTTGTATCAGTCGTGATACTAAATTGGGTTCTGAAGAGATCACTGCGGATATTCCAAACGTAGGTGAGTCTGCTCTAGCTAAGCTGGATGAGTCAGGTATTGTTTACGTAGGTGCTGAAGTTGGTCCTGGTGACATCCTTGTAGGTAAAGTAACGCCTAAAGGTGAAACTCAGTTAACACCAGAAGAAAAACTGCTACGTGCGATCTTCGGTGAGAAAGCGTCTGACGTTAAAGATACTTCTCTACGTGTTAAGACAGGTACTAAAGGTACTGTTATTGACGTTCAAGTGTTTACACGTGATGGTGTTGAGAAAGACCAGCGTGCACTTGATATCGAGAAAGCGCAGTTAGATGAATACCGCAAAGACTTGATGGCGGAGTTCACTATTGTTGAGCGTGCTACCTTCGAACGTCTAAGTGCGGTATTGGTAGGTAAAGAAATTATTGCTGGTCCTGGTATGAAGAAGGGCGATTCCCTGACTCAAGAATATCTGGACAACTTGCAGCATGATCAGTGGTTCAAACTGAACATGGCGGATGAGTCTTTGAATGAGCAGCTTGAAGCAGCTCAAGACTATCTGAAGAACCACCGTAAAGAACAAGACGAAAAGTTCGAAGATAAGAAGCGCAAGATTCAGACGGGTGATGATCTGGCTCCTGGCGTGCTTAAAATCGTTAAAGTCTATGTTGCTATCAAGCGTCGCATTCAGCCGGGTGATAAGATGGCTGGTCGTCACGGTAACAAGGGTGTTATCTCTGCAATCATGCCTGTTGAGGATATGCCACACGACGAGAACGGTGAGCCGGTAGATATCGTGCTTAACCCACTGGGTGTACCTTCTCGTATGAACGTTGGTCAGATTCTTGAGATGCACTTGGGGATGGCTGCAAAAGGCTTGGGTGTTCGCATCAATGAGATGCTGCAAGAAGAGCGCGATCGTCTAGAAAAGATCGAGAAATTGCGTTCTTATCTAAAAGAAATCTACAACACCGATGTAGCTGGTAATGTTCCTGCTCGTCACGAAGAGATCGATTCTTTAAGTGATGAAGAGGTTATGGAGCTTGCTGGTAACTTACGCAAAGGTGTACCAATGGCAACGCCAGTATTTGACGGTGCAAAAGAAGTTGAAATTAAGCACATGTTGAAGCTTGCAGGTCTGCCTGAAAGCGGTCAGTTCACAATGTTTGATGGTCGTACTGGTCAGCAGTTCGATCGTAAAGTGACCGTTGGTTATATGTACATGCTTAAGCTTAACCACTTGGTTGATGACAAGATGCACGCACGTTCTACTGGTTCGTACAGTCTTGTTACACAGCAACCATTGGGTGGTAAAGCACAGTTCGGTGGTCAGCGTTTCGGTGAGATGGAGGTATGGGCACTAGAAGCATACGGTGCTGCTTACACCCTACAAGAAATGCTTACAGTTAAATCGGATGACGTGAATGGTCGTACGAAGATGTATAAGAACATCGTAGACGGCGATCATAGAATGGAACCTGGAATGCCAGAATCGTTTAACGTTTTGGTAAAAGAGATCCGTTCGCTAGGCATCGATATCGAACTAGAAACCGAATAATTAATTGAGTATTAACGTGGGCTCAAGGATGTCTCCGAGGGCCCATAAAGCTAAATGAGGCTTTATAGATGAAAGACCTGTTAGGCTTGCTGAAAACCCAAGGCCAATCTGAAGAATTTGATTCGATTCGTATTGGCTTGGCGTCGCCAGAAATGATTCGTGCGTGGTCATTTGGTGAAGTAAAGAAACCTGAAACAATTAACTACCGTACTTTTAAACCTGAACGTGAAGGTTTGTTCTGTGCGAAGATCTTTGGTCCGATCAAAGATTACGAGTGCTTGTGTGGTAAATACAAGCGTATGAAGCACCGCGGCATCATCTGTGAAAAGTGTGGTGTAGAAGTTACTCTATCTAAAGTTCGTCGTGATCGCATGGGTCACATCGAGCTTGCTAGTCCTGTAGCTCATATTTGGTTCCTTAAGTCTCTGCCATCTCGTATCGGTATGCTTTTGGATATGACTCTGCGTGATATTGAACGTGTTCTTTACTTCGAATCTTTCGTAGTGATTGAGCCTGGTATGACCACGCTTGAAAAAGGTCAGATGTTGAACGACGAAGAGTATTTCGAAGCTCTTGAGCAGTTCGGTGATGACTTTGACGCACGCATGGGTGCAGAAGCGATTCAGTACTTGCTTCAAGATATGGATCTTGATCAAGAAGTTGCTGACATTCGTGAAGAAATTCCTCAGACAAATTCTGAGACAAAACTTAAGAAGCTAACTAAGCGTCTTAAACTGCTTGAGTCATTCGTTAAGTCTGGTAATGAACCAGGTTGGATGATTCTTGAGGTGTTGCCTGTTCTTCCGCCAGATCTACGTCCGTTGGTTCCATTGGATGGTGGTCGTTTCGCAACCTCAGATTTGAACGATCTTTATCGTCGTGTGATCAACCGTAACAACCGTTTGAAGCGTCTTCTTGAACTAAACGCACCGGACATTATTGTTCGTAACGAAAAGCGTATGCTTCAGGAATCTGTAGATGCTCTACTAGATAACGGTCGCCGTGGTCGTGCGATTACTGGTTCTAACAAGCGTCCTCTTAAATCTCTTGCTGACATGATTAAAGGTAAGGGTGGTCGTTTCCGTCAGAACCTACTTGGTAAGCGTGTTGACTACTCAGGTCGTTCGGTTATTACCGTAGGTCCACAGCTTCGTCTACATCAGTGTGGTCTTCCTAAGAAGATGGCACTTGAGCTATTTAAACCATTTATCTTTTCTAAGCTTGAGTTACGTGGTCTAGCAACAACGATTAAAGCTGCCAAGAAAATGGTTGAGCGTGAAACCGCAGAAGTTTGGGATATCCTTGCTGAAGTTATCCGTGAGCATCCTGTGTTACTTAACCGTGCACCAACACTTCACCGTTTGGGTATTCAGGCGTTTGAACCTCAACTGATTGAAGGTAAGGCTATCCAGCTTCATCCATTGGTTTGTGCGGCGTATAACGCTGACTTCGATGGTGACCAAATGGCTGTTCACGTACCGCTAACTACTGAAGCTCAGTTAGAAGCGCGTGCATTGATGATGGCAACCAACAACGTTCTATCTCCTGCGAATGGTGACCCGATCATCGTACCTTCGCAAGACGTTGTTTTGGGCTTGTACTATATGACTCGTGAGCGTATTAACGCTAAGGGCGAAGGTCTGGTGCTGGCCAATATTGAAGAAGCGCACCGTGCATACTGGTCTGGTCGTGCTCATCTTCAAGCAAAAATCAAAATTCGTATCAGTGACGTAACCATTGATGAAGATGGTAATCGTACTGAACTAACTGCGATCCGTGAAACCACGATTGGTCGTGCGATGTTGTTTGAGATTGTACCTGAGGGTATCTCATTCGAAATGGTTAACCAGGCAATGAAGAAGAAAGCAATTTCTGCCTTGATTAACCAGTGTTACCGTGTTGTTGGTCTTAAAGAAACAGTTATCTTTGCTGACCAGCTGATGTACACAGGTTTCCACTACGCGACGCTTTCTGGTTCTTCGATCGGTGTGAACGATTTCGAAATTCCTGATGAAAAAGCAAGCATCGTTTCTGCGGCAGAGCAGGAAGTGAAAGAGATTGAATCTCAATACGCTTCTGGTCTTGTAACTCAGGGTGAGAAATACAACAAGGTTATCGATATCTGGTCTCGTGCAAACGAAGTTGTATCCACCAAGATGATGGAAAACCTGGGTAAAGAAACTGTTGTTGACCGTGAAGGTAATGAAGTTCAACAGGATTCTTTCAACTCGGTATACATGATGGCCGATTCTGGTGCTCGTGGTTCTGCAGCTCAGATTCGTCAGTTGTCTGGTATGCGTGGCCTGATGGCTAAGCCGGATGGCTCGATCATCGAAACACCGATTGTTGCGAACTTCCGTGAAGGTCTGAACGTACTTCAGTACTTTATTTCTACTCACGGTGCTCGTAAAGGTTTGGCCGATACCGCACTTAAGACAGCAAACTCTGGTTACTTGACCCGTCGTTTGGTTGATGTTGCTCAGGACGTTGTTGTAACTGAAGAAGATTGTGGTACGGAAGAAGGTCTAGTAATGACGCCGCTTATTGAAGGTGGTGACGTTGTACTACCTCTAGGTGATCGTGTATTAGGTCGTGTTGTAGCGCGTGATGTACTGCAACCTGGTAGCGATGAAGTAGCTATCGAGAAAGGTACTTTGATTGATGAGCGTTGGGTTAAGCGCCTAGAGCACATCGGTGTTGACGAGATTATTGTTCGTTCGGCTATTACCTGTCAGACCCGTTTCGGCATTTGTGCCAAATGTTATGGTCGTGATCTAGCTCGTGGTCATCAGGTTAATCCTGGTGAAGCAGTAGGTGTAATTGCGGCTCAGTCAATTGGTGAGCCAGGTACTCAGCTTACCATGCGTACGTTCCACATTGGTGGTGCGGCATCTCGTGCTTCTGCAGTAGATAACATTCAAGTTAAGAATGGCGGTACCGTTCGCCTTCGTAAGCTTAAGTTTGTAACGCGTGACTCTGGTGAATTGGTTGCAACTTCTCGTTCTGGTGAGCTTGCTGTTGCAGACGAGTTTGGTCGTGAGCGTGAGCTTTATAAGCTTCCATACGGTGCGGTTATTAGTGTTAAGGATGGTGAGGCTGTAACAGCTGGTCAGGTAGTGGCTAACTGGGACCCACACACCCACCCAATCGTTTCTGAAGTATCTGGTCAAGTTCGTTTCTCAGGTATGGAAGATAAGATTACTATTGAGCGTCAAACTGATGAGCTGACAGGGCTTTCAAGTATCCAGGTTATCGATCCGAAAGATCGTCCAGCTGCTGGTAAGGACATCCGTCCAATGATCCAGTTGTTCGATGCTGATGGCAAAGAGATGAAGTTTGCTAACTCTGATGCTCCAGCACAGTACATGTTGCCTGGTAACGCCTTGGTTAACATCGAAGATGGTGCTGAAGTTCATATTGGTGACGTGGTAGCACGTATTCCACAAGAGTCTTCAGGTAACAAAGATATTACCGGTGGTCTGCCACGAGTGGCGGATCTATTTGAAGCGCGTAAACCTAAAGAGCCTGCAATTCTTGCAGAAATCACAGGTACCATTGGTTTCGGTAAAGAAACTAAAGGTAAGAAACGTCTTCAGATCATGGCAAATGACGGTTCTGAGAACTATGAAGTGTTGATCCCTAAATGGCGTCATTTGAACGTATTTGAGGGTGAGCAGGTTACTAAAGGTGAAGTGATTGCCGATGGTCCAGCAAGTTCTCACGATATTCTGCGTCTATTGGGTGTGGAAGCGTTAGCACAATACATCACGAATGAAGTGCAAGATGTTTATCGATTACAGGGTGTTGTAATTAACGATAAGCACATCGAAGTAATCATTCGTCAAATGCTGCGTAAAGTAGATGTGGTTGCAACTGGCGACAGTGATTTAATTGCTGGTGATCAGGTTGAGCTATCTGAAATCGTAGTAATCAACAAAGAGCTTGAGGCGCAAGGTAAAGTACCGGCTAAGTTTGATCATGTGTTGCTTGGTATTACCAAGGCATCGCTGTCTACTGAGTCATTTATCTCAGCGGCTTCGTTCCAGGAAACTACCCGTGTTCTAACCGAAGGTGCGGTAACTGGTAAGCGTGATTACTTACGTGGCCTGAAAGAAAACGTGGTTGTTGGTCGTCTAATTCCTGCTGGTACAGGTTTGACTTACCACAACGAACGTAAGCGTCGTCAGCAACAAGAGTTGGATCCATTTATTGCACCAACTTTGAACGCTGATGAAGCGGAAGAGAGATTGTCCGAAGAGATGAAGGGTATCGAATAAGAGACCTGTAAACTCTAGGACTTGACTCGGATTGCGGAGGCCATTAGACTTCCGCATCCTGAATAATGGTGGGGCTTTTTAGCTCCACCTTTTCTTGTTTTATTAATTAATGTGGAGTTGTTTACATGGCAACGATTAATCAGTTGGTACGTAAGCCTCGTAAGCGCGTAGTTGAGAAGAGTAATGTTCCTGCATTACAAGCTTGTCCACAGCGCCGTGGTGTTTGTACCCGTGTGTATACAACCACTCCTAAGAAGCCAAACTCAGCATTGCGTAAGGTTTGCCGTGTGCGCCTAACCAATGGTTTTGAAGTGACTTCTTATATCGGTGGTGAAGGTCACAACCTGCAAGAGCACAGTGTTGTATTGATTCGTGGCGGTCGTGTTAAAGACCTTCCTGGTGTTCGTTATCACACAGTACGTGGTAGCTTGGATACTCAAGGTGTTGCAGATCGTAAGCAAGGTCGTTCTAAGTACGGTACTAAGCGTCCTAAGGGTTAGTAGCCATTTAATGGTCATTAAACCTTAAAACATTGATGCTTTACTGTAGATAAGAGTAAGGCCAAGCACATAATTTGTTGTATTAGTCTTGGGGAAACCTGAAGACCTTTGAGGACTTATCAATGCCAAGAAGAAGAGTCGCCGCAAAACGTGAAATTCTTCCAGATCCTAAGTTTGGAAACATCACGTTGGCAAAATTTATGAACCACGTAATGGTTAGTGGTAAAAAATCTACTGCGGAAAAAATTGTATATGGTGCACTGGATGTAATCGCAGAGCGCACTAATGGTGATCCGCTAGAGCTATTTAATAAGGCACTTGAAACTGTGCAGCCATTGGTTGAGGTTAAATCTCGCCGTGTTGGTGGTGCAACGTATCAGGTACCTGTAGAAGTTCGTCCAAGTCGTCGTGAAGCGCTATCTATGCGTTGGTTGGTTGACGCTGCGCGTGGTCGTGGTGAGAAATCAATGGCTTTGCGTCTTGCGAACGAAATGCTAGATGCAGCAGAAGGTAAAGGTTCTGCAGTTAAGAAGCGTGAAGACGTACACCGTATGGCAGAAGCGAACAAAGCGTTCTCGCATTATCGTTTCTAATATATTTGCGCTTGTTATTTAGCAGGAGAATACAGTGGCACGAACTACCCCCATTAATAGATATCGCAATATTGGTATTTGCGCGCACGTAGATGCTGGTAAAACTACCACCACTGAACGTGTACTTTTCTATACGGGCATTTCACACAAAATCGGTGAGGTGCACGACGGGGCTGCTACCATGGATTGGATGGAGCAGGAGCAGGAGCGGGGTATTACCATTACTTCCGCTGCTACGACGTGTTTTTGGCGTGGGATGGCTCAACAATTTGATGAGCATCGTATCAATATTATTGATACTCCTGGGCACGTTGATTTTACCATTGAAGTAGAGCGTTCATTGCGTGTGCTTGATGGTGCTGTAGTTGTGTTGTGTGGTTCTTCTGGTGTTCAGCCTCAAACTGAAACAGTTTGGCGTCAGGCGAACAAATATGAAGTGCCTCGCATGGTCTTTGTAAACAAAATGGACCGTGCAGGCGCTGATTATTATATGGTAGTAGACCAGCTTAAAGAGCGCTTGGGTGCTATTGCTGTGCCACTTCAGATCAATATTGGAACTGAAGATGAGTTTGCAGGTGTTGTCGACCTGATTCGCATGAAGGCTATCATGTGGAATGAAGATGACATGGGCGCAACATTCGAGTTGGAAGATATTCCAGCTGAATTGGTTGAGCGTGCCGAAGAGATGCGTGAGCAGATGGTAGAAGCTGCCGCTGAGGCATCCGAAGAATTGATGGATAAGTACCTTGAAGAAGGTGAGTTATCCGCTGAGGAGATTAAGCAGGGTATTCGTCAGCGTACATTGGCTAACGAGATTGTTCCTGTGTTGTGTGGTTCAGCCTTTAAGAATAAAGGTGTACAGGCCATGCTGGATGCGGTAATCGAATATTTACCGTCACCAACTGAAGTTAAAGCAATTGAGGGTTCATTGGCTGATGACGAGGATCAGGTAGAATCTCGTGAAGCGGATGATAATGCACCATTTGCTGCTCTTGCCTTTAAAATCGCTACAGACCCATTTGTTGGTACGTTAACATTTTTCCGTGTGTATTCCGGGGTGCTTTCAGGTGGTGACAGCGTAGTTAATTCTGTGAAGGGTAAGAAAGAGCGTGTGGGTCGTATGGTTCAGATGCACGCTAATTCTCGTGAAGAGATTAAAGAAGTAAGGGCCGGTGATATTGCAGCTGCCGTTGGTCTTAAAGATGTAACGACAGGTGATACATTGTGTTCACTTGATGCTCCTATTGTTCTTGAACGTATGGATTTCCCAGAGCCAGTTATTTCTGTTGCAGTTGAGCCGCGCTCAAAAGCTGATCAGGAGAAGATGGGTATAGCATTAGGTAAGTTAGCGCAAGAGGATCCTTCATTCCGTGTTGAGACGGATGAGGAGACGGGTCAGACGATTATTTCAGGTATGGGTGAGCTGCATCTGGATATTATTGTTGATCGTATGCGTCGTGAGTTTAGTGTTGAGGCGAATGTAGGTGCGCCTCAGGTAGCTTACCGTGAAAGAATTCGTGCAACAGCAGAGATTAATCATAAATTCGTTCGTCAGTCAGGCGGTCGAGGGCAGTATGGTCATGTTGTTGTTCGATTTGAGCCAGCAGAGGATGCAGATTCTGAGAAGCTGGAATTTGTAAATGAAATCGTGGGTGGTGTGGTTCCTAAGGAATACATTCCTGCGGTTGAAAAGGGTATTCAAGAGCAATTAAAAAATGGTGTTCTTGCCGGTTATCCTTTATTGGGTGTTAAGGCAACTCTGTTTGATGGCTCGTACCATGATGTTGACTCGAATGAGATGGCGTTTAAAATTGCGGCATCCCAAGCGACAAAGCAGCTTTCATCAGAAGGTGATCCAGCCTTAATGGAACCGATGATGAAAGTTGAAGTTGTTACTCCTGAAGACTACATGGGTGATGTGATGGGTGACCTGAATCGTCGTCGTGGCTTAGTCCAGGGTATGGAAGATTCTCCTTCGGGTAAGGTGATTAATGCCGAGGTTCCGCTTTCGGAAATGTTTGGTTATGCAACTGACCTGCGTTCAGCAACTCAGGGACGTGCAACTTACTCTATGGAATTT